>PDWJ01000793.1_pt1 | contig 43764 bp, 50 predicted proteins | sample 1430881 | NCBI WGS metagenome assembly PDWJ01 (sample SAMN01162460, study PRJNA174530) | Oral metagenome, whole genome shotgun sequencing project. | biome: Marine environment; feature: Marine mammal; material: Swab sample of the gingival sulcus; isolation source: swab sample of gingival sulcus...
TTCCCGCTCTGGGTATTTCGCCCGGAGTCGTGATTCCTCGGCACGTACTCCCACCCAGCTTTCAACCTGAAAGCCGTCCATTAACAAAGGGGTAAACACAGATTCTTCCACCGGCCTGCGTTTCAAAAACTCAGTGCAGAACTGCGCCCGTCTTGACGGAAACCGCCCCTTCCAAATGCAAAGATCGAGAAACGGATTCCCCGTAGGCTCCAATACACTCAACGCATCAGCGATGATTTTTTCCGGAACGCCTTCTTCACGCCACTTCGTATTGACGTAAGCGCGTTTCCGCTTAATATCTAATGAAAAATCAGCTTTAATTCGTTCAATGCTGAGTCCGAGTCGGGACTCAAGATAATCCAGGTACTCATAAACAGCTGAGTGTTCATTACCCGTATCAGCAAATACAGCCCGAAAATTGATGCCTTGCTCAAGCGCAAGTAACAGCATAGCGGTGGAATCTTTACCACCTGATAGAGAGAGAATGTTACTGACCGAACTCATACCGCCACCTCCGCAAACAAGTTTCCTTGGCGATTACCTCGTTGTGCAGCCGGATTAATCCACAGCAATTCTTTGCGCTTAACATTGCCTGCATTAGACTGAGCCAATACATCACAAGCGAATTGCTTCCACCCGGCTTCCAGCAATGGCTGATAAATCGCATTTGCATAACCGGACAGGATTACCATCCCGGACACATTCAGCAGCTGATTCAGCAGTTCAACATGATCATCATCGGTCATTTCATGACGATAACCACCGGATGCATTATTTCGGCTACCCAGCACATAAGGCGGATCGACATAAAACAGCGTAGATTGAGTATCGTATTGCTGAATAACATTTAGTGCCGGGCGGCACTCAAAAAGCACTCCCTTCAGTCGGCGGCTGATTTCGTGCAGATGCTCAAATCCACGGGAAAATGTCGCCACTGCGTCAGCATGCGTCCTAAAACCAGTGGTACCCGAACGGGAAGCACTGTCCGATGAAAACCCCATGCAAGACCGGACAATAAACCACAAAACCCGATCACATCGGTCAGCCGACATATCATTGAGATCAAATTCAAATGCCTTCTCGAAGGTTTTCCTGTGATAAGGTAATTTTTCAAGCCGGTCAACCAGCCGGGACACAGAATGCTGGTTAGCCAGCGTGTTCATCGTATCCCACACAGCCAGATCAAGATCGTTATAAACCTCATGATGCGCACGCTGTTTAGACAACAACACCGCAGCAGAGCCCCCAAACGGCTCCACGTATCGATCATGCTCTGGGAAAAATGAAATGATCCACGGAGCCATGCGAAACTTTGCACCGTGGTAACGGAACGGGGGACGTGAGATCATCTCGTCACCCCCTTTAATAACTGTTGATGTATGGGGTTAGGCTGACGCCTGGTGTAAATGACAGGTGGCCAGGGCATTAATGACTTCGCGCATTTCTGCCGGGCAAAACGGTTATTCTTTTCTGCCTTTAGAGCGGAAATATGTGAGATTTTCCGGCATTTGCCGTTTTCAATCTCATGGTCTTCGCGTAGTGTATGTCGGCCTTTCTCCAGCACGACAATCTGGTCTCTATCTGCATAATCTGGTGTAAAACGTCGGTCATATTTCACATAACCATTCTCCACCAGATAATTTAGAGCAAGTCCTATTGCTTGCCGTGATGGTCTTTCTTTGTGAGGATCTGTGCGCCACATATTCTGAATAACTGCCACCAATGATAATTTTTGGCCGCTTTGGATCGACAAATCACAGCGGCTTTTTTGTTTCTGAAGCCCGGCAAGTTTGCCGAAGGTTAAAGTGGCCTGCCGGTTTGAGCATCGTTGATAGGCTTGGCAAGCGTCTAATTCATAAAGAGGCTATAGAGATACGCTTGCCCAACTTGCCATGCCAGGTTGTCTCTCTCGGATTTCAGCTCTTGCCTTTCTTTCTGTCGTTAGCAGTGGCTAGCTGCGTACAGTGTCCAGTTCGAGTTTTCGCCTCTGACCGCGTTATTAAAAGCACCGGCCTTTCCCGGTGGTCAGGCACTTTGCCAGTCGCAACAAAGTTGGTGGAGATGGGCGGAATCGAACCGCCGTCCTCAAAACCTTCCTGTTATCGTCTACATGCTTATCCATGTCTTTCGGGTTTTTGTTTCTCTGAACCCAACGGGACTGAACCACTCATAACAGCGCCACCCCTTTTTTATTTTCGTCTAGCGGGTGAACGCCAGACTATCCAGATGATTGACGATTGCTTTTGTTATCTGGAATCACCCAGCAATCGGGCTAGGCCGCAGCCTGAGCCAAGTAAGAATCGTCGTTAGCGTTTCTTGTTCTCAGCTATTGTTTACGTGGTCACTGCACCCACGGCATGCAGATAACATTCAGCATTCCAAGTCGAAGCCATGTCATCCCCAAATTCAGTGCCGTTTTTGACAGGGAACGGCTAACCCTTGCGTATCTCAGTGCCGTTTTTGACAGGGAACGGCTAACCCTTGCGTATCTCAGTGCCGTTTTTGACAGGGAACGGCTAACCCTGAGAAGCTCTGCCGCGACTAGCTCAAACATTGAGAGTGCTGGATAAAACACTCTCTTGAGCGTGTGCTGTATCCCCTGGCAGATGGGGCAGTATCCGTCCGGTATCGCGCTACCGGCTGCTTTGTCTGTCGCTTCCTGAGAGCCGACTTATTACCGGCCGTGAACCCACAACCCTTATCAGCTCCCAATGTATTTAGGCCGATTGCTTACCATGCCATTGTTATAAAATAACAGCATACCATACTCACAGCAGATTGGAATACAGGATTAACTCAGATTATGGGTTGACTCGTATTGAAATATTGATGTGTTCGTGTGGACAAGAAAAAGCCCACAACAAGGCGGGCCAGATTTAGAGCGAATAGGGGCAGTCAATCAATTACACCTAGGTACTTGACCCAGCTATGCCCCTTTGTTGTTGGAACAATCTGAATACCAACAGGCAATGACACGGGATTGCTGCTGTCAATAATCTTGCATGTATGATTGGGGTTGCACTCAACGTCCAGCTGAGTGCTAGCAATATTGATTTTGTACCATTGGTGATTCTTAGCCAACCAATTGAGAGCAGTATTGTAATCGCTGCTTACTCTTTCAGGCCGAACTTCTTCGGCCATCGCTGTTTTGAAAACTGCTACCAGTATTACAACGACAACAGATCCTGCAACTGCGTATAACAGGTTTTTTAGGGATGATTTATACATATTGCTTACCTCTTTGTGAGAGTGAGTAATGCCCGCCCGGTCGATTCTGTTGGAAGTCAGCGCACCGGGCGGCGTTTGTTGGGTTACTTTGCCCGGTAAAACTTTTCAGTCAGGACGCCGCCGACGAAGACGGTTACTTCTTCAAACCCCCCTCCGTGCTGCGTGATGATGGTCTCAACCACCATGCCATCAGACAGTGTTTTGGTGCAGGTTGTCGTGCGCCCTTTGGTGGTGCAGGTTTCGTTTGCCGCCTGCGCCGTGGTGATGATTGCACCAATGACAATGAATAGGGCTGCAAAGATGGTTCGTTTTTTCATGTTTTTTAATGAATCTCCAGTGAGAATTGGTTTGTTGTGTTGTGGCGGACGAATGCATTTCTTTCCCCAGATTTGCTTCCAGATTTGAAGTGAATCGTATATTCGCCGATCACGAGTTTTTTCGTGATAGACGAACCGCCTACTTGCTTCATGCAAGATCCACCTATTCGGCAGAACTTCCATGTTCCAGATGCCAGGGCAGGCTGACCGCCAATTACAGCGACAACTTTGACTGTCCCGGTTAAGTTAGATGCTGATGCATCCAAAGAAAAAGCGGCCAGAAGGGCCGCCAATAAGAGATGTGGCTTCTTCATTTTTATTTTCTGTTTGTTTGTGTGCAATTAATAGATTTATGGGCATCCAAGCCCTTTGGGTACCACTCCAAAAAAATCAGGTTCTGTGTTTGGGAATTAGGGCTTCGCAGAACCTGATTTTTTTGGGGTCGAAACCGCCTTATTTTTATTCATTTGATGAAGGTTTTTGCTTGCCTTCAGAAAAGCACTCTACAGCAGAGTGCTTTTCTGAAGTGTGTTCTCCTGTTCTGTTTCAATGCCAAAAAGTATGGCATAGCATACATATAAAAATCAAGCATTCCACACAAAAAATATCAATATGGGCTATAATGTTCGTTGAACTGAACACAAAATAAACAGTCAGATAGGTAAACTTAGTGGGCTGTATCAGGGGATGTTATGATGCGAAAGGAAAGTCGTCCGAATCATGGTAAGTGCAATCCAGAAAAGCTCAAAGAGCTGAAACGGGCTGAAAAGATGGTAAAGAATCTCAGCCCGGAAGGGTCCAGGTTTGTGAGGGCGGCTATTCGTCGGGTGTGTCGGGGTTAAGCAGCGCCTTGATTCGCTGCTCAGCATCGTAAACCTTTTCTATCACCTTTATCATTTCTTTGCGACGGTGGTCTGGAAGACCTTCCAGCATTTGTAAAATGCTTTCTGCCGCCGCTTTTCGAGCTATATTGGAGACATTCTTTTCTTTGCCATACATTTCGCCTTGACCAATGCCCAACCAGCGTGGGTTGCAGTCTAGTACATCGGCTAGTAGGTACAATGTTTCCGGGGTGGGGTTTACTGATGCACCGGTTTCAAGGTTGGAAATCATGCTGACCGATTTTCTCATGAGGTCGGCTAACTGTTTCTGTGTCAGACCAGCGTTCTGGCGGGCCATCTTGATGCGCTCACCTGGTGTGCTCATTAGGTTCTCCTGTTATATATGCTATTCCATAGTTATAGTTCAATGATACGCGCTATTGTTAGTTCCATGATTGACAAGATTTTGTATGGCATGATGTAATTTGCTTTATGTTAAAGATAACAAACAAAGAAGAAGCGGAAGCTTTATTCGGATGCAAGATTCCGCAGATAGCAAAAAGATACATTGGTGTAACGCGGTGTTCGCTATACCAGTGGTCCGAGCCATACAACCAGCGCCGACAAAATGAGTTGTTGGGCGCGGCAGTACGCGCCGGAATATTATCTCTTAACCCGAGACGGAGAAAACGGGGGGCAAAGGCGAAAGGAATGCCCCATGCAAAAGACGGAAAAGGAAAAAACGGTGCCGGTGACGCTTCACATGCCGGAAAAAATGAAACTGTCTCTGATAAAGATCGCTCAGAGTCAGCAACAGTCAACAAATAAAACACTGTTACCTCTGTTGGAACTCTTCATTGAAGAGCATAAGCATTTATTGAGGTGACAGATAGCAGCATTATGGAATGCTATAAAAATATAACTTATCGCACATGACACTAGACAGAGACGGTTTGCCACTGGTTCGGTATGGAAACGACATCAGTGACGGCCCGAAAACGGTTATCTGCTACTTGGCTGTTTACTGACAGGAGGTAAGGCATTTCTCACTTTGCCTTACCTCCGAGAATATTCAACCTGACCGCAACAAACCACAAAGCCCGGTTATCTGACCGGGCTTTTTTGGGTTAGCCAATCAAAAAAGTCGATTACTTTCCCGTCAAATATATGGCATACTGTATTTTTTTTAGTGTTCAATGGAATATTTTAATGAAAATTAAAGAAACAAGAGATGGTGGTAACACTATCTCAACCGTGGTGAGAGATGCTGTTCAAACGCATCTGGATGTTCTTGCAGACTCTAACAAGGAGCCTACAGGTGTTTATCGCCAGGTGCTGGATACTGTGGAACCGGCAATGTTGGAAGTCATTATGCGTCATACAGGTGGTAATCAATCGAAAGCGGCGCAGTTTATGGGTATTAATCGTGCCACCCTGCGCACTAAACTAAAGCGTCACAGCTTAGATAATCGGTTCTGGGGGTAATATGTTTTTTAAAAACTTAACAATATACCGCCCAAGAAACGATGTTAAGTCAATGCTGCTTCAGTCTAGTGAGCTGGAAGAAAGTCTGAAGCAGAAGGCATTCAAGCCTTGTCATAGTGAGCAACGTGAAAGTATTGGGTGGATTCCACCTTTAGGACGTGGTACCACGTCCTTGCATCATATGGCTAATGGCCATTTATTGCTGACAATGGCTCATCAGGAGCGCCTGCTTCCGGCCTCAGTGGTTAAGGAAGAACTGGATGAGAGGGTTGCTGATATTCAGGAGCGCGAGGGGCGTAAGGTCGGTAGTAAGGAAAAGAAAGAGCTGCGGGAGCAGGTTGAGTTTGAGTTATTGCCCCGTGTTGTTACCCGTACCCGCAAGCTGGGTTTGGCAGTAAGCAATGATGGTTGGTTGGTCATTGATACAAGTTCATTTAACAAAGCAGAATTAGTCGTGGGTCTTCTCCGAAAAACATTGGGAAGTTTCCCAGCGGCTGCGCCAGATATACAAATTTCATCCAGCACATTGCTGACCCATTGGCTAAAAGAGGGCAATATCCCGAGCTGTTTTGAGCTTGGGGAAGAATGCAAACTGATCAGCCCTGATGAAGACAAAAGCGTTGTTACCTTCCGCAAGCATGAGCTTCTGGCTGAAGAGGTGAAAACCAATATAGATCACGGAAAATTGGTGACAGAACTTCAGCTGATATGGGCTAATAAGATCGGTTTTAAGCTAACCGAGACTATGCAGATGAAAAGTCTGAAGTTTCTGGATATTTTTAATGACCAGCTGGATGAACACGATCCGCAGTCACATGCGGAGAAAATGGATATTGAGTTCACCCTTATGATGGGTGAACTCGACATGCTATTGCGTGATTTAATGCAAGTATTTAACCCAAGCGTTAGTCGAGATGAAGCTACGGTAGCCACGTTCGGTGACGGGTCGAAGAATAATGACTGAACAGCGGCATTATACGGTAGAACGGAGGGGGTCTGGTGGTGTATTGATTAAGATTCCAGAAGTTGAGTATGGTTTGACAGAAGAGCAGGCATTAGAGCTTACCCGTTCACTTAATTCGATTCCCTATGATCTTGCGGTTGATGAGAATGGCAACTTGCTGGGGCTATACAACGGGGATATGGACTATCAGCCAATGGGTATTAGTCTATGCGGTTTGGGTGCAAAGCCAGAAGGTTCTAATGAAGTAGACCTGAGCGGTTATCCTACGGAAGAGACTTTGTTGGAAATCCAGAATTGGCGTATGGAGGATAGTTTTGACAAGCTGATTCGGATATGTGCTGAACTATTCAATGCTCATATCGGCAGTGCTAGACAGCAAGATGATGGAAGTTGGGTATTTGCTACCGGAGGATGGTCTGGATGTAGTGAGATAATTTCGGCAATGCAACGGAATTATCTGTTTTGGGCACTATATTGGGAAAGCTCTCACCGGGGTGGTAAGTATATCTTCCAGAGTTAGAGCGACTAGCCATCGGCACCAGTCGGAATAATGCTATTATGTATTAAAATAAAAATGCAATAGCATTATAAAGTGATATAATGGCTGCATGGAAATTTCTGCGCAGCCATTTAATTTTTTGTATATGGGACTCTCGCAATTTGCGGGATTCTCTTACAATAAAACTGGCGTGAATATAACGCTTTGCCTTCCATCTCATAAACATTTAATGGCCTTCCGCAGGCTGGACGCTGAAAAGGGTTTGGCCAATCATCTGATTGATTTTACTTATGGATTTAGCTCTGATGTTGACGATCATCGGGAAGCAGAAGCCTTGATTATTGGATGGGGTGAGGATCGGAAAAAAGGGGTATTTGTCAGACTCAGAATTGATCGGGATTTGCTTCCGATTTTCGAGGGGCTGACTCATAAAACACAAACAACAAAAGGCGACTCAGTATTCATTTCAATTGTGCCGGTTGACACTGAACAACAAGAGGCGCAACAAGAGGCTGCGCAGAAGAAAAAGATCAAAGGTGAATACGGGGCATTGGCACAATCGTTGCGTCAGTCTTCATTTTTCAGGAATCCGCAGGTATGGCAATCTATTGGCTCTGACAATGACTATAACCAATGGGTTAAACGCCAGAAATCGGCTTATTCAGGTCGGTTCTCGGAATATCACGATAACGGGGATAGGTTCTGCGTTCCTGCACATTACAGGAAGGTGTCGGAGGGTTCCGGCACTGGAATCAAGCCAGATTATTCAACTATCCCGCTAACCAACGATGAACACCAGAAACAGCACCAGCACGGTTATGGCGTGATTGGTGATGAACATTGGTGGCAGGTGCAGCGAATCAATCATGTTCAGCGGTGGTGTTGGGAAACACTAAGGGCGCAGCTGGGCTACGAGTCATGGTCTCAAGTTCCACCAAGGGTGATGTATAGGTGGGCGGAGAGCAAGGGGTTGGATAAATACCTTCCCTATCAATACAGACAATACAGAACAGAGCGCAGGGAGGCGCATTTTCAAACATGATTAAATTAATCAAATGGATCATCAGGCAAGGCTTCATCAGCCTGATATTCGGCATTGTACTTACAGTAATTTATGCCGGTATGACTGGGCAACCGGTCAGTCTGTTGTGTATTGGTTCCTCCAGTACCAGTTGCCTGATTACTCCGGTTGATGAGCGACGGGCAATTTTGCTTCAAAGTGCTTTCTCCCGTGGTGGGGAAACGGCCCAGAAGATGGTTTCGGATTTTCAGCAATGAGGTCGTTTTAAAGGATAAAGATAACTAGAAATAAGATCATATAAAACAAACACTTGCAAAGATTAAGTAATAGTTTTAGTAATAATTTGTTGTCAAAAATGTAAAAAGGAAGACCAGTGGATCAAAACCCGATCAAGAAGACGCCCACACCTGTCATCATCGCCGCACTGCGCGAGATAGCTAATAACGGCATTCAGACAGATGATGGGGTGATTAATGCGTGTCTGTTTGAGGCGGCTGCCCGAATGGAAGAAATGTACTCAGCGATTAAACAAACGCTGGAAGATAACGCGCATTTAGCGGATGGGGACACCTGTACTTTGTGTCAATTGAGAGTTGCAATAGGTACAGACTAAATGAACATTATCTTCCTTGATATAGATGGAGTCCTCTGCACTCATCGAGCAAGGGCAAGTCATGGACTGAACAGTACACAGAACAAATGCCTTGATCCTGTGGCCTGTCGGTTTGTCGCTCAACTGATTAAGGAGTTTGATGCGCAGGTTGTGATTAGCAGTACATGGCGGATGCAAGGCAGGGATCAGTTTGTAGATGTACTTCTTCGTGCCGGGCAATCGGAGTTAATCAATGCCCTTCACCAGAATTGGGCCACAGACAAAGGCGGCAGGTGCAGAGGTGAAGAGATCCAAGTATGGCTCGACTCCGCCCGACTGAAGTCAGTTAGTCACTATGTTATTTTGGACGACGACAGCGACATGCTGAGTAAGCAGATGCCGAACTTGGTTAAAACAAATGGCTACAACGGTCTGAGTTTTGGCGATTATCTGAAAGCAAGGCAAATACTTGGAGCCGAAGACTTTCCACCAAAACATGCACACTTGTTCAAATGGGGTATGCAGGGATGTAGGAATTGGGAGGAGCGCGAGTGAGGCTGACCGAAGAACAATACAATGCGCTCAGGAAGAAGAAAAGGCCTACTGGAGATGTCGGACAGGTTAGAACCGCGATACACCCACGTCACAAGTTCAATGCAAAGCCCACCGTTAATGACGGCATCCGCTTTGATTCAAAACTGGAAGCCAGTTATTACGAACATCTGAAATGGTTACAGCATCAGGGAGAAGTGGTTTTCTTCCTGCGGCAGACAGCTTTTCATTTGCCGGGCAATACAAAATACAGTGCCGATTTTCAGGTATTCTACGCTGATGGATCGGTCAGATTCTTTGATTGCAAGGGGCATGAAACCAAAGCCTTTATTCGGGCAAAGAAACAGGTTGAAGCATTGTATCCAGTAATCATAGAAGTGATAAAGCGGGGCGATTTCTAGCTATTTAAAAATCCATAACAGGGGGATTTTAAGTTGTCAAAGACAATCTCAATACCACTACGGGATAAAATATCGTGCCACATTCTCAGTGGCATGAAGATTGGGTTTGCCCGAGATTATTTCCAACGAGAGTTGGAAGCTGAACATAGGGAAGAACTTTCTACCCAGAAACGTTATTACCGAATCCGTACCAGTCTGTTTGCCTTTTGCCGGGAACGCAACCCGGAGAAGTTTGCAGAATTGCAGGATGCGGATGCTTGGAAAGATGCGGCTGATGTGCAATATCTTTCTCTGGTGTTGCACAGTGAACACTTTATTAAACCCGAAGAGTACGTCAAGCCCGCCGACATACTGGATGAGGATTGGATGATTAGTCTTCCGGAAATCGTGGATATTCTGGAAAAGTACGAAAAATTAAAGATGCGCCGCCGGTCTGCTGAAAACCTGATGCAAATGTTGGAACTAAGCAGTCGCTCTCAGAATGAAGCAGCAAAACGGATTTACTCTGCAATTCTTCAGCACATTCAGGAAATTGAATCTTGTAAAGCGCAGGTTTTATTACTGAATGAGTCTATGAATGACATCGAAGCACAGGTGAGTGCTTCTGTACGCAAAATTGAGAAATTAGGTGATGATCTTGCCGCTATTGCATTGGATGGAGAGGAAGTTCATGAATTTGTTATTTTCGATAATGTAGATAAACGTATGACCGGCGTAACTGCCGAACTCTTTGAACACTTAAATGAGCGTATCAAGGACACCGACTTTGCGATCAGGACAATAGAAAGTTCTATTCGAAGTGAAAAGGTCGTTAAGAAAAAAGATGGCAGCAAACAAACAAGTACTACTGGAGGTTCTATCTCAAAAGAGCAGGTGCTCTCGAAGGGAGGCGGAGAGAAATCTCAAGTCGATCTCTTCAATGTTAACAGAGTTGCTGCTATCGGGTGAATCAGTGAGGTTGCCGGGTATTGGTCAGTTCCGTGTTGAATATCGCCAGAGGCGCAGTGGCAGGAACCCGAAAACGGGAGAGGTAATCCAGGTGCCAGCCAAACGGTATGCCAAATTCAAGGCATCTATCACACTGAATCGCAAGCTCAATCCATAATTTTTTAATGCCAAGAATCGGTTAAAGATAATACAGATGTTAAATACCGGTATTGAAGATGCGTTTTTAAGAGAAATGACAGTATTTCCCCTACTGGGAAAGGAAGAAGAAGCCAGTCTGGGGCGTTCAGCCCATTTAGGCGATAAATCTGCCCGTGAAAAGCTTATCAACGCTAATTTACGGTTGGTCGTAAAGATTGCGCGACGTTATCAAGGGTACGGACTTGAATTGGCCGATCTGATTAATGAAGGCAGTCTTGGGCTTATGCGTGCCGTTAGCAAGTTTGATCCAGATAAGGGGTTCCGCTTCTCAACTTATGCAACGCCGTGGATTAAGCATGCAATTGATCGCGGGATTATGAATCAGTCTCGCACGGTACGTTTGCCAGTTCACGTTCATAAGGGTCTGCGTAGCTTGCAGTTAAAGCAGATGGAGATGAAGCGGGCATTGGGTCGTAAACCGAGCATTCCTGAATTAGCTGAAGCATTAGATAAGCCAGTTGCTAAAGTGCAAAGTTTATTGCTTTCAAATGAATTAACGCGAACGTGTTCATCTGACTTGCCAGTTGCTTATGAGGGTGAGTCTGATACTGCACTAATTGATTTAATCCCGGATGATGAGAGTGAAACCTCGTTAGGTATATTGGAGCAGGAAGATAATAACGATCTTGTTATGTCTGGGTTGGCTCAGCTTGATAAATTTAGTCGCGAGGTAGTAATGCGCCGTTTCGGGGTTGGTGGTTACGATCGTGAAACATTAGACCAGGTTGGCGAGGCATTAGGATTGTCCAGGGAAAGAGTGAGGCAGGTTCAGTCTGGTGCGATGAAGCATTTGCAAGAGTTGGTGGGCAATGAAAAAGAAGTATAAAGATATTGCTCATTATCCAGATGAATGGAAATACCGTCTACTGGCGTTTACTACTCGTAAAGATCAGTTGCAAGGACTTAAAGCTTGGTGTGATGAGAATGATGTTAGCTACAGCACAGCCAGGGATTGGATAACGGATAATGCTGTTGAGTCAATGGCTCTTGAAATTGGTGGTGTGTCGGCTTTTGTCGGGAGTGATGAGAAGGGGCTAAGTGCCTGTTCTGCAACAGAATTAATTAACAATCTTGCATTAAGGTCAAGCCGTGAAAAAAGCACTATACCCAGTGCCTATCTTGATATTCTGCCAGAGGATGAGCAGGAAGTTTTCAAGGAAATGCACCTTGCCGGGCTGGATCTTCGGGGTGAGCTTACTTTTATTCGTTACCAGATGCGCCGGGCTAAGAAATACCAGCTTGAACAGGAGGCTCATGTCAAAGCTGGTGAGGCTGAAAATGCGTTGGTACTGGTTGAGAAAACCACCAGTGATGGTTATGACGCGGATGGAAAACCGACAGATAACACAACTGAAAAACGTGTTTTGTCAGACTGGGATACGGTCATTCAGCGTTTGGGGCAATTGTATGCATCCATAGCCACAGCACAACAAAAGATCGAATTTGGCGAGCGTTTATCTGCTGATGAACGGGCAGATGTGATGAGCCGTACATTACGTCGGGTTATCTCTGGTGAGATTACAGCACTGGAAGCGGGTTATCTTCTTAATGCAGCTGGTATTGAGCGCATCCCGGTACCACTTGAGCTGAAGATAAAAGAAGAGCTGGCTCTACTGGGCGATGACTTTGGCGAACGTCCGGTTAATCCACAGCATCGTATTGATGAAGAAAAGCGCAGGCGGGCTGAGGAGCGGGCAGTCGCTACCGAAGAATTTAGGCGTCAACGCGAACGGGAACTGGAGGAATTGAACGAAGAAGAGGATTCGTGATGTTGGGGGCTGGATAACATGAAAAATAAAACAGTCTTAGATGATGATCGTTATTACCAGTTTTGTGCTGAGTATCAAGATGATTTAAAGCTATTTGCTGAACGCCTGATTGAGCAGGATAAAGGTCACAAGCTGACATGGCAACAAGAGCAGGTTGTTGATGCCATTGCCCCACAAAGTGCTTTCGTATCAGTGAGTTCTGGTCATGGTTGTTTTGGTAAGGGCACTAAAATCATGTTGTCATCTGGCAAAGTGGTTGCCGTAGAGGATGTTCAGCCCGGCAATAAGCTCATGGGCGATGATGGCAATAGTGAACGCAATGTTCTGAGGTTGATGCGTGGTAGAGAGAAAATGTACCGGTTTACCTACCGGGACAATACAAGCCACGTTTTCAATGAGAGTCACATTCTTTGCTTGGTTGCAACCAACTCGAAAGGACGGAGAGTCGCAGGGCAAAAAACAACGGTAACTGTTCGTGAATGGCTTAATTGGGGGGAGGATAAAAAGCGCTGCCATGCGATATACAGGTCGGGTGTCACCTCATTCAGTAAAGGTTCTGTGTTCGAGTTGCCGATGCCTCCTTATATGTTTGGTGTGTGGTTAGGTGATGGGCATAGCAAACGCCCTGCTATTACCACAATGGATGACGAAATTAAGGATGAGCTACACCAGTATGCCAATGATATTGGTTGCCGGGTAAACGCTGAGAAGAGTAACTATCATGGAAAGGCCAATGTTTACCACATTGTAAAAAAAGATAAGAAGAAGACGCCAAACCCAATGGAAAAAGTGTTATTGGATCTTGGCGTTTGGGGTAACAAGCATATACCAGATTGCTATTTGTACGCTGCATTTGACGATCGTTGCGAGTTATTGGCTGGTCTGATTGATACTGATGGAAGTATGCATGGCGGATCTTATGATTTTATTCAGAAATCAGAGGTTTTATCTAAGCAGACAGCATGGCTGGCCCGGTCTGTTGGCTGTCATGCCACTGTCAAAAAGGTAAGAAAGAAGTGCACTAATAATGGAGTGGCAGGTGACTATTGGCGTGTCACCATAGGAAGAAATACTGATCTAATACCTGTCAAGATAGCTAGAAAAAAACGCCCGGATATTCCTCATCAACGTAAAAATCTTAACTTTGGGATAAAAAATGTTGAGTGTCTGGGTGAGGGTGATTACTACGGCTTTGAGCTGGATGGGAATAATAAGTTTTTAGGTGGTGACTTTACTGTCCTGCATAACACGGGCAAATCCGATTGTACAGGAATAATAGCACTTCACTTCGTACTGAACCATCCTGAAAGCCTGGTCATGCTAACGGCAAATAATATTGACCAGGTATTGAACGTCATATTCGCCTATCTAAAAAAACACTGGCGAAATCTCTGTAAACTGGAACCGTGGATAGAGCAATATTTTGTCATTACTGATAAGTTTTTCTATGCCAAAGGGTTTAAACGGGAATGGCAGATATACGGAAAAACAGCATCCCCCGGTAAGGAAGAGGGTTTAGCTGGTAATCATAATGATAATTACCTGGTGATTGCAGATGAGGCATCTGCTATGGAGCAGAAGGCCTACTCTACAATCGTTGGCGGACTGACTCAGGAAAATAACAAGCTGCTGCTGATTAGTCAGTATACCAGGCCATCAGGCCCGTTTGCTGATTCTCAGACGGTAAACGCGAAGAAAGGCCCGGATGATAAAAATGGCATCTTTACCGCGTTGCAACTCAACTCAGAAGAAAGCCCATTAGTTACCGCGAAATGGATCAGAGAACGACGGCTTGAATATGGGGGTAGGGACAGTCCGGAGTATGGTATTCGTGTACTGGGTATCTGCCCGGATAATGCGGAAGGATTCCTGATACCCCGGTCTTTGGCGGGCACCGGTTTTGATAACACTATTGATTTCGGTGATGTGCAGTATGGTTACCTGGGGTTGGTGGACGTATCTACCGATGGATACCGTGACAAGTCAGAAGTAACTATTTGCAAAGTGGCTGGCGAAGGTGATGAACGGATAGTAGATACTGTTTTTCGCTGGACAGCGCCGCCTGGTCTGGATGGCATTATGTTGGCCAAAGAACTTGAGCACCTCGGAGCACCTTATCAGAATATAACCTGGGGCATTGATGCTGGAGGTTATGGCACAGCTACTTGTCAGGAGGCTGAGCGTATTGGTCTGAATGTGCATCGCATAAACTGGGGAAATAAACCACATTCGCCGAAGCTGAAAAAGCGGTATTACAACTTACGTGCGTATGCATCTGTTGCTGTACGCGATGCGCTGTGGAGTAAACGTATAAAGTTACTTGCTAACACGCGTAAGGAGCGGGATTTGACACTGGATCAGTTTGCTAAATTGCCTTATCACTTCACAGAAACTGCTCAATGGCAGATGATGGCCAAAAAGAAGATGGCAGAACAAAATATTAAATCACCCGATATTTTTGATACTTATGCATTCGCATTTCTGGTGCAGTACATACCTGCCGGAGAAGAGATTGCACAAGGTTCAGATCCCGATTCATGGGCTGATGAGCTTTTGGGGTTGGGGTAGAATAACTTTGGTAATAATTTGCCGTTCAAAATGTAAAAAATAGGGCTTTAAAGGCTGACTTGGTGATAGATTGGTAATATTCGTCCATGAAAAACAACACGACCTTAAAGAAAATTTGTGCAGCATCGCTCATTGGGCGTGAGCGGGTCATGGCTTTAGCCGTTTACAATGGTGAATTGCTGGTTATCCGGAGAATGGAGAATTATGGCGGTACTCTGCAAAGCTGGTTAAAACAAATCGGCACGGATCTCCAGAAATACCGGGATGAGGGCTTTGATGTCATTATTGAGTCACAGAATAAGCAATACGAGGACTGCGGGCGTGTGGTCACACTGGATCAGATTGACGAAGAAGAGCGGCGCACTTACCAGAATATCGGCCTTGATCACTACTATGACATGATCCAACAGGGTGATGTTGACGGTAACAGACGTGGAGCAATATCTCTTCCCAAGGCCCAGCAAAACAGATTTCTTTCAGAAAATCAGGTGTACGTGGAGCAGGATGAAAAGGGGAGAAACCGCTACAGGGTTGATGCTGACCAAGGCGGGCTGAATGGATACCACAAGGCAATCATCTTGAGCGTGTTGGTGGCTGTGCATTTCAATGAAGTCAACGATGCTTATGTGGAAAGGTTAGTCGGGATGATTGATATGCAAATACCGGACTCTCCGGTGGATCGCATGATGAATATTTTTGATGGCAAGGGCGGTATTTTGCCCGGTGACAAAGAAGCCTTTCCACGTAAATTAGGACTTTAATAATGGATATTGCCTCCCCCCACCAGATAACCTGCCCGTTTGTTAAAGCTCGGTATTATCGGGATTTAAGGCAAGGAAAATTAGGTCGGGACGACTGGGAAACGTCGATTGATGAAATAAAGATGCCTGAACTAATTGGGCACAGGTATCACGGATTCAATGGCGTAACAAAACTATCTGTTGCCGTTGCCGCCGGGCGGGATAGTCTGCGTACAGGGATACCAGCAGCGCACGTATTCCCAATTCCTGAGCTGGAACAAATCTGGCAATCAATACGTGACTATCAAGGTTTTGAAGAACGTTTGTCTGTACTGAATGATCGTGATTCAGTTCCTGCGAATACAGATGGTTCTGTGACAATAACAACACGGCCAGTGAGAACAGGATTATGACGACTCCGATTGATTATATTTCAGTAAGCGCTGTCAATAAAATCGTAGAGGATGTGGCAGCTGTTGGCGGGCGACTGTTTTATAGCAGGTTATCAGGAGTATTATTCGCTGATGCTTTCCAAGCATTGCCGTATGAGCTTGTCTTGAGGATTGAGGCACATAAAGCCGCTGTACTCCAGGCAATTGCCGGCCATAGACAGGGTGTCGCTTATCAGTATCCTGAAACATCTATTGACCTGTCGGGGGCTGGGGTAGGCAGTACGCTTGGTCTCGGCATTTCTGATAATGCTTTACAGATGCTTATCGACATTCTCCGCAAAAAGGGAGAGGAAATACTACCTTCTGATAAGGTCAACAAAGCCAATCTAAATAAACACAAATATGCGTTTGACCCTAAATTCGATGCTCTAGCCGCTACTTTTGAAGCGTTGAAGTCAAAAACTGACTAATTAAATCAGGCTATCAAAGCCACCCGGCACGATTTTTCTTAGTCTGTGCCCATTATGCGATCACTACCAGTTTTTACTTCTACTGCTGTTGCTTTGCTTTTTGCCCTCGCGGGCTGTAGCAAATTTCAGATGCCTAGCTCTGTTAGGGCATTCACTCCTGTTTTAAAACAACATCCTCTTGGTGTAATCGAAATCTCTGCCGCGCAGGGTGAATTCCAGAACTCCGAGACTACCCGCGTCACAGAAGCTCGTGCAAGCTGGATGATTGGCGAGAAAAACGGGGTTAAGTACAGTTTGATTGTTATCGGTCGCCGATCTGTTAGTGAGCTGGATGATGGCAGCGAAAACGCAAAACGCCTTAACTTTGACCGATCTTATGCTGGAGCAAAAGCACAAGGGCATAAATGGAGTGTGGCGACGTTACTCAATGAGTCTCGTTATCGTATAGAAGCACAATTAATTCTGCCGGTAACCAAAAGATTAACCGTGTCACCCGGCGTGCGTCACGAAAATCGTTACGCAATGAAGCGTAAGCAGACCACATTGCGCGTCGAATCCTGTTACAGAATTACGAATAACTTGTGCGGATTAGCTTACGCAGAAATTGAAAACGAGGGTCGAGGTGCCGACTCAGTGAATGACCGTGTCGGTCTAGGGGTACGTTATGAGTTCTGATAACAAAGTAGCTTTATTTCTATGGAATGGCAAAAGCCTGACAGGCTTGGCGATTATCATCGGAACATGGTCGTTCTATGTACATGCAGCTTTCAGCTCACGAAGCATTTGGTATCACTCATCAGAACGGATTAGTCGTTTTGATCGGGTTGATGTGGAAGCTTATAAGAACCGGCGTTGTATTGTTTATGAATTGCCGGAAGGTACTGACCCGCGAGCATTTATCCGCAGTATGCAGGATACTCGCTATGACTGGATTGGGATTGTAGGCTGGTTTGTACACTTCATCACCCGTGGCAGGGTGTCATTTGATCGTGAATCACAATTTTTCTGCTTTGAAGCCGCTATCGAGTATCTATGCCGGATTTTTGGCTTCAGTTACCCGAAAAAGCCTTATTCCGGCAAGACCATCCGAACAATGATGGATGAAGCCGGGATTATTGGTCGTGAGGGGAAGTTTGGTGACCTGTTGTGAAGATCCTTGCACACCATAGCGCCATTGGACAGCCAATTATATTGCGCGGTCTGTCGGATGGAACAGTGCTGTTATCTGGCAACCCTTCCCGTGTTCTGCTGCAAGATTGCGTGAATCTTCGTGTTGAGGCTGAAAACTCTGATGCCATTACAGTATCCGGACAGGGCAATGCCAAACAATGGCCACTGGTGATGTGTGCCGGTTCGCGTGATATTTCCTTTGCTCCTATCCATCTGGCATCACAAACTGTAGAAGACAGTAAATCAGCATGGATTGATACCGTGCCAAACGGTTTTGAAGCTCGTCCAGATTGCTCCAATATCCAGGTTGATTTCATCCGGGGTGAGCGTTTGCATTATGCGGTACTAGGTCGCTGCCCTAATTTCCGGCTGGATGGTGCATGGTTGCGATTCGTTTCAGGAGACTTTGTAAGGGTTAATGGTAATAACTTCCAAGTCCGCGATGTGACCGGGCTGTATTCGCTGGACGTATTTGGTTATGAAAGGGTTCATCGTGATGCGATACAGGCATATCAAGAAGATAAGACCCGGCTTTCCGAAAATGGCCTGCCTCTGCTATCCGGTGGGTTAATAAAAGGCTGCAAGTTCTGGATGCCGGATACAGGTCACCAATGGGCGAAGTCAGCAGATGGCTATATGTTCACGGACGGTGGATATGAACATATCCACATCGAAGGCAATCAGCTTTATACGAATCATGACAATGGATTACGGGGTGATGTGATGCAGCACTGCGAGGTTACGCCCGACAATATTTTTGAGCGTGCAGATGGGGAGATGCCGGAATGGGTAAGCCTATAATCAATATTGGCGGAAGTCATTCAAAACACACTGGTCATGTTAAAAGTATAGGTAACCAGATTGCACCGGTTACACGAGTTGTGATTGATGGGAAGGAACAAGGACTGAACTATGTGCAGCAGTTTGACCAGTGGCTGGATTCCTGCCGCAATAAACAGGCACCTGCTATTGATGAAAGCGATTACCAGGCCATTGCTGACCGCTGGAAGTGTCATGTTGCCTGGGTCAAAGCGATATTTGCGGTAGAGAGTGCCGGTAATAGTTTTAATCCGGACGGCAGTTGCAAAACACTTAATGAGCGTCATCTGACCCGAAGGCTAGTCAGGAAAACCTATCCCAGACAGGCAAAATCAATTGCCAAACAACTGGGAAGCAATCTGTATTCAATGCGTCCCGGTGGCTACAAGGGCGGGGTCGCAGAATGGCAACGCATCAAGGAAACCTGTACCGGTATTGCCGATGTAACCGGGGATTTTAACGGTGCTCTGAATCTTGCGTTATCCGCTGCAAGTCACGGTGGGCCGCAAATTCTCGGCAAGCATGCCGTCCCACTGCTGGGCTTTCAATCGCCACAATTAATGGCTGAGGCATTTCATCGCAACGAAGACGAGCAGTTAAAAGCGTTTTGTACGTTTGTGGAAAAGAACGGCCTGGATAAATACCTGAAAGCCGCCACTGGTAGCAAAGACCCTTATCCGCACGTCGTTAAGTTCGCCAAGGGCTATAACGGCAAATGGTGTTGTGACAAGAACGGCAAACGCAAGAATTATGCCGCTGAAATTATACGGCACTATCGTGGTATTGCTCAGGATTATGAAAAATTCACCGTATTGGGTGAGAGCCGCACAGTACAAGGTGGAGTAGTTTCTACAGCCGCTAATGCGGGAACCGGCTTCATCCTTTCCGAGTTGGCTGGATTAACCAACATCACCGAGGTGATTCAACAAATCACTGTTTTGAAAGACAAGGCAAATACGATGCTTGTCGAAGCACAGGCAATGACCGGAAAAGTAAATGAACTGATTGCTCAGAATACAGAGATGACACAGTCATTATCAAATAACCGGGCGATGGTGTTTTTCCTATTGTCCCTGTTAATTCTTTCTCAGTTCGGTACGTTCCGAACGCTTTACGCACGAATTACTGACCGATTGAGAGGTTACAAGTGAACGAAATTAAAAAAATTCTACTGGAACGGGAAGATCAACGTCATGCAAACCGGCAGAAGCGCATTGATGCATTGCTGACTGACGACAACTCGTGTTTTGAAGCGGAAATAAAGCTGGTTGAAGAGATGCGGAAACGCCAGATACTCCGAGCTGAAGAAAGCCATAAACTAATGCTGAATCAGATTAATCATGATGCCGATAGTCTTCGGGAAGAAGTTATCAAACGACATCTGGCTGAACTGGAAGCTGGTGTGAATAGTGCAGAATCTACGCCCAATACAGAAAACGAAAAAGCAGCGGAAGTTGCTGCAATGATGGAGGGGTCGGTTAATGGCACGAAGTAATAAAAAACAGTCGTGGTCTGCACGGATAAAGGCTGAATTGTCCGATACGAAGAAAAAATTAGCCGATGCACAGACTGAGCTGGGTGTAGTGCGAAAGCAAAGAGCAAAGTTGGCAAACGATAACCGTGTATTGGCGGACAAGCTGAATAAAGTCAGTAAACAGCTAATTAGTGCGAAAGAAATGATCAGCGATCAGAGTGATGCTTTGCTTGACTTGCAATCAGAGCGAGACGAATACAAACGGCTGTCCAAACAATCTATCTGGCAGCGACTATTTGGATAACAAAGGCAAGAAGTAGTGAATAAAGAAGAACAAGAAGTCATTTGGTTTGCCGGGGCTTTGGCTGTTATGGGGGCAATTATCGGGCTGGGCAAGTTGCTGCAGTCCAGAGAGCCGATCACTTTCCGGTTAGCGGTTGGTAGAGCTATTGTGACGGCAGGCTTGGCGGTAGGGGCGTTTACTCTACTGGCATTTATACCAGATGCGCCTAAGCAGCTGATTGCTGGTGTCGCTGTAATAATGGCATCGCTAGGAGAGTCAGGCATTGAAACACTGATCAGAGTGAAGTTGGGGAAAAAATGAGTGGACGGCAGAAATTGTTAATCAAGTACGGTCTGCGATTTTTTCTAACGCTAATTTGCATGGCCTGGCTGATTGAGGAGTTTCTGCGCGAGCACTGGGTTGCCGTACTGTGCTGTGCTGGGCTGTTTATTTTTGCTGGGGCAGGAGTGGTGACGTGAAAAAAAGGTTGGATGCTTTTTTCAAAGAACATTGGTTATCGATTGTGATGACACTGTTTCTTCTTACCTGGTGGGTTTTAGGGAAAGTTAGCGGATAATATTTATGCTGGCATCACGTGAACTTGATAAACAGCTTAATGAAATCCGTAAGCAAATTTCTCAGCAGAGAAAAAAGGCTGTAAGGACGTTATCCCCAGCACAAATACGTCAAGGTATTCGACGGGGCGTCATCTCTCCTGAAATGGAACTGTTAATTGGCAAAAAGGCCGATGGTTCCAGTTTCGATGTTTCAGACCTTAAAAATTTTTCAAAAGCCCGAGAACAAGCGCAAAAGCGTTTTAAAACCACTCGCGGCGTTTATATAGATCAGCTCATAGCGGCATCCAGAGCAGACGACGTGAAACGTGCTAATGGTACTTATGTGCCGAAGACGCCGAATGGCTGGAAAGGTAATCTTGTGCGTAGTGCTGCCCGGCTTTACAAAATCCGGGGCAATATGCTCACTTTCTCGGTCAAGGCATCACAGGAGAGCCAAAAACAATTTCATCAGGTCCGAATCAGAGCCGAAGAGTGGAATCGACAGTTATTGAATGACCGGGCTAATCCGCGCACTGCTGTAAGAAATATACTGGCTGGCAAGGTTTCGATTGATTGTGATTGTGAGCGGCACCAATACTGGTATCGTTATCTTGCGAATATTGGTGGGTATGCAGTTACACCTCCGGCTGAGAAAGACTTTCCTAAAATACGCAACCCTAAATTAGAGGGCTCTTGCTGTAAGCATGTTTTGTCGGTGTTTCAAAGCATCAGAACTCCAATTAATCAACAGATCCTGTCTAAGCATCTTGAGAAGCAACGCACCACGCAGGGATTTGGTGATACTAAGCAAAGTCAGATGGTAACTAAAGCTGATCTGAAGAAGATTGCACGGCAAAGGCCGCGCCAGACCGACCAGGACAAGGCAACTGAGCGAGCCAAGCAGCTCGAAGATGCTGAAAAGGGCTTGAGAAAGGCGTTACGGAGCAAAACTAATCAAAAAAAGTTGAGGCAGCTAAAGGTCAGGAAGCAAGCTGCACAACTTAGCCAGCAGGAGCGGTCAATGCGCGACAAGGCACAGCAGGCAATCAAGGCAGCTGCTGAAACATTCGCAAAGCAGACAGGTATTAGCATAAATGAGGCGCTGAAAGTAATGAAAAATACAATAGGAAATGGGTAATGCCGGAGTTAGAGAAAGCCATTGATACGCACGTATCTTTGATTACAGCCGTAAGCAGGCCTGTAGGCGTAGTGACTGGTTGGGGGTCTGGTCGGCACTTCTACCTACAGCATGCCAGCGATTATCAGTTTTTCAGCGTGCATCCTGATACCGGAGTAGTGACATTCAATGCGCCGGAACAACCCGGACAAGATTACGATGCAGATGATATTTACGAATGCACTATCCAGGTCGAATACGGCGATCACATTGAGTACAAGCAGGTGCGTGTAGAAAATGACCGGCGTAAACCGCTTGTTAGCTATCCCTATGGTTTTTCTCAATCATTTGGGCTTTTGCCAATTAAGCCAATCAGGAAGTCGATCCCAAGGTATAAGCGATTATGGACACACTAAATGAAATGGTAACCAGTGCCTTGTCTGGCCCATGTCCTGTCGATAATCGCGCTGTCTCTTCCCAGCTTCAAAACGATTTATTCCAGTTCATTGCTCAAACCTATTCCAGTTTTGAGTGTGCGTTGTTCCGTGCTAAATCCGGCACTTATAAGGAAGAAACTAAGGAAGAGGCGGATTCAGAAAGAGTAGGCAGGCTCGAACAAAAAGAGGTAAAAATCAGCTATCAAGGCATGGATTTAGTGCGTGCCGTAGAGTATCCGAAAGATATGCAGGGTCGGTTATTAACTGACAGCGGGCTAACGTCTGATGACGAGCTTTACGAGGATACATTATTGATGTTGTTCTCCGTTTCAGATGTACCCGAACAAAGCATTGTTATTTATAACGAAATGATTGCTGATGATACTGCCAAACTAACCGCACTTTATGTGTTAGAAGGCAAGCCGGTTGGCAAGCATGCTTTGGCTGGCAAAGTCTATCACTGTATTCCGCTTCGAGGAGATATTGGAGATATTTTGTCAGGGGAAGAGAAACAACAAGGCTCAGAGGCAACTCTTATTGAGCCGAGCCTGCATAATTTTTTTGATGATTATTCGCCTTAATGTGGAGATGATAACTAATGGCAGAACTGAATAATGATTTAAATACCGCTAATGATATTACACTGGAAACTGTTCCTGCTGCTGATGAATCTGCGGTTACCAAGCCCGATCCAGCGGACATTGATACGGCTAATGTGAAAATCAACCCTGATCTTATTACAGTCCAGGACAATATTAACTTCTCAGTGACCGGCGATGTAACTTACGATCAGGTATCAACCACTGATGAAGTGACTGATGAATCCCTGAATCGTACCGCTGAATCCTTGAAGGTTTCTGTTAATACGAAACTGGAGACTTTGGGTGCTGCCATTCAGACTGCGTTACGTGGTGTTGGTGCATCAGATAGTCTGATTTCTGAACTACAGGCAAAACTGGATGCTGTTGTTTCCGGTGTTAATGCCGGTTTCGCCGAGATTCGCGTTGACGAAGCTGCTCAGACGGCTGACCTGGTCGGTATTATCAATACGAAAGTTGGCGCTGTAATGGCAGAAGTCCGGAAGGTTCTGGAAGTTGCTGAAAACAGCCAAATCAAGATTGCTGCCCTGGATGATACATACAACACTGATAGCGAATTTGCCGCACGTGTTGCTGCTGTTAACGCATTGATTGATCAGCTGGCCAGCACCGATTTCAGTTTCCTGGAAGCTTTAGATGCCGCACTGGATCAACTGAACTTAATGCTACGGGTGCAGGTTAAAGATATTTCAGCTAACTCAGCTAACGGCGTTTATGCTTTTGCCTTTGCTTCTGAAGGCATGGCCGCATTTACTGATCCTGCTGACTACATGGTTGAAGTGTTCTCTGAGTTGGATGAAAAGCGCAAAGCGGTTGTTAGTGATAAGACTGCGACAGGCTTTAATTTGACAGTTAAAAGCCGTGGTGTTCATTTTGTCGATCAGCCGATAGATTGTTCTGAAACTGCGGTACCGATGCGAGTGCGTGTAACTCATCTGAATGATGCTCCATTGAGTTTTACAACGACCCGCTTAGTTAGTTCTGGTGGTACTACTGAAGCTGCCACTGGCGGTGCGGCCGAATAACTTGCGATAAATGGAGATGCAGCTACGGTAGCTGGGGTGAATCCGCCTGTAGGGGTCATCTCTGCTACCAACAGTTAGACTGACTGGCAGTTATTCTCAGAAACCAGTAATTTCACAAAGGCGGCTTTCGGGTCGCCTTTGTTCCTTTTCTAATTCTAAATGCTTATATCAAGGTAATGTTTGCTGTTGGATTCTCTAATAGAGAGCATGGCATATTCAATCACCAATCTTCGTAATCTTGATATTCATATTGGCGCATTTATTCAGGATGCATACCAGCATGTTTCCGAAGAGAATCAGCCCGATGGCTTTGTACGCTTTCTGCAACGCGCGGAAAAAGAGCGTGTATACCGTGGGCGCTTTGAAAGCCCGCGTGCATTTCTGGCTGGGCTACGACACCATCAGATGCGAGCGGTTAAAAAGCAGTATGGTGATGATATACGTCCCGACGATGATGGAGTAAAACAGTATTTACTCAGGTACAACCAAGCATTATTGCCTGTTATCAATTATTACCGTGAGTTGAATTACACGCCAGCTGATCAGGCTAAATATCGCAGCATCAATCATGCGTTCATTACTAATGGTTTACGTGGTGGGATTGCACACCTTGAGTTGAGTTATCGGATTGTATTTGTTGCTTACGACGTAGCATCACTGGATGCTATGGTGCTGGCCTTTCTATTGCGCTTTCATATTGCAAAAAATATGGAGAGAGACCCTGAGTTCTTTCCGGAGAACCCGGTATGCAGACACACCAGCAGAGGCATTGACTTTGTGGTTGAAATTGATGGTGAATCAGTGTCATTGTCAGCAGATTTTTCAGACCCTACCAGTATTGCAGCTATGCACATCCCTGGTACGCATGAAGATGGGCGCATATACGCTGCCGAGGTCACACTGACGGTTAATATGCCGGTTATCGCGGGTGTGTCTGTAAAGATACCAAGGCCGTATATACGGGTTTGTATGAATCCTATGCCGATTATGCCGACTGCATGGGCTACAGATCCGGAGGTGGTCAGTTGAAGTTGCAAATCATTCCAGTGGAAGTTTGCTGATGGCACTTAAACACTTCATTCAGAAAATCATTCTGCCAGGCGGCGAAGCAGATTTAAATCATCTCCAAGAAGCGGCACTCATTGAAAAAGCTGATCTTTCAGGTCCGTCATTAGTGCTGCGATTTAACGACTTGGATGCGATTATTAAAGATGAAATCGGCATCCGGCAGTTTGATGAAATAACCTTGGTCTATGCCGACATCTTGTATCGTAATGCGGTTAATCGGCAGGACAAGTTCATCGTATTGAATCACCCGGAAAGTCACCAGCGCATTCTGACATTAAATTGTCTTGAGAAAACAATATTTAAGGCAACACTTCCTTCAAAAAAAGCTCGTTTCTTTACCGGAAAAACTGATTTAGATGTCATTAAAGCGTTGTTACCTGCTGGTAAATATGATGCAAAAGAGGGTCCGGTGATTGAGGATCATCACATCTTACCCGGTGAGCGTCCGACCAACCTGTTGAGGCGTATATGCAGAGAAAGAGGGCAGCTGTTATTTTTGCGTAGAGGCGAAGTCATCTATCAGCCGATTGAAGAGCTGTATAATCGCGTGGAGTTCGACTATCACTACCGCGATACACGCAAACCAGAGCAGATTGTTGACTATCGGTGGCTGGATAATCAGGAGAAAGTTAGAGATCGACTTGATCGTCACTTTGTTGGCTGGAGTGACACAGAAGGCTACATAAAAGCAGATGTAAAAACTGAGTTCGGCAAGGAGTGGACGGGCTTCCAGAGCCGCTATACGCTCAATAAACAACATCTTTTGCATGAAGTCGTATTGGATATGCTTTGGGATGGGCACGGAGGGATACGCCCAGGAGTTGCAGCGAAAACCACTTTTCGCAAATTATCGGCAAAACCCTACAAAAAACTTCCGACTCAAGTTGCTTTCGGTAATGTCACCCATTGGTATCGCACCAATAAGTATCAATGCCGGGCACAAGGCATCATACCTCAGCGCAAGACAAACCGTAAGGACTGAAGATGACTGATAGCAATCAGAAAGTAATTAAAAATAAGCTGTTAGCTAAAGATCATTTCATCGGGATTGTTGAGGATTTAGAAGACCCACAGAAAAAACTACGAGCGCGTGTTCGGGTTTATGGGTTGATGGATGAAATATCAATTGATGACCTGCCGTGGGCGACTTATTGGTTGCCGCCCGGTTGTCGGTACAACGAAGGTGAATTTCGCCCCTGCAAAGTTGGAGATACGGTGTGGATTGATTTTCCGCATCTTTCGCACGGCGAGAAGGATACCAGAAGACCTCGGATAACCGGCTCTGTCCATTGGTGGCCAGAAGCAAAACAGGAATATCCGGAAGTTCCGCATGAAGCCTTTATGTATGGCGATAAGGCATACAAAGATGAAAAACCCAAAACTATGGGTACGCCATCAGAGTACGGCAAAAGCCACATTGAGACGCATAACGGAATTTCCGTGGAGTTTGTACATGATGGCACATGGCGCATCTGGCAACGGGCAACAGGCACGGCTATTGAGATAACCCCGGATGGGGGTGTAAAGATCTCATCTGATAAGGGTATATCTGTTCATGCAAAAGAAAACATCAGTATCTCATCTGAAAGCAGGGTATTTGTGTCCGGTGACGATGGGGTAAGAATTAAAGGAATTATCTCTGAATCTTGGTAAATAGTCCTTAAACCACGCTATCAATGCAGCAAATCCCCGCCAAAAATAAATTGCCTCTTTGTTAAAAACGATTTTTACAAGAGGTTGCCGCCAATGGCGAAAGATGACTTAAAGAAATATCACCAGCGCGTCAGTCAGGTTGGCGGCGAGGCTGTTGGTTTCAAGAATATGTTTGTTCACCCCATTATGGATGGGCTGAATGATAAGGGGAAACCTAATTATTTAGGCCCTGGTGAGGATCGCCGATCAGCATTAAAAACTGCAATTCAAGGGACATTTCTCGAAGACTTGGGTGATGATGCTTTAAACATCGCTGAAACCGCAGCTAATAGCTTCGTTAATTACACCCAGGTGCACGACTCCGCCCAGCCCGATGATGAAGTGTTGGCTTCTGCAATGGGTACGCTCAAAGCTATGACGGGGCATCTTGTTGGTGATGAAGGGAATAAATCAAAAGCTATCATGGACAGTGCCTATTCCGAAGGTCAGGGTACTATGTCAAAGCAGGATGGAACAATTCAACGCCTGCATCAGCTGGCATTGATTACCCCTGTCACGTTAACACAGACCACGGCATCTTTCGTTACCTATGTCCCACCTAATCACGATCAATCTGAAATCTTTGTTATTGACCGTTTAGCGGGAAGCACCTTCGGCGAGTTGACCAAAGGTGATGTGATTGATGAATCATTTAATCATCAATACGCCACAATGGATCAGCGTTACGTGATTGGCGTAGGCGATGGTTCTAAGGATACCTTTCCTTTTGACATCAAGGATCTGTCCGCTAATGCATCTGCGATGCCGGTACGCAAGGGCTATGTCCGTGTCTTCCACGACAAAAACAACGTAGCTCAGGATTGGCAAAAAGACGGACTGGTGACCGGTTCATTCAAGAATGCTGATGGCGACATGGTTACAGTGAGCTGCCCGGCTGCCATCAACTATGCTGAGGGCAAAGGCTCTATTAAATTCAGCATTCCGCCCAAAGCGGGTCTTGAAATCATGATCGGGCTGGATATTGACATTGAAGCTGCGCCCCAGCTCATTCCGTTGATTGATCACAGCATGAGATCTTTCGTGCTCAAGCCACATGAGTCCGCGATCACCGCGACCAACACTATTCAGGCCGCATTCGCTGCAAACCGTGAATACGGTATTGATTATCGAACTATGCAACTGGGAGCCGCGCGTAATGTACTAGCGGCGGAAAAAGACCGTAAGCGATTGCGTGATTGGTGGTTCTTCGCAAAGCGTCATGCTGAATGGCCACGCCTACCTAAAGAATCCATCACCAAGTCTCAACACTATGAAGACCTCTCAGAATTTCTAAATGGGTTGTCTGCGGCCATGCTGCGCGATAACAAGAAATCTGGCATTACCGGTATTTTCCTGGGTGTGAATGCCTGTAACTTGGTTTCTTCTCTGCGTGGTGGTGCTTTCGTTTTCCGCCCCGGTTACCGCATGATTGCACAGCCTCACTATGTCGGCATGTTATTGGGGCGCTTCCCCATCTACTGTGATCCAGCTGCTGACCCTTGGGCAGGCTTGGCAGTGGCTAAAGGCCAATCTTACGGTGATTCCGGTTATGTTGCCGCTGATGCTATCAGCGCAGTGCATTATCCGCACCCGATTTTATCTCCACGTTCCGGCGGTGGACTGACGCACAACGATACGCTGTATGAGCTGGCTTATCGTGATATTCATCCGCACAAAGGGCGTGATTACTTCGCAACCTTCATGTTTACCAACGAACAGGGACAATAACGATGGCAACCAGTAATAACTCAACTAACACAACGACGGCTTCAAAAAGTTCGGATAAGGGTGCTACTTCAAAGCCTGTAGCCGATGAAAGCACGAAGACTTCATCATTGCCTGAGCCTGAAAACAGTTCGGATAAGAGCGCCTCGACCGGTGAAAATCGTTATGAGGTGGTCAATCCCGGCAGCACGGCTTTCTCCCTCTATGTGGAACAAGCCGGGGGGTATATTGATATTCCAGCTGAGGGTAAAAGTGCTCCACTAAAACTGGATAGCAAAGGACTTGCCTCGCTTAAAAAAGCGCTAAATAAGCGCCCGATTTTACGGGTGCAGGAAATCAAGGGGTAATTATTCATGGCAGCAGCAGTAGTAACCCAAGCTCCAAAAATTGTTGTATTACGTCCGATTGCAGACAGAACATTAACCGTTCCGGGTTCTGCTGCTGCAATTTGTGTTACCGCATTTGTTTCACAGAAAGGGCCGGTAGGTCGGCCAGTCTATGCGACCAGGGCTGATATTGTGCCTATATTCGGTAAGCCCTTGCCGATGCATACTGGTGTTAATGCCGAAGGCCTGCGCCATGTTGACGATGCATTGGCTGAATGCCAATACGGGTATTTTGTCCGGGTGTTAGCTGATGATGCCCGGTATCCTTCCTTGGCATTTACCACGGATAACACAACAGCAATCAAGTCAAACCACCGGTACGGCTACAAAGTAGCGATAGGTGATCCAATGTGGCTGGCTATCTGGCCTAAAGACGGCGACCCCTCCACCGGCAAGCGCCGTGTTTCTATCCTCGACAAAAATGAAGAAGACAATACATTCGTTCTTTTTTTTGAGGAAAAGGTCGATGGTGAATGGCTCAGATTGGAAAGGCATGAGGTCAGCACCGATCCAGATAGTCGTAATGATCTGGGTATCCCTAATTATGCTCCATCCTATCTGGAGTCATTTTCACAGTATTTTGACTGCGATGTAGAACCAGACACGCCATTGTCTAGTATTCACGAAACCACAGCGCCAGTTGAATTTGAAGGTGGTACTAATGGTGGCGAGCCGACAATGGACGACTGGAAAGAGGCATGGGAACGATTCAGGACAGATGACATTGAATATAATCTGGCCTTTGCAGCCGGCCAGTATGACCACGAATTGCTTCATCATATGCATGATATTTGCGATGAAAAACTGGTGCAGTTCCGTTTTGATATTCCGCCCTACCTTAATGAACAGCAGGCTAAACAATGGCTTATTGATCTTAATATGGGGCAGGCTTATCAGGCGCAGGCTTATCACTATCCGTATAAAGCCAATGACCCTTGGTACGGTGGTAAATCCGTATGGGGTGTCTCTGGTGAGGCTACAGCAGCGAAAGCAAGATGTTTTGCAACGGTTACCGGTCATGCAGATATTAAGGGCGCACATTTTTCGGCTGCTGGTGAAAAACGTGGCTTTATCGAGCGTTCAGGTATTGAGCCGTTGCACAGATCTGGATTTATTCCGGCTGAAGAAAAGGTGGATGTTAAAGATGGTCGCTTAACCATTGGTCGTTTCAATCCGGTCGATAAAGGGAAGATAATTGGTGATGTGTTGACTATGTACCGTCGTAACAACTACCTGCGTTTTGAGCATGTTATCGCGATACATAACGCGGTTATGCATGACATTGTGTATGCCGCACGACTGGCCAAGTTTGAGCCTGACGGGTTGACGCGCGAGATTTTGACACGTGTTTGCACCGACGTGCTGGATAAGTACCTGGAAGCCGGTGCCTTTGTTAAACCACGTGAACCTGAGATTGACGGTGAAAATCCTTACAACTTGATCCTTGAACAACAGGAGATCGATTTGTGGAAAATAACTGTTGAGTTCTGCCCGACTGGTGTGTTCCGTCGCGGCGCTGTTCAGACAGTCTTATTGAAGTAACCGGGAGCAATTGATGGAAACGAATGTATTTGACTCTGAAAACTCAGTATTTGCCGGACTGGCTACATTGGGCCTGCCTGAACAGACTGATAAAGATAATACTGATACCGCTCCTTTGTCCGGTGCTGTGCTGGATTCTGCCAAAGAGCAGATGGCGGATCAGATGGTGCGACGGGATGCAATGGCGGCGGCATTGACCTGGGTTGATGATGGAGATTATTCATTTGATGCGTTGGATAATCTAGTCCAAGGACTGCTATTTGATGGTCTGGGTGACGATGAACCACCAGAGTCAGATGATCCTGAGTCTGATCCGGTATTGGATAATGATAAGTCAGAATACCTGAGTCTTACCGAGGATGATATTGGCGCTTACAACTATAAGCTGGGACTGGTGGCTGATTCGTTAGCAGAGTTGGGCGGTTGTGCCAAAAATATTGAAGAGTTTGTTAACGACGCTTGTGATGAAGCTGGGGATAAGCTCGGCACTCACATCCTGGGTAGACTGGACAGTTCAGATATGTCAGATGATGATTTGATAGACGGCTATGCCGTAGGTGGTCAGTTAATCATGGATGCAACGGAGCGCAAAGTGATTGACGGTAAGCTGGTATGGAAGAAAAAGCCACTCAGGAAGAAGAAGCTATCTGCAAAGCAACGTGCCGCATTAAAAAAGGCACGAAAAAAAGCCAATAGCGGTGCTGCGAAAAAGGCGCGTGAAAAGGCTATGCGCCTGCGTAAACAGCGGGGTGTTTAATTTACGCCGTAACTGAAGTGGTTTCACTTCAGTTACGGTCGATACAGTGGTATCGTTGCTATTCTTTTATTCAGGATGCCTCCAGTTATGCGATCTCTATTCCCCCTGTTTTTTCTTGTCGTATTTCCGTTAACTTCTCATGCTGCAAATGAACTCAGTGTTGATATTAACTGCGATAAAGCTAAGCATTTTGATGATTGTGTCACCAGAAACCACGAAAAAGCACTTAATCGTATTGTTGCACTGAATGACTTAATGCTAGGTGCTGTTGGAGAGGTGATTAAGCCCAAATTTCAGCGCATTGTTGATGCGTGGGATAAATCAATTGAGGCTGACTGCGCGGTTGAGAATGAAGGGTTTGATAAAACCAACTGTGAGTATATTGCTGCTACATCCCGTGCTTATGTTCTGGCACACATTATTGCACGCCACTCGAGAGTAGAAAGCGTTGATGAAGTGCTGGGTATCGCCGAGCAGCGGCTAATGACCAGTGAGGCGCCTGATAATGGTGTTGCGGCAACAAAGGTTCCTGTTCGTTATAATGGCAAAGCGCCAAGCAAAGATAGTGATTTTAAACTGATAGAAGCACAGCTGGATATGCGTGAGATGACTGACGTGCTATCTAGGTGCCCGGCAGATAGGGAAGCTGAGCCAGAAAAACAACAGGCTTGCATGACAAAAGCCGCACTGGTGGTTTCCGGATGGATTCATCGGGCTGGGTTCTCTGTGGATGCAATGATGGTTAAGGCGCATAACAATGGTAATGGGTCACCTTATTGGGCATTTTTAAACAGCAAGATGGGTGATACCCTGGTGGCTATCACAACTGCGCTGGGTTACCAAGGCGGACGTGATGCACTGGTTAATAATGGTTATTTGAAAACTGAAACAGCGGAAATGTTTGCCGCGCATGTGAATAAGGGGAAATAAATGCCTGTATCAGCGGCCTCTGGTGGTCATGGTTACTCATGGGTCGGCAATGCTGATCCGACTGTTAATCAGCATCTGAAAATCTATTTAAAAAATGGTGGGTCTTCCGGCCCACAAGCAACAGTAGCTGCGTTAATTGGGGAAGGCTCCAGCCTAGAAATGCAGGCAAACTGGGAAAGTCCCTTTGAACAGGATTCCATCGGCAGTATATTTGAACGTGCTGGCGGTTTGCTTCAGATTGCCACCGGAAATACAGCCAAAACCACTTTGAACAGCGCACAGGTTTGGCATGGTAATCGACCTGTTTCACTGAATCTGGTGCTGCACTTCTATTCAGTATCTAATCCCAAAGTGGAAGTGGAAGAGCCCATCAAAGTTCTGAAGCAATTAATTTCACCAGAAGTAAATCAGAATATGCCCATTGGTGAGGGTGGCACTTTTGGGCAGGCGCCGACTTATGTATCTATCAATGTCGGGCGTAACTTTATATGGCCCAAGTGTGTCATTGAGTCAATCAGTGAGCCGTATGATGTTAAGCGTGATCCTTCAGGTAACCGCTTGAACGCAATAGTTAATGTTGCGGCATCAACGACTCGCATGATTAACCGCAATCAGATACCAGCTATGTCCGGCGGGTAACTACCTGCTGCTCTCGGGGCGGGTGGTGAATGTCACACCACTCTCTTCCGATTCTCAAAACATCTCTATCAATGCGCGGATTCCCTTCAAAACATATCGTGATCTGATACCAAATTTTTTATCAAAGGTAATCAGATATGGGTGCAGCAGTTGCAAATAACTGTAGCGGCAACGTGGGATTTCTGGAATCAGCCCGCAACTCGTTTGTCGCACTGGGAACAAAAGCTCAAAGTAAAGACTTTGAGATGCTTATTGATGGTATGGAGGGCTTTAAAACGCTGATTCAGGCTAGCCAGATTCCAGAAATCGGTCGTGAGTCGGTGGAAATGTTTGCACCGTATGGCGTGCCGTTTTATCAGCAAGGCAGTCCTAAAGTGGCCGGAGAACTGGCAATCACTTTTATGGAGACGGTCAACGGTACAGTGATGCAGGCTATTCGGCAGAAGGCCAAATCTCGGTGTTATTTCAATGCCACTTTGAAACTGGCTTGCGAAGAACAGCCGGGAGCTGTTGGGTCATTGATCTACAAAATGTATGATTGCTGGCTTCGGCTTGATCCTACGGATCTTTCTACTGATGATACAACTGGATTGGTGCGTCCGGCTGGAACACTGTATTACAACTGGTTTGATATGGTCTGATGACTCCATTTGAGTTATTGGGGCAGGTTCAAAAGCAATTTCCGGTACTGGTGCATGGCACAGGGCCGGAAGGCCAGGAGGCACTTAATGAGCTGCTGAGAGAGGCGATTGCTGAATATCAAGATCGGCGTGGTTTCCGGTCTGAGCTGTTTATCCCGGATGAATTGGCTAATGATAAAGGTGTCTTGCTGCCTGCTGGCTGGGTTACAGTGTTAAATAGCCATGACAGCCAGCACGTGCATGTCAGGACGCAGGTGTTCGATCACGTGCCGGAGCCGGAAGAAGGCGTAGCAGAGTCGTCCGAACCGGAAAAGCGTATTCGGTGTTTGGCAAATGATTACCATATCCCGCCTTTTAGTATTTCGTATCTACAAGACCTGTCGGGAGCCGATCTGGAGACCGTAGTAATGCCACCGGACGCTGTGAGCATCATCAAGCGTTATCTCCGGGCTTTAATTGATATACCCAATACACAGCGTCTGCGGGCCATGTACGAGGGTATTGACCATCCTGCACGCGAACAGTTACCGGCATTGTCTGAACTTGAGCAAAAGAAGACGGATATACAGGAAGAAATGTCACTGGAAGCTGGTGATTTATTAGCTGCGCTGGTGTTGTAACTGATGGCCTCTGTATTACGCAGCATTCAATCCAAGGCATTAGCTAAGAAATACCGACCAAATAAAAAATTCAAGCTGGAAATTGACGGTGCGCCTGGTGATCTGGATTATTATGTGGTGGATATGTCACATACACCGATAGAGTCGGCTACCACTGAAATCACCTATGGTTTTAAGAAAATGACTTTCCCGGATCAGTCACAGCCAGTTGAACTAACCGTCACATTCCGGGATTCAGATGATGAGAAAATAACAGACTGGTTAAAAGACTGGCACTCAAAGATTGATAACGGTGATGGCACTATGAATCCACCATCTCGGTTTTTGAAGAAGGGTAAGCGGTACATAGTAGAAGATGCCGGTAGTTGTGGCAGTTCTTCGTATGTGGAAACCCTCAAGGATGAATGGATGATGTTCCCATTCCGAGTGGGGGAGAAAACCGAAACCCGGGAGGAGGGTGGTCCGCTGACTTTTCCGGTTTCATTTATGACATTCAGAAGTTAAAACTTGCCTTTTGGACGCAATAATTCAATTAATTATGTTAATTAGTTCTGTTCTTAGGTGTGATGATGGGGCATTCCATGTCTGGTCATCGCGGCCTACTTGTTTGGCCGGGGAAGTCACCTTGACATTTCAAACGATTGAATCTATCGAAAAGCTGAGAGCTCATTCAAATAACAGAGGGTATTTTAGCAGAATAACATTAACTCATAGTTACGAAAGAAAATCATTTGATCTATATGACTGTTGGTTGAGAAGCCAAAACATAAAGGAATTAGGGGTGGCAGTGTTGTATTATAACCTCCGGGAAGAAGTGGAGTGTCCTTCGTCGACCTAATTTTTTTAGTGTTTTTTACTCCTATCTCATGCTGCACCCTCCTTCTCAGGAATCCCGTGCTTTGCTAGCTCACGAATGTACTGTGCATCCCAGACCGATACACGCGCACCATAGCGCATAGGCGGCTTAATACGTCCCTGCTTCACATAGAGCCAAAATGTTGATACGGCTACCCCTAGATATGGGGCAGCCTGTTTGACGCGTACCTTGCCCTCAAATGGAAATGGGGAAATCACTCCAGTGGACGAAGATGATCCGTACGTATTTAACGATGTCATTATATTTCCTGTAATAGCTAAACAATGAACATCCCATTATTATTATACGCAGGAGCTTTGGTATCAGATGGCGTGATTTGGCAGGGTTTGGCCAGAATAGCGACACGGATTCTGACCCTCAAGGGAAACGTATGATGGCGTATGATGGCATGCGTGGATATGGTTAGAATTTCTCGTAGCTGTCTTGTGGTTAGCTTCATAGCTATCAACCTCTCTTATTAGGTCGATAGCTATTAAAAAGGACTCTATGGGGTGGTATGCAATGTACTATTTTGTGGTATGTTGTCGGTTATTTATATCGTTGCATACCCTTTCAAGACCTCCTTGATCATCTTCTTCCATCACCACATCATCAAGAACATCAGGGTTTTCAATGCAATAATCAATGATTTTTTGAAAGTCATTTCTTGAAATTCTCCCCGAACCATCAGGAAGAACTGGCGGAGGTACAATAATCATTCCACCCGACACCACAACTGTACCCTCTTGAGTTATAACCCCACCCAACTTGCTCACTAAACCTACAATCCGTTCTTTTGAAACAGGCTTTCCAAAACACTTGGATAAAATTTCAGCGGCCATTTCGAGCTTATACAAAGATGGTGCTGCATTACTGGTCAAAGGATATGGAGCAGGAATTGGTAATTTCATTATTTACACCTTCACAATGCAACTTCACAACAAAGTCATCAGGGAAAGCGGTGTGAAGTTATCCGCCTTTCGGTTGGCCGACCTATCCCTGATGGATTAACTATTATACACGATGCCGTATCGGGATCACATCGCCCCATACCTTGATTACATCCTATATCAATCTAAAACCCCTCTATCAAAGCCAAAAACCTATGCAGCACTTAGTGTTTTGCGTTACGTCAATATCTGCAAAACACGGTGCCTATGTCTGACTTAGTCAATTCATCAATTTCCCCGCTCACTAATCCGGCAAATCCTGATCAACAAATCAGGATGCGTGAAGCCACCTGTGCTGAAGCAATGAGTTTTTCAGGCTTGAATCCTTTGATGGAAGAAGCTGCATTAACTGAGTTTCTTAACAAGGTGCAGGAATCGGAACACTACAGTAATGCTCGATTCTGGACGGCTCAGACGCGCAATGTGGCTTTTTTCTGGTATGCCCTGCACACGATGTCAGATAGCGGCATGTCTACTGAATATACGTGTGAACACTGCGGCGAAGTACATACCCTTGATTTTGACTTACGTTCTCTGGCCGATAACTTTCAAATGATAAGCGGCAAACCGGAGCGTGATTTCCAGTTTGCTGGCCAAACTATTCGCGTAAAGCCGCTAACTGGTGAGGCGATGGAAGACTTGGAGCAAATGCGCCTCAAGTTGCAACGTGATAAAAAAAGCAATGTGTTGGATAACGATTATAACCGGGCCGAACGAGCCAAAATCCGCTTGCAGTTCCTGTTATGGGCAATTGATTATCCAAATGACTTAACTGAAGACAAAGCCGACCGTTGGCAAATAAAGCGCAATAAAGTGACCGAGCTTTCCCATACCCAATATGAGAAGCTGAAAGATCAGGTGTATTCAGCCCTGGGGGAAATGTCGCATGGTTTGAATGCGGTACTAGATGATGAAGATGGCCTGCAACTGGTAGCAGGAATGCATGTCTGCCCTACAAGAAAAAAGGAGGGTGTGACTGCGACTACGCAGTTGCACATCCCCTTTCGCTCTGTCTGCCGGATTCCTGTGGTATAACGGGCAGGGCTGGTCAAACGTGATTGATGGGCTTTGTGCGATGGGCTTCCGTAGTGCTAATCAGGGGCTATCCGATGTGCTTAACACGCACGTATCAAAGGTTGTGCTGCTCTATGACAAGATGCGTAAACGCATCGAAGAGTACAACCATAAGATCAGAAACCAAGGTGGTTAGTGATGGCTGATAAGATACAGGTATTGGCACTGAATAGTAAAAAATTATTACAGGAAGCCAAGAAAATCAGTGGTAACACCGCACTTATCCCTGAAATTATCAAGCTGCTTGAAAAAGGCGATGCTGACAAGGCGAGTGTTGCCGTTCGTCGTCGGCACGCCGGCAACCAAAATCAAAATTTATCGGGCACACGATCAGCAAAACCAAAAGGTAGTGTGTCGGCCTCTGACTCAACAAACAGAGCCGGGGCTTTAGAGTTGTTGGCTGAATCGTCTGATAACAGCACAACCAAGATTGAAAAAGCTATCGCTGATGCTGCAAAAGCAATTATTAATAGCCTGCCGGAAGATCATGATCCAGATGCTTATCCCAGACAGCACGATAAAGAAACAACTCGTGTTATTCGTGAGGCTTCTGCTAATACGCAAAAAACAGAAATCAAACAGACCGCTCAACTGAAAGAGTCCATTGAAAAAGCCTCTGAGCGCATTGCTGCCTCTAAAGCAGAGAGGATGCAGGCACAACAACGTGTGAAAATAGTCGCAGAGGCTAGTAATCGTGCAATACCGGAATTAACTACACGAGATTCTGCAACAGCTAACAAGCCTGCTTCAAAACAGGGGAATTTACAAAGTAAAAACAAGCAGGTTGAGCAGAATCCAAAGCCATTGCCAGTTCGCCAACGCAATGAAAAAGGACATTTTGTCAGCTCAAAGTCAGAGCAGGCTAATCGGGAGCGTAGAGAAGAAAAACGACAAAGAGGCTTGATTGCCGGTATTACCGAGGCCGTGAAAGATGGTCTGGATGTTTCTCAGGCCATTGCTTTACGCAGCGTGCAAGATGATCAGTCAGCAAAAGCGGCTACTGCAATTGGCGGTGCTTATGGTGCGGCGGCTGTTGAGCTATTTCAGTCTGTTAGGGGTGTGGCAGACAACCCGATATTGGATAAGTTAAAGGAGCGCAAAGAGCGAACACAGGCGCGACATAATGGGGCTGACGCGGTATCTGCCAAGCGTTCGAGTAATAATGTTTTCTCAGGGTTGGTCGGCAAAGCCAGGTTATATAAGCGCCGAGAGATTCAGGCGGATATGTCTACGCTGAAATCAGAAGAGCACTTAGCCAATATCGTCAATAAGCTGAAAGAGGCCAATACACTCAATCAAGAAAACCAGAAAGAAATTCTTGGTGGTTTGAAGGCTATGCAGCCTAATGAATCACTGATAATGAGTATTTTATCTGCATTGTTGGCTCGAATGGGTCTAGGTCGGATGATTGGGGGTATTGGTGGTAGTCGGGGAGGAAAAACAGGGAGTCGGGGAAGAGCAAGGAAAGTACCGCGCAGTAATAACGGAACTGTTCTAAGTGGTAGCTCAAGTGCGGCTGCTAAAGACGTAAAAACTTCGAGGGTCACAGGTAAGCGCGGGCTGCTGGGTAGAGCATTAAGCGGTGGCAAGGGGTTGTTAAAGAAAGTTCCATTATTAGGGGCTTTGACAACGGGTTTATTTGCATGGGATGCCGTTCGCAGTGATGACTCGCTAACGCAAGCGCAGAAAATGGCAAAGGCAGGTAGCACAACGGTCGGGTCGCTAGGTGGCATGGCCGCAGGTGCATCAGCTGGTGCGGCTATTGGTTCAATTGTTCCTGGAATAGGTACTGCGATAGGCGGTGTTATTGGTGGAATATTGGGTTCTATCGGCGGTGAGAAAATTGGCGGTTATATCGGCGATGCCATCTCGGATGGTATTGCCGGTGGTATTCCGGGAATTATGGCCGGCATCAGCTATAAAGCAAATGAACTCAATACATGGATTGAAAATTTAACCGGCATCAATGTGGCTGAAGCCATATCCAATGCAGTCAGTGAATCCACTCAATTTTTTGGTGAAATGAAAAATGCTGCCGAAAAAGGACTGGAGGATATTAATAGCTGGATCAAAGACATTACCGGGGTTGATATTGCTAAAACCATTAATACTGGTAAAAAGGTCATTACCTCAACGGTTACCGCAGCATCTGATACTGTGGAGGAATACATTGGTTTTAACCCCATTAAGTCTGGTAAGGCTGCGGTAAGTGCTGCCAAGTCAGGTGTTGATTGGCTGGGAAATAAGATTGGCGGGTTATTTGGTAGCGAGCAGAAACATAGTGACTCAGAACTGCCCGTGGGAGAGATGTCCGGAAATTCGGTCTCTGCTTTAATCCATAAAGGCGAATCAAAACGTCGTGGGTATAATGATTACAACCGAGGTAGCAGCAGGAACTCGCCATCTAATCGAAAAAATATTGATTTCTCCAGCATGACCGTAGGTGAAATCATGGAAAAACAAGCGCTTGGAAAGAATGATAGTGAGCGGTTGTTTGCTGTGGGTAAGTATCAAGTTATTCCCAGTACAATGAAGAGAGCTGTAAATGCCTTAAACCTTGACCCTAACGAAAAATTTACACCTGAATTACAGGAGAAAATATTCTCTGAGTACCTTGCTTCAAAGAAAAGGCCGCAAATTGAGCGTTATATAAAGGGAGAAGGTGGAAGTCTTGAGTCTGCAAACCACTCGCTGGCTCAGGAATGGGCTTCAGTTGAGTCGTCTCGCTTAGGTCGTGGCGTTTACGATGGCGTAGGAACTAACCATGCGTCAGTTTCTGCCAAAGATATGAATGCTGCGCTGTCCGATGCCAAAGAAAAGTACGGGGCGCTGATTAAACAAGGCTATTCTGAGCAGGATGCTTATGCCATTGCACTGGGGGCAAGAGCGGAGTCAGAATCAGAAAATTCACTTTCTTCAGAAGTCTTACCCGTATTAGTGGCAAAAAATGAGCGCACTAATACAATCAATTCTGTTGCAAAGCCTGCTTCAGTTCAAGAAAAAGGCAATGGCTTATGGTCAAAGACAAAAAACGTAGCTGCTAGTGTAGGCAGTTGGATTGGGTTGGGTAGTGAGAAGCAGAACACGCAGGTTGTAGAGTCATTGGCACCAAAATCACTCACCACAACTGGCTCAATCTCGGCAACACAGCAACAGGCATTGACGGTTGCCAAATCATCGGCACCCGTGCCACTGGAACCATTACCCTTTGCGAATACACCTATGCCGCAACCAGTTATTTCTGCACAAAACCATCCGGCAACATATCATCCGGGTATTAAAGGCGGACAACCTACTGCGGCGGCTTCAATAAACAACACCACTAATAATACTTATGGCAGTAGCGTTGATCCGGGTTTGCGGGAAGCAGTAAAGGCAATAAAGGCGTTAGCGCAATCACAAACCATGCGGAACGATGCTAATACACCGGGGTTTGAAAAACTGGCAATGGGTACCGGAGCCAATGACTTTGCAACACATATTCCGCGCGAGGTTGATGATGAATATTGGCTGATGGTTACTTACGGACTGATATGAGGTGAGTAAATGGCACGAATAACAGAGTATAACTACCTGCTGGTGTTGGGGTTGCATGGAATTGAAACTTGCATTGACGGCGACGCGATCAACAATCGTATAACCGAGTGGTTTGCCACGCCAATGGGAACAGTGGCAGATAACCCTCGGTGGGGGCATCCTTTGCAGCCCATCAAGTTTGAGCCCCATAGCAAGGATATTGAGGCCATTATAGAGATGGCCATTGTAGAAAAATTACCAGATGATGTAGAGGATGTACGCATACAAGAGGTGCGTGTTGAATTCGCTGGAATTGATTGTTTAAATATCACTATCGTTCATAATGCAGGCAACCTGCATCAGCAGTTTGCGTTGCGCGAAACAGGCGATGTCAGGGTAGCTCAGTAATGGCAACAGTTAATTATTATGATAAAGATGCTGTAAAAAAACGATTCTGGGAGTTAATACAAAGCAAGCCTGCGCTACAGGGGTTGGCCGGGTCACAGATTTTAGGGGCTGTTAATACACACCAGGCAATGGCCAGTGAATACGCACTGTTTGAGGCAGAGCGGCACTTTCAGGAAAGCTACCTAGCATCAGCTATCAACAGAAGTTCTATTCTGGCCGGGTCATATGATCGGAACTACATACCCCGCAAAGCATCACCTTCAACGGGCTGTATGCGGATTGAGAATCGAGGGGATTATGCGGTATCTGTTCCGGCTGGAACCGTTCTGTTTTCTGAGGATCAGGTTGCATATGAAACATTAATGCCCGTTTCAGTGGAAGGGCAACATCACAGCTTGGTTATGGTTTGGCAGGTGAAGCGCGAAACAATCACAGAGATTATTTCTAATCCTGAACCATTCTGGGAATATTCCTTGTCCCCAGAAAAAAGCAGGCAGGTGCATCAGTTTGAGCTGAAAGTAGATGGCTTGCCCTGGAAAGAGACCCGACTGTTTAGGAACACCAATGCTGAGTCCATGGTATGGGCGGAGTTTTATTCTGAACTGGATGAGCTGGGCATCCGTTTCGGCAATGGTATTTTCGGAAAAATACCAGGTACAGATAGTCGACTAACACTGGAACTGGTGCTGACGGAGGGCGATGTTACACTGGTCAACAGCAAACAACTTTATCCTGTCGGTCAATTCGACAACCTGCAATTCTACGCAGGAACTGCTATCGCGGGTGGTAAGGACATGGAGACCACCGAAGAAACCCGACGTAATGCGTTGTACTACTTCTTGTATGACGAAAAGCATGAGTGGGATAACGATTATAAGTTCTATTTGAAAGAGCAGTTCCCACAATTGCTTTTTGTGAACTGCTGGGGAGAGTGGCAACAGGAGAAGGAAGTAGGGAAGCGTAAGATTGAGCATATCAATCACATTTTCTACTCAGTGTACGCAGAAAATGAGCCAGATATTCACCTTCTGATTCAAGCGGCATTGGAAGAAATACCTGAGTACAACCGCTACTTCATGTATGTGCCAGTCAATCATGCTGAGTTTACCTTTAATATTGAAGGACGAGTAAAGCGATCGTGGGTGCTGGAAGAAGCGCAACAGCTTATTATAAATACTATCACCCAGCACTACGGCAAACATTCATTTGCCCGACGTAATAAGGCCATGATTCGCGATTTCTACCGGTTGATGAATCACTCCGGCATCTTTGAATCACAAGAGGATGTATATATCACGCTATCCGGACAGCGGGAACCGGAAAAACTAGCGGACATGGTGTCTTGTGATTTTGATAACTCTACACTGACACTATCTTATGATTGACAAAGATAAATGGCTGTCAGGTCGTTTAACCGATGCACGTTTAACATCAGACATATGGACTCAGCTATTTGAGGCAATAGAAGAGCTTTGGGGAGAGATGGTATTCCCCAGCGTTGAGCGCCTCAAGTATGCCCGCAAGACCTTTACTCAGGATCGCGAAGCCCTTGCACGTTTAATGAATGAATTGGGCGATGTATTTGAAGTGCCGATTGCTATGGAATCGTATGAGCAGCATCTGGGGATATTACGTCGGCGCTGGGAAGTTCACCGGAAACGAGTGCAGCCGATGCTACAGTCGTTACTTGAGCGTAATTTTCCGGGGCTGGGCGCAGTATGGCAAGCTCTGTATTGTCCAAAGGATCAGAGTTACTCAAATGCCAACTTAGTAACGATTGAGCAGTTAAATACAGATGAAAAATCAGTTTTAAACAGTCATTTTCTCACTTCGAGAGGCAATATATCAATTTTCCTTCCTGCGTTCCGTTGGCTGATGAGCAAGCGGGGGCAGGACGACAAGGAAATACTAGAGGCTGTCTACCGACAGGCGCGGAGGATATTGCCAGAACACATAGTATTAGAGTTTCTTAGTTTGCGGGATCATGCGGATCAGCATGTTTCTGTCATACATAACCTACATTCACCCGTAAACGTCGCTGTTATTGACACCGATCATGTTTCTGAACTAACGGGAGCGGGGGCTCAGACTGAATTAGTCGTGGTCGGACTGAATAAGCCCGTGATAACGACCGTTATTGATACCGATCATGTTTCTGAACTAACAGGAACAGGGGTGGATACAACAATCATTGCCACGGCAGTACAAAAACCCATATCTATTGGGGCCGGAATCAGCAACCATGCTTCTGACTTGCCAGGCGCAGGAAAGCACTTAGTTACCAATGTTTGCGTGCTAAACAAAGCAATTGCTTTTGTCGCAGGTGGCAACAAGCTTTAAAAAATCTGTAAGTATTATTACTGATAAAGTGGTTAGTCTAAACCACCCTATCAAAGCGCAGCCTCTTACATTTTCCGGTCGTGATTCAGATGCGTTGAAAACCCTGTTATTGTATACTCTCAAATTTTACACTGACTTAATTGAGGTTTTCTAATGGCCAGCATACTCATCAGT
>PDWJ01000794.1_pt1 | contig 43735 bp, 36 predicted proteins | sample 1430881 | NCBI WGS metagenome assembly PDWJ01 (sample SAMN01162460, study PRJNA174530) | Oral metagenome, whole genome shotgun sequencing project. | biome: Marine environment; feature: Marine mammal; material: Swab sample of the gingival sulcus; isolation source: swab sample of gingival sulcus...
TCAACTCACAAATTTCTTTTTCCTTTTCTCTATATCTATGTCAATGATCGTTAAATCAACAGCCTCATCAAAGAAGCGGGCTTAATGTAACAACCTTTTCCCAAAATGTCAAATGTTTATTGTAAAAAAATGAGAAAAATTATAGAAGGCTAAATATAAGCGTTGAAAAGTTGATACTAACATGATCTGTATCTACTAAATTTTGTAATCTGATTTTAACAAAATTACAATAAAAGAGTTTAAATTAAATACCATTGTAAAATGATATCTTTATTGTTAAATTTTAATCCTTAACCTCAAGTAAGGGGCGGAGAAAATATTTTTTATGAAGCTTAAATTGAGAAGTTTCAAGTTAAAGCCTGCCCATTAAAAGTTAAACTTAATAAAGGGAAAGAATGACAAAACTTAAATTTTTCTTTTCAAATAACCACTCAAAGTTTATACATGTTGATCAATTTAAATTTTTAATTAAATGGTTTTTCCTTTCAGCAATTATTGGGATATTGGCAGGAACAGGTTCAGCTTTTTTTCTATACTCTCTGGAGCTGGTAACAAACTTTAGGGAATCGAATATTTGGATAATCTCTCTTTTACCTGTTGGAGGTTTTGGAGTTGGTTTACTCTACCACTACTTTGGTCAGAGTGTCGTAAAGGGTAATAATCAATTAATTGAGGAGAGTCACTCACCGGAGAAAAGGATTCCTTTCAGAATGGCTCCACTTGTTCTATTAGGAACTATTATAACCCATCTTTTTGGGGGTTCAGCAGGTAGAGAGGGTACAGCTGTTCAAATGGGAGGTGCTATTGCCGATCAGTTTAGTAGATTTTTCAAGATTGACTCTGAGGATAGAAGGATACTCCTTATAGTAGGTATTAGTAGCGGATTTGCTTCTATATTTGGAACTCCCCTGGCAGGAGCTATTTTTGGTTTAGAGGTTTTGATTATTGGAAGAATTAAATATGAAGCTATTCTTCCCTCCTTCATCTCTGCTGCCATAGCAGAATATACTACTCATCTCTGGCACTTAACAGAACATACAAACTATTCAATACCATTTGTTCCCGAACTTGGAATAGAAAACTTAATATGGGTTATAGTATCAGGTATTATATTTGGAGTTGTATCACTTTTATTTTCAGAGTCATCACATTTTTTTGGAAATCAATTTTTAAAGATAAAGTATCCTCCTTTGAGACCGGCAATCGGTGGTGTTATTATAGCTATCATAGTTTTTATTAGCGGTACTACCGAATATATAGGATTGGGAGTTCCTACAATAGTGGAATCTTTTAATAACACACTTGAGCCGTACAGTTTTTTAATAAAACTACTGCTCACAACATTTACTCTTGGTGCAGGATTCAAAGGTGGAGAGGTAACACCTCTATTCTTTGTAGGAGCAACTTTGGGAAACGCTCTTATTTGGATTATACCTCTACCTCTACCACTATTGGCTGGTATTGGCTTTGTAGGAGTTTTTGCAGGTGCAACAAACACCCCAATAGCTTGTACAGTTATGGGAATAGAACTGTTTGGAGTAGAATCAGGAGTATATATAGCAATTTCAACTGTTACGGCATATATGTTTTCGGGTCACTCCGGCATATATGGAGCACAACTTATAGGCTCTTCTAAGCATAAAAGGTTTGAAAATGAAGAGGGAAAGATTTTAGGTCATAAAAAATAGTCGGATTTTGCCATTAGAAAATAGTTTCTTTAATTACTGTATGATTAAAAAGGATAATATAAGTTTATTGAACCTGAGTTCAACATAGAAAAAGTATTTTTTGATGTTAACTGATCAGAAAACACATTATATTTTTGTGAACTAAATAATAACATAAATGGTATTTTCATGATTAATACAAATAACATATACAATAAAATAAAAATTTTCTATTAAGTTGATGACATTTCACTCCAGTAATAAGAAAACTTTTCTTTTTCTTATACAAACTGCACGGTTTTTATATCATTTCTAATTTTCAGTAGACACTATTTAAAGGTTATTCTAAGAGCAATAGGTCCGCAATCTTTTGCATCATATTGTTTGTAATGAAGGAATGAGGTTAGCATTACTACGAAATTATAAAGTAGGTTCCATACATTAACATACTACTAAGTAATATCATTACCAGTTTTCTTATATAGAAACTATTTTTACAGTAAATATTGAAAGTATAAGATAGAGGTATTATTGAACTTAAAAATAGCAGATAAATTAGGTAGTAGTATATAAAAAGATGGATAGAATAAAACAGATAATCTCTAAAATAATCTACTATTAAAAGAAGTACTAATGAAACAATCCAAACCATTATTGATCTAAAAAAAACATGAAAAAAGAAGTTAAAACTATTTTTATCTTTATGGATGAAAAAAAATCTAAACAGAATCACATATCTAATAGTTGTATATATGTAGTTCACTATCCTCCTCCTCAGTAATTTTTCCATATACAAACATCTTATCTTTTTCAAAAAATATAAAATATATAGTTGAAAAATTTAGTTGTTCTCCAAAATCTATCTTATTTAAGTACTTTCCTTTATCATCATAAATTTCATAATTATTGTAAAATCTTGGACTAGATCTATCTTTTAGAGTTCTGACCCAGTATCTATTGTATTTATCAAGATTCAGATCAAAAATAGCTTGCATATACTTAAAAGAGGATCCCTTAATATTGGGATTAATTGCTTGAGCTGCTTTAATAACTGCAAGAGGATATCTCTCTTTTTTGTAATATCTGTTAATAACTAGCTTTTTTCTACCTTCTCTATCAAAAATATTAATTTTAAAGTAATCTTTACTGTTTTCAGCATAGGAGATAAAATCTTTATTGATAGAATATTTTAGGTATTCCATTGCAAACTTATCCATAGACAATTTTTTTAATCCATCTTTAAGGATAGTTTTCTTTTTATTCTCTATCAGGGAAAACTCCTCACCCCAATGGGTTTTATTCCAACCGTTCAGAAATCGTAAATATCTGTTTTCTGAAAGAGGAATGTATGAAAATTCATATATCTTAAATTGATCCTCATTAAGCCAAACAGGTCGTGTTTCATTGAGATCATAAAAAGGTTTTGATGATATAAACTTTCCTGAAAGGGAGTAAAGATTATACTTCTTTTGATCTATCATATACGCTTTAAGTGTATCTTTTTCAATATAGATATTGCTAACATTTTTTAGCTCTCCAGGTCCATAACCCAATCCACCAAAAGAGAGCAAAGAGTCTCCTTTATCTGAGTATTTAATTATCCTATTCGTTTTATAATTGTAAGCAAAAATATCTCCTTTATCACTAACTTTAAGAAAATTAGCTGGACCTCCATTTGTTTCACGAAACCATATTTTTTTTATAACTCCAATTTCATTAACAATTATATTATAATTTGGATCGCTTGGAATATTCCTATTATTAGCAACCTTATAACCCTCCTTAACCTCTATTAGAGTATATTCTGGAGTCTTACTACATGAAAATATAGCTATTATTATTAGATTTAAGAATATTCTTCGTAGTATTATCTTTTTATTTATAGTAAACATAGACTGTTTCTCCCAATAACTCTTTCATAAAGGTTCTAATTCGTAAATATTACCATTATGCATTCATTGATAATTTACCATAATCAAGAGTATTAGTTATAGAGTTACCGTACAAAGATCTCTCCCTCTTTTAATTGTAGGTACAATTTGATATTATAAAATTCTCAGAATCAAAACCATAAAGATACTAGGTAAATATCATACGCTAACTAATATCATTGTAAATAAATATTGTTAATTGTTCAACAATAATTTCTTACTCCGTTAATATGGATCTGGAAAAGGTTTTAAAGTTTAAAAAGGAATTTTTAAGAAATTGGATAATCTTTAAGGCTTTCTCTCTTTTTTTTGGTATTATACTATATTAAAAATTATATTGGATATATATGAATCTATTTTCTTAAAGGAAAGATTATGAAAAAGCTAGGCTTAGGAATACAAGAGCTGTCAGAACTTAGAAAACACAATAGAGTATATGTTGATAAAACAAAAATTATCAAAAATCTGATAGAAAATGAAAAATACTGTTTTCTCTCTCGACCAAGAAGGTTTGGCAAATCCTTACTAGTTAATACGATGGATGAGTTGTTTAGCGGAAACAAAGATCTCTTTAAAGATACTTGGATTTATGACAAGTGGAACTTTGAGGAAAGTTTCCCGGTTATAAAAATAGCTCTTACAAATCTAGATTATGAAAATAATCATTTAGGAGACGAGATTTCTGAAGTGCTGGATAGGATAGCTGGTAAAAATAAAATAGAGCTAAAGTCTGAGACATATAAAAAGAAATTTCAGGAATTAATAATAGCTTTAAGCAAAAAAAATCCTGTTGCTATTTTGATAGATGAATACGACAAGCCAATTATTGACTATATTACTGACATAAAAACAGCTGAAAAAAATAGAGAGATCCTAAAACAGTTCTACTCTGTTGTTAAAGATTTGGATAAACATATAAAACTACTCTTTATAACAGGGGTTTCAAAGTTTAGTAGAGTATCATTTTTTAGTGAGCTTAATAATTTAACTGATATAACCATTGGTGAAAACTACTCAAATATAGTAGGTTATACAGAGAAAGAGATTGAGGATAACTACGGAGAGTATTTAGAAAGTATTCAAAATAAGTTTCATGTAGATAGAAAAAAAGTTATGGATCTTATAAAGTTATGGTACAATGGATACTCTTGGGATGGTGAAACCTTTGTTTATAATCCATACTCTGTGATAAGTTTTCTAAATGATAGAGAGTTTAAAAATTTTTGGTTTAAATCTGGTACTGCTACATTTTTAATAAAAAAGATTAAGGAGAATGGAATAAATATCAAAAATTATGATAAAATGATAAAAGTTCCTGAAACATCTTTAGATTCTTATGAAATAGATAATATTGATATAACTGTTCTACTCTTTCAAGCAGGATATTTAACTATTAAAGAAAAAATTGTTGATACAAACGATTTTTCTCTATCCTACAAGCTAGGCTATCCAAATATGGAGATAAGAAAATCTTTATACTTACTTTTAGGAGCTGAGTTTTCAGATATTCAGAGTGGTATTTTTTCCCAAATGTCCCAAAGTTTATTAGACTCTCTAAAAACAAATGATATAGAGCTATTTATTGATACTTTGAGATCGATTTTTGCTTCTATACCGAACAATTTAGCCAGTGGAAAATATGAGAGTTATTATCATACTGTTATCTATTTAGCTTTAATGTTTATTGGAACGAATATTAAGGTTGAACAGAAAACAAATAATGGTGTAATTGATGCTGTAGTTGAGACTGATAATTTTGTTTACATTATGGAATTTAAAATGAGCAGTGCAAAATCTGCTATGGATCAGATAAAGAGTAAAAAGTACTATGAGAAATATTTAAGTGACGATAGAGATGTTATCTGTGTTGGAGTAGCCTTTAGTAAAGAGGATAGAAATGTGGATGATTTTATAGTTATGGGTTTAGATGAGCTTAGGTAGAATCTACTGAAAAAAGGTTTTCAAATTTGAAAGAAAGTTTTAAGATTCTTTAAAAATCTACAACCTTTTGTTAATATCTCAAAAAACTAGAATATTTGCATAAATATATAAAATTTCTTATAACACTTATTTTCTAGACCCAAAAATAAAGAATATTTTTCTTAGTATGTCCAACTGAATTGTTTACTTTTCTTAAAAATGGCTTTAAAAAAAGCAACTCCAACAATGAAATAAACGGTACTTATAAAAAGCAAAATAAAAAAGTTGTACAATGTAATATTATTTGAAATAACAAGAGAAACCAAATATGTTCCATACGATAATGGATTAGTATATATCAAAAAATTAGGTATTGAAATTATGCTCCCCGAAAGCAATAGTAATAAATAGCTTATAATTGTTATAAAAGAAGCAACCTTTGTAAACATAAGTGTCAATGCAGATAATATCAAAGATAATCCTAAAATACCAAAACATATAATTATCAGAATAACTATAGTTTCAACTTTCAACAGTATATTCAAGTTATAAAATAAGCTTAAAAAAGCAATAAAAAAAAATGACTTAACAAGATTTATTATAAACCAAACAATAGTTTTTGTAATTATAATGTATAGAATTGAATATGGCTTTATCAGAAGATTTTGTAAAGTTCCCAGCTGTTTTTCTGTTGATATTGTTATTGATGATTCCGATAAAACTCCAGTAGCTAAAATCCAAAAAACATAGGAGCAAAGTATTGTATCTTTATTATTTCCAGTATTTATGACAAGAAAAAATAATATTACAGTTACAATAAAGCTAACAATAAGATCAGGATAATAAACTAATGTTTCGTATAGCGTTTTTTTAAACTCACATTTAAACAGATTCATCTAACTTCTCCATAACCACTCTTTCAATGTCAACACTAACTTTTTTTATTTCTTGTATACTATAATCCGCATACTTCCTATATATTTCATTAAAATTAAGTTCCTCTTCCAACTCAATTAAATTATTATTTTTATCATAATATACAATTTTATATTTATCACTATTTTTAGCAAGTGAACTTATTGTATCAAAAGCTTCTACTTTTCCGTTTTTTAATAATAATACTTTACCTCCTATTTTCTGTACTACATCCATTTGATGAGTAGTTAATAATATCCCTATTTTTTGATCTGAAACAATATTTTTCAATACATCTATCATTAAAATTTTACTTCTAATATCTAATCCTAGGGTTGGTTCATCTAAAAGTAGTATTTTAGGTTCCATCATTAGGGCAATGATTAATGCTAACTTTTGTTGCATACCTCGAGAATAAGCTCCAACTTTCTTATTCATATGATCCTTCATATTAAATTCATGAATATAAAGATCAAGCTTTTCTCTATTTTTTAGGTTGATATTTGATAAGCCACAAAAGTACTCTATGTTTTGTATACCTGAAAGAAAATCATAAACATTTGAACTAGACTCCAAAAGAACCCCTATATTTTTAAAATAATTTTTATTTTTAATTTTATTAATATTTATACCATCATAAAATATATTTCCGCTATTAGGTTTAACTAATTTCAAGATACAATCAATAATTGTTGTTTTTCCTGCTCCATTTTCTCCTAACACAGTAACTATCTCTCCTCTATTTATCTCAAAAGAAACATCTTTGAGAATAAGTTTCTTATCATACTGTTTATTTAGATTTACAATTTTTAGCATTAACAACTTCCTTTATTAGTTGAATCTCATTTCGAATAATCTAATGTTTTAACATCATACTCAAGATAAAAATAAATAATTTAGCTTTACATTTTTCAGTATACCTTAAATAAAAGGATTATATATCTTCCGAACTAACTTGGTTTGATAGAGTTGTAAAAATGGTATCAGTTTATATTTTATTTCCCTCATTTCATCATATAGAAATAGCTAATCTATCAGCAGATTGCAAAACTAATGGAAAAATCTCATTTTTGGAAAAACTCTGTACCCTGAGGCTCTCGAAGGGTACAATTATCAGAACGGCTTAGAGAACCTCAGCCAACAGTTTTACCATTTATTCTTCCATATAACTACTATCTCTTAAAATAGATTTTAAGAATAGTTTATCTATTTTAAAATATTAGGTAAATTTTCTACATATTTTTTAATCTCATCTCTCACTCTTCTATAACAATCTAACTGATCCTCTTCACTCCCTCCATTTTTTTCTACCTCTTTTGCAAGAGCCGGAGGATCCTGAAAACTTACACTAACCACCTTTGTAGATTCCGGGAACACCGGACAACTCTCTTTAGCGTTATCACAGACTGTAACAACAAAATCAATCCCGCAGTTTAGATATTTTTTAACATTATCGGAGGTTTGGTCAGTAATATCAATCTCTAACTCTTTCATTACCTTAACTGCATTTGGATTTAAGCCATGTGTTTCAACACCGGCAGAGTAGATCTCAAACTTATCTCCTAAAATCTTTTTGCCAAAACCTTCAGCCATTTGACTTCTACAGGAATTTCCCGTACAGAGGAATAGTACTCTATTTTTCATTTTATTACTCCTAATTAAACTTTTTTAAGTAGACTCTGATCATTTCTTTACAATCCAACTTAAATCACCACCCTTAACACCAAGATTAACCGTTTCACCTAAAGAGAGGGAACCTTCCAAAATCATATCGGTAATTTTATCTTCAAGCTCTAGTTCAACCCCTCTTTTAAGCGGTCTTGCACCATCTTCACTAGTGAAATATTTATCCAATATAAAATCTTTAACCTTTGGTGTTACTACTATTTTTATCCCTCTACTCTCAAGCCTTGAACTCGTATTTTCCAAGTATGAACTCAAAATCTTTTTAGCCCCCAATCTATCCAAATGATTAAATATTATGAGATCATCAACCCTATTTAAAAACTCCGGCTTAAAGAAATCTTTCAGCTTTTTATTAATCCTCTCTCTCATCTGCTTTTTCTGTTGCTCTTTATTGGAGATGGAACCGCCAAATCCAATATTCTCACTTGAGGATTCTTTAACTGTTCCCAGATTGGATGTAAATATGATAATGGTATTTTTAAAATCTATCTTTCTTCCGTTTCCATCTGTAAGCACACCCTCATCAAGAACTTGAAGTAAGAGATTAAACACATCGGGGTGAGCTTTCTCTATCTCATCAAAAAGAACGACAGAGTAGGGTTTCCTTCTTACCTTCTCGCTCAAATCTCCACCCTCACCATATCCTACATACCCCGGAGGAGAGCCTATCATCCTACTTATATTGTGCTTCTCTTGATATTCACTCATATCAATCTTTATAAGAGAATCCTTTGTTGAAAAAAGCTCTTCTGCCAAAACTTTTGCCGTTTCCGTTTTACCAACACCTGTAGGACCTAAAAAAAGAAATGAACCTATGGGTCTGTTAGGATCATTAAATCCTGCTCTTGCTCTTTTAACTCTTCTGGCTATTGAGTTTATCGCTTCCTCTTGGGATATAATTTTTTTGGAAAGGGATTTTTCAAGATTTGACACCTTTCTATTTTCAGAACCTGCTAATTTATTAACGGGAATGGATGTCATCATGGATACAATATCCCTTATATCATCTTCGGTAACAAGATGGACTTTCTTACTATTTTTACTATTCCACCTCTTTAAAAGCTCATCTCTTTTCAGCTTTAAACTATTTACTTTATCTCTCTCTAAAGCCGCATTCTCAAAATCTTGAGCTTCTACAAATTTACTCTTCTCCAAATTTGTAATATAGATCTCTTTCTCTATCTCCTTTAGCTTAGGTGGTTGTTTTACCGAAAGAAACTTTTTTGCACCTGCCTCATCTATAATATCAATAGCTTTATCCGGTAAAAATCTATCTGTAATATATCTATTTGAAAGATAAACAGCGGAATCTATACTCTCATCGCTATACTTAACCTTATGATGAGCTTCATACCTATCCTTTAAACCGTGGAGAATATCCTTTGTCTCCTCCTCTGATGGTGGGTCGACAACAACTTTCTGGAATCTTCTCTCTAAAGCTCCATCTTTCTCTATAGAATCTCTAAACTCATCTAAGGTTGTTGCACCAATACATTGAAGTTCACCTCTTGCAAGAGCCGGCTTAAACATATTGGAAGCATCCATAGAGCCTGAGGTTGATCCTGCACCGACCATTGTATGGATCTCATCTAAAAAAAGGATTATATTTTGATCTGTTTCAACATCTTTAAGAATAGCTTTTACCCTCTCTTCAAACTGCCCTCTATATTTAGTTCCCGAAAGAAGAAGACCCATATCTAAAGAGAGAACCCTCTTACTCAAAAGGTTTTGAGGAACCTGTTTCTGAACTATCTTTATGGCAAGACCCTCAACTATTGCCGTTTTTCCCGTTCCGGGCTCTCCAATAAGTACAGGATTATTTTTCTTTCTCCTCGAAAGTATCTGAACAACCCTCTCAATCTCTTTTTCCCTTCCTATAACAGGATCAAGCTTATCATTTTTAGCAGCTTTGGTAAGATCTCTTGAAAAATTTTCTATACTATTCTCCTTATCTCCCTCTTTTATATCCTCTTTAGGAGCCCACCCTTTTTTCATATATCTCAAACTTTTATTTATATTTTCTTGATTTATATTAAATTTATTCAATGTATAAGATATTTTATATTCAAATGCTTTTGTACAGGCAAGAAGAAAGTGTTCTGTTCCAATAACAGTTCTACCGTTAGATTTACTCTCATCAAAAGCAATCTTTAAAATTTCATCTGTTTCATGTGAAAACGGCAGATTATTAAGATCAATAACAGGATAGGGTCTCTTTACAGACCTTTCAATTTCAATCATTAGAGAAGTTATGGGAACTTTTAACTGTTTTAATATTGAGTATGCTCCTCCTCCGTTTGAACCAATAATAGCTGAAAGTACATTTTCAGGATATATTAATCTATTTCCCGTTTTTAAAGCATAATCTCTTCCAAGTTTTAAACTGTCCCTTAATCTTTCACTATAGTTTCTATCCATAAAATCTCTCCTTTTGAGTTACTACCTTTATAAAGGTAAAAAATATAAATAATTATAGTTCAAATAAACTTAATATTTTATGATAAATCTGTTTATGTAATAAAGTTTAACCAAATATAGAAACTCTAACTAACCCAAAACAGTGTAGTTAGTTTATTTTTTAAAACCACTATATGAATAGAAGAGATAACTTTATCTAAAATCTTATTTTTAAGAAATTTTCATTTCATTATTTAGAATCTGCTGAAAACTGTAAAGTTTCTGATAGGTATCTCTTAAAAAACTTCATTTTACTTTAAATATATCTACACAAGCTATCAAATATCATCTTTTCAGCCTTTTTTCAGGAGATCCCAATTAAAAATTGCCTTTTATACTTTAAATCCCTACGTTTGCTAAAATGTTTTTAAAATTATAAAATGGGAACTGTATGATCATACTACTATTTATAAGCTTTCTTTGGGGAACCTCTTTTATATTTGGCAAGATGCTATTAGATCTATTTTCTGCCGAATTTGTAACCTCAATGAGATTCCTTTTATCATTGCTAATTTTTTCAATGATATACTTCAAAAAATTAAAACTTACCAAATCACTCATTAAGAGAGGATCTATGATTGGAGCTGTAAATGGAGTAGCTCTCTTAATACAGTTCATAGGTTTGCAATATACTACAGCATCAAACTCAGCATTTTTAACTGCAACCTATGTTCTCTATGTTCCCCTGTTAGAGTTTCTTTTCTGGAAAACAAAAATACCCCGTAAAATCATAGCTTCAGCTATAATCTCTATAATAGGAGTATATTTTTTATCTTTTCCTGATTTAAGGTCATTTTCTATAAACAAGGGGGATCTTATAACTCTAATATGTGGATTTACCTTTGCTTTTCAGATTTTCCTTATTAGTCATTATACTAAAAAAGAGAATATTTACGGACTTGCGTTTATGCAATTTCTAATATCATTTCTAGTTTCATTTATATACTTTTTGTTTACTTACTTTACCGGAAGATCTCAAAATAACTTTGAACAGCTTATGCATATAGAACCAATGTTCAATATGCTATGGCTTGGAATTATGTGTACTCTACTCCCTTTCGCACTACAATTTGTTGCTCAAAAAAAGGTAAACCCTTCTGTTGCAGGAGTTGTTTATTTAACAGAGCCTGTTTTTGCAATGTTTCTTTCCTATATAATATTTTCAGAAACTTTTACAAACATAAAAATAGCAGGAATTATACTAATACTGATAGGAGTACTCATTACAAACGATATAAGTAAAAGGGGTATTAGATCGGGTATAAGAAATCTGTTAAAGAGAGAAAAGAGAAGTATGAATAAAGTATAATGTTTTAATTTGAGATTAATATAAGTATTAATACTCTATAGGATATTATACCCCAAGATTCTCGGGATGTAATATCAATAATCATAACAAATATTTTCTAGAATATAACGGGAAGGACAGGCATAAAACCCACGATAAATCCACGATCAGCCTACCATTGATGATTTGCTATTCCATACCATCTGTAGGGTCATGTCTTGTCCTCGAGCTGTTTTACTAAAAACAATCATAGTTAGTATGTATAAAAAATAGTTTGCTCACTATTAAACAAACATATAAAAGATTCCAAGAAAAACAAGTGTTAAACTATATACTAATACTCCAATATTTATTTTTCTAAAAATTCTTTTGTCATTCATAACTCTTTTCACATATTTTTTAAATTCCGCATACTTAAATATCTGAACAAAAACTTTTATTAAAATAAGTGTAAGTAAAGAAGCTATTATCCAAGAAAAATGTACATTACTTTTAAAAACCATATACCAGGTATAAACAACTATTAAAACTGCAAAAATAGAAACATAATGTAACCAAATTGGTTTTTGATCAGAATATGCTTTATTCTCCTCCCACTCATTCCATTTTTTACCTAAACTAAAAATAATAATTCGTGTTAAAATACCTATTAATGCCCACACAAAACATATAATTACAAAGTAATTAATTTTCATTACACATTTCCTATCTTTTTTAATGTCGTATAACTAGGAAATAACATAAAATATTCATCTCTATTTTCAGATTTGATCCCTTTTTAGATTAAACTGTTCTTTGTAAATAACCTGATGAGCCTTTCTATGTTGTGCTCCAAAATAGAGTGCTTTTGCCAACTCTTTTGCATGAATGGATTTGTAATTTTTCATTTTTCCGACAAAAAACAGTTGTAATATTTTTGTAAATAGTAGACCCATCTTTTCAAATAAACGATTATCTTTTCGATTGCCGTAAATCAATGAAGGACGATAAATCAAAATATTTGGAATGTTGAGTTTTAAAATAGTTTCTTCCATCTCTCCTTTGGTACGGCTGTAAAAAATGGAGCTTTTAACATTTGAACCAATTGCCGAAATTACGCTAAAGGTTGGTATATTATTCTGCTCAGATAATTTTGCCGAACTTACAGGAATACCATAATCAATATTGTGATATAATTTTTTATCAGGTGTTTTAGCTTTGGTTGTTCCAATGCAACAAAAAACCTCATCAGCTTTGAATCTATTGTATTGCTCCTCCAGTTTTAATAGATCGCAAACAATCTCTTCCAATTTTTCGTGGGTTTTTCCTGTGGATCTACGAGTAAAAACTTTTACCCTTTTATATTCTTTGCTTTGGAGGAGTATTTCCAATAAGTAAGCTCCTGTTAACCCTGTTGCTCCTAGTACTATTGCTGTTTTTTCATTTCTTTTAATTGTTTTCCTCCTCCCACCATTGGGATATTGGTAAACTGTCAATACTAAAAACCTCTCCAATTCTCGGTGTTGCAAGTTTGATTTTTAGATACTCCTCAATAGTTTCATTATGTTTTTGTATTGCCTTTTTTATCCGTTCCACAGGTTCATTCCATCTATGTGTGGATAAATCAAACTTTCCCCAATGTATGGGTAAAACCACTTTTGTTTTAATATCAATACTCGCTTGTGCCGATTGCTCGGGAAACATATGTATCTCCTCCCAGCTTTTATTGTATGCTCCGTTTTCCATAAAGGCAATATCAAAACCATTAAACTTTTCCCCTATTTTTTTAAACTCAGGAGAATAGCCTCCATCGCCGCTAAAATATATTTTTATATCAGGAGAAATAACTGACCACGAACCCCATAAGGTTTTCCTATGATTAAAAATCCCTCTACCACTAAAATGACGACTCGGCGTAAACACAAAATTTATATTGTTAATCTCTCTATTTTCGTACCAATCGTATTCACTAATTTTATTATTGGAAACACCCCAACGTAATAGATGTGCTTTAACCCCTAAAGGCACACAAAAATGACCCACCTTAGAGTCTATTTCTTGGATAGCTTTATAATCTAAATGGTCATAATGATCGTGGGAGATCAGTACAACATCTATAAATGGTAAATCCTCAATTTTTGGTTTATCACTCATATCAAAAGGTTGAATAAAAAAGGGAACAGGTGCTGCATTATTAAAAACAGGATCGGTAATTATAGTTGTATTATTTGTTTTGAACAATACGGTAGAGTGTCCCAGCCAAATGAATTGACCATTTTTCAACTCATCTGATTTTAATGGTATCGTTTTGATTTTTTCAGGTTTTTTACCCTTTGGAGGAAAGATAAAGTTTTTGAATAAAGCCCACCTATTTATCTCTCTCTTGCCCTCTGATTTTCCAATAGAGGTTGCATCTGTTTCTACTAAATTGGCAAAGTGTTCGCCATCAAAATGTGATGATTTTTCAATACGGGTCTTACTTTCCTCATTTGGAACTCCACCAAAAGTAGGGTGTAGATTGATATATGAAACCACGACTATAAAAAAGATTATAAAAAGGGTTATAAATAGTAATAGGATCCTTTTTATGATATTGAATAATTGCTTCATTCTCTTTTCTTCATTCGTTTATACGCTACCGATAAAAATGGTATTTTAATCATCTAAATAATGACTATCTCTTTTTGCATCTAAACCAAAAACTCCACCATCAGAAATTTTATTGTCTACTTTGTACCTCTTAATCTTATCTAATAACTGTGGTATATTTGTTGTGTTTCCAACAGGTGGTGGGCTTAAATTTACTTGACCCATTGCATTTGAAACATTGGCAAAATGGCTATGTGGATCAATAAATCCGGGCAACATAACCTTGCCCTTCAAATCTATTTTACAATCAACTTTAAATATCTCTTCAGCCTCTTTTAAACTTCCTACAAAAACGATTTTTCCTTCATTTTCAACAAGAGCTTCAACATACTGAGGTCTTTCAGTTTCCATAGTGATAATATCACCATTGAAATACAATGTTTTTGCATCTTTTTTTGATGTACAGCTTATAAGCAATATAATTAATAGGTTTAAAATTACTCCTCTTTTCATATCTATCCTCATTTTATTTTTGTTTAAGGTATGAGTATATATACCTTAAATATCTATATTAGTCAAGTAGATAAGTTTAAGATCAGCTCTTTACACTGAGCGAACCTACTGAACTGATGAGTTTACTGCTGAAAAGAGCGACAAAAAATCCGCTAACACAACTAAATAGTGTAATAGGAAGAACAAGATTAAATCCTATAGAGGAGTTTATAAAGAAATAGTTCAATAAAAACAGTTGTGTAAAATTATGGGTTAAAGCACCTGTTATGCTAACAGTTGTTAGGGAAAACAGCTTTCTGAATAGTATAAAAAATATAAGCATAGCAATAAAGCTCATCACTCCACCCGAAAGGGAGAATATAAAGGGTAAGGAGAACAATCTGCCACTAAAGAAACCTCCGGCTAGGATGCGGATTAGGTTTACGAGAACACCTTCAAGGTATAGTCTTTTATATATTAACATCAAAATAATAGAGTTAGCCAGCCCTATTTTAAGAAAAGGTATGGGGAAAATAAAATATATCTCTAAAAGTTGTAATATTGATGCCGTTGCGGCAAAAATTGAGATAGGGTATATTCTCGATTTGAAACTATAGTTTATCATCCTGCTATCCCGTCTAAATCACTCTCTTTATCCACTTTAAACTTTACGACTATCTTTTGAGGAAGACATATAATAGTTGAGTTATCTCCTCTTTTTATCTCTCCAATCTTGGTACAGAGCTTATCTTTACAACCGGATTTTACAATCTTTACACCACCACTCTTTACCAATAGTGAAAAACTGTAGTACTCACTATTAAAGGTGTAGGTAGAGTCTATTGAACTGTCAAGATTATCTACAACAACCCCATTGTAGATAATCTCAACAATATTGGATTCAGACTTATTGCTTCTATAGTAAAAAAGGAGCAATAAAAAGATAAGAATCAAATAGAAAAGTATATCACCCTTTTTAAATATCATTTTTCAATGGTAACTATAACTCTTGATTCGAGATAAGGGTTGCTCTCTATATGAGCATCTTTATAACAAGGGTCATCAAGCTTATCATCTCCGGTCAAAATTAAAACAGTTCCGTTATCATTTATAACCTTTAAGAAATGGCTCATAAGTTCATTATGTTTACCCACTCCCCTTGTAAACAGAGTATCAAATTTACCCTCGTATTTTGAAGATATATCTTTTAAATTTTTACAGAGAGGAGTAACATTTTCAAGACCCATTTTCTCTCTTATATCATCTACAACTTTTATTTTTTTGGCTATTGAATCAATAAGAGTAAAGTGTGAATCCGGAAGCATAATAGCGGCTATAAGACCGGGGATCCCTCCACCGGTACCAATGTCTATTAGATCTGCTCCTCCGCAATACTCCAAGATTTGAACTAAAGAGAAGGTTTCAACAATACCCTCTCTCAACACATGATACTCACTCTTTCGAGAGATAAGGTTTATCTTTTTATTCCAATCCAAAAGTAGATTACAATACTCTACGAGCTTACTCTTTACATCCTCCTCAAACTCAATATCTAAAATCTTTTCAGCTTCTTCAATAAGTTGTAATGACACTATAATACTCCCCTAGTTTGGATTTACTATCTTACCACCCTTAATAACAGTTTTAACAGGGTTCATACCCATCATATACGGTATATCTCTCAAAGATCTGATATCGAGTAAGATTAGATCGGCATTCATACCTACTTCAACAGAACCAATGGAATCTTCGAGTCGTAATGCTCTGGCTCCACCTCTGGTAGCTCCCCATGCGAGTTCATCTGCACTTAAACCCATCTCTATAGAAGCAATACTCATCATAAGAGGCATAGAAACAGAGTAGCAAGATCCCGGATTAAAGTTTGTTGAGATTGCAATAGTTCCACCCGCTTCAATAATCTTTCTTGCAGGAGCGTAGTTTCTCACCCTTATAAAAAATGTTGCTCCCGGTAACATAGTAAATACCGTTCCTCCCTCAATCATAGATTTTATACCTTCATCGGAGATAAAATCAAGATGAGCAGAGCTTAAAGCTTTCATCTCTCCCGCTAAAACAGATCCATTGTTATTTGTAAGCTGATCTGAATGGATATGTATATCAAACCCCATCTCTTTTGCCTTGTTAAGATACTCTCTCGCCTCATCGAGGGAGTAGTAGTTCTCCTCAATAAAAATATCTACGGCAGAAGCAAGCCCCTCCTCCTTAATTTTAGGAAGCATAACCTCTACCATGAGCTTAATATAGCCGGCTCTATCATCCTTAAACTCTTCGGGTATATCGTGGGCTCCGAGAAAGGTAGATTTTATATCGAGATCCAACTCATTGTTCAATCTTTTGATAACTCTTAACATTTTAAGCTCATTTTCCGTATCGAGACCATATCCGGATTTAGCTTCTATTGTTGTAGTTCCATACTCGAGAAACTTTTTAACCCTCTTTTTACTCAATCTATAGAGCTTCTCTTCAGGGATCTCTCTCAATTTTTTAACGGAGTTTTTAATCCCTCCACCACTCTTGGCAATCTCTAAATATGTTTTCCCCTGATTCCTCATCTCAAATTCAGCTTCACGAGTGTTTGCAAAGATAGGATGGGTGTGGGAATCTACAAATCCCGGAAGGATTGACATACCTCTACCCTCTAAAACCTCATACTTTTCAAGTAAAAGAGCATTGATTTCAACATCCTCTTCCAAAATCTTTACAATCTTTCCATTCTCTATAAGAATAGAACAATTTTTATATATATTAAACTCCCCAAACTTTTCCCTTGGGGAATAAACTCTATTTATATCTCTTATCAATAGGTTTCCCATAGAACTCTCCATCTATTTAGTAATAATTTTATATATAATAGTTTTCTCTTTTCTTTAAACTAATCTATCCCATATCTTGATACTCAGGGTTAGATTCAAGCTCAACAAACTGCAAAGTATTCTTATCAAAAAATAGTTTACAAATTCCTGTAGGACCCGATCTCTGCTTACCTATAATAATTTCAGAGATACCCTTTTGTTCATTTCCCTCGCTATCCTTAATCTTATAAACTTCCGGCCTCATTATAAACATAACCAAGTCAGCATCCTGCTCAATAGCTCCTGAATCCCTTAAATCACTTGGAATAGGTCTTTTGTCAGGTCTCTTTTCAACCTCTCTGTTAAGCTGAGAAAGTACGAGTACAGGAACTTCAAGCTCTCTTGCAAGACCTTTTAAAGCACGAGATATTCTTGAAATACCCTCATGCCTTTCAACCCCCGATTCCGTCTCCATTAAACCTAAATAATCAACAATTACCATATCTATATTTTTATCTTTTTTTAGTCTTCTACACTTAGTACGAAGATCTAAAATATTTAATGAACTGGAATCATCAATATAGAGATTCATATCTGAAAGTCTCTTCATGGCAATAGGAATTCTACCCCAATCATTTGTTGAGAGCCTACCTTTTTTTAGGCTCTGCATAGGTATTCCGGTTTCCATAGAAAGCAATCTTAGAACAAGCTCGTTCTTACTCATCTCAAGACTAAAGTAACCAATGGAATGCTTAGCACCCAACTTACATGCATTCATTGTTAGATTTAAGGCAAATTGAGTTTTTCCCATACCGGGTCTTGCTGCTAAAACAATGAGAGCACTCTTTTGCCACCCTGAAGTATACTCATCAATCTCACTATAGCCTGTAGGAATGCCGGAAACACTACCTGTTCTTTTACTCCACTCCTCAATCTGTTTTACAGTGGAAATAACAGCATTATCAATCTTCTCCGGTGCAGTTTGGGATCTCTGTTCAGAAAGTAAAAAAAGATCACTGGAAGCTCTATCTAAAAGATCTTTAGCATCAATTGTTTCACTGTAAGCATCTTCAATAGTTGTTGTTGATATACCTATTATAGATCTAAGAGTGTGCTTACTCTCTACAATTTGGGCATAATATCTAATATTTGCAGATGTGGGTACAGCACCTAAAAGCTCCGCAATATAAGCAGCTCCTCCAATATCATTCAATTTGCCCATACTTTTCAAAGTAGCATTAAGAGTCAAAGGATCAACATTACTTCCGTCAGATTGTAGTTTTTGGACAGCTTCAAAAATAATTTTATGTTCATTAGCATAAAAACTATCTGATTTAAGATTGATATCTCTAAGTTTTTCGTTATAATCCTCATCAATAAGTATAGAGCATATAAGAGCTTTCTCTACCTCAATATCATTAGGCATCATTTTCATATTTTCAGACATTCACTACCTTCCCTACACCTTTTTAAATCAAATATTGTGTAATATATAGTAATGAGAATAGATATACAATTAATAAAGATTACAGAATTGGATATTAGATATTTATGATTGGATCAAAATATGATTTAGAGATTAAATTTTAAAGGATTTTATCATTTATTGCTGTAGAAGTAATTGAGGCTCACTGAAAGGGTATAAAGGTTAACCATTTATGACAAAGTTAATTTGAGGAAGGTATCTTAGTAGAGTAAGTAAATAATTAAAGCAAAATTTGATTCAACGAAGAGATAGAAAATCTATATTACCCTCCCTTAAAATAAAAAAAGCCTAGATAAACTAGGCTTGATAAGGAAACTAGACAACGAAACTATGCATCCATAGGAACTATAGAAACATACTTTCTTCCACCAGCCTTAACATTAAACTGAACTTTACCTTCAGCTAAAGCAAATAGTGTGTAATCATTACCAACACCAACATTTTCACCGGCATGAAATTTTGTCCCGTTTTGTCTTACTAAGATAGAACCAGCTTTTGCGTGTTGACCACCGTAAAGCTTAATACCAAGCATCTTAGGATTACTATCACGACCGTTTTTGGAACTACCAACACCTTTCTTGTGAGCCATCTTATCCTCTATTAATCATTTTACTTTAAAATCTCTTTAACCTTAACTACAGAGATATGTTGCCTATGACCTTTTTTTCTCTCATAGCCTTTTCTTCTTTTCTTTTTGAAAACAACAACTTTCTTATCTTTTTTGTTTTCAAGAACTTCAAACTTAATTTTAGCTCCTTCTACGAAAGGTGTACCAAAAGTAACATCTTCACCTTCACCAATTGCAAGAACTTCATTTATCTCAAACTCAGCACCATTATCAAATTGAAGTCTATTAACTTTGATAATATCATCTTTCCTTACTATGTGCTGATTCCCACCAAGCTTTAAAACAGCGTACATCAACCTGCTCCTTATCTTTTTCTTCTTTCAAGAAGAAGCAAATATAAACAAGTTTGTTTTTAAAGTCAAGACTATTTACGGTTTATTTTACTCAATAAAAAGTTGAAGTACAATACAAGATAGAGAACTTGCAGAAAAACCATAAACTTTTACCTTGTATTCATTCTATCAATATCAAGTTCATAAAGATCTTTTTGCTCATTGGTGATAATCAATCTCTCATTGGTATCAAAGGTGATCCCTTCGCACTGTTTACCACTAATTCTTAAAAATCTCTTTTTCCCCTTAAAGATATTTTCACCGTCTGTATCAAAAACCCAAACATTATTGTATGTTAAAACGGCAACTCTGGAACCGTCACTACTACAATCAGCAGCTGTTACATTACCTTCAATATTGAACTCTGCCAACTTTTTAGCCGGAATAAGATCCCTTTTGTCAGAAAGATCAATCCTATATAATACTGTATTTAAATCTGCTCTATGTTTAGTTAAAAGGTAAATATTCCCCTCTCTGTAATAGATAGCTTCACAATCAAAATTATTATTTATGGGAGGAAACTCTTTCTGTTCCGGATAGTAGAAATTTATCTGTCTTGAGATTCTGGTCGCAGTTACATTTTTAGGATTGGGCTCTTTTACCACATAAATAGCTAAATCTCTTCTGGTATTACCATTATTTCCACAAGCAGCTATATATATATTTCCCTCGTTATCAGTAGTAATATCTTCCCAATCAATATTTACAGCGTCACTTATCTCCAACCCCTTATACTTCTCTCTACTTTCCATCCACGAAGGTATACATAGAGTTCCTTTTCTATCTACGGCAAATATTCTGGCTTCATCCCCCGAATCGTTTAAAGTCCAGTATATATTCTCAAAATTTCTACTCTTTGATATACCTGAAGATTCATCAATCATACCACTATCAAAGGTTGAATAGGGCTCTAGAGTGATAAAATCATCTGAAAGCAGAACTCCAAAAATAATCAGTAACCCTATTATTACTCTTTTCATATCATTTCCCTCCAACTATTTACTACCGTTTTTGAGATTATATTTAAATACCATAAAAGCGGTTATTATTATCAGTAAGCCTCCAACTATACTTATAATATCGGGAATCTCTGAAAAGATTACAAACCCTAATATGGCAGAAAAAACTATATTTGTATAGTTGTATATAGAAATTTCTGAAGCCTTTGCATATCTGTAAGAGTGGGTAAGAGCAATCTGGGCTATTCCTGCAAATACACCTATACCTATAAGATATAGAGCCTCAATAAAGTTAGGTATAACAAAATCTACAAATAGAAATGGGGAAATACCTATAACAGAAACAAATGAGAAGTAGAACACAATGGTAGATGGATCCTCTTTTCCCCTTAGATGTCTCACCATTGTATAGGCTCCTCCGGCAAATATTGCAGATAGGAATCCGGCTAAAGCCGGAATAACAGAGAAATCAAATCTGGGTTTAATTATCATAATTGCACCTATAAATACAATAATAAGAGCAGGTATCTGTATTTTAGATAGCTTTTCCTTTAGAAATAGGGTTGCAAAAAGGGTAACAAAAAATGGGGATATCTTATTTAAGATAGAAGCATCTGCCAAGTACATATTACTAAGGGCATAAAAGAATAAAATTACTCCCGAGAGTCCTAAAAGGGATCTTGCTATGAGATATTTTTGGTTCTCTTTTTTACCAAAAATTGGTTTACCTTTTTTCAAAATAACAAATAGAGCTATAAATAAACTTACTAAGTTTCTTACAAAAACCTTCTCAAAAACAGGAATGTTTACAAGTATTTTTACAAAAACACCCATAAAAGCAAAACTTAAAGATGATATAAGCATAAATATTATAGCTTTTTTTATATTATCCGTTGGCATAAGCTCCCCATTTTTTGAGGAGAAGGTATTGTTTCAAAACAAATAATCCTAAATAAAATATCATATTAAAGTGGCTCCAACTAATAATTTCCAACTTCCTCACTTTTTTCATATATTTTCCCTTTCATTTTTATATATTTATAAGGTGTTCAAAAATCCTAGATTTTTGAGGTTGCCTTAAAAAGTCAGACTTTCGAGAAGCGAGTAGTACAAGGAACCCAATTTTTATGGGATAGGAGCCTAGAAATACTAGGTGACTTGAGCAGAAAAAATCGATGACGAAGTAATGCGAAGCTTATCGGAAGTCTGAAAAATCCTAGATTTTTTTGAAGACTATTTAAAGCTGTTAAAGATCTTGTACCAAAATTATAAATATTACTATAATTTGTAACTACAAGAGATTACTTTACATAAACTGTAGAAGAAGATCTTCTGTATAGAGAGTTTTAATAAGATACAATTAACTATAATTAAAGGCATAAAGAATGGCATCTAAAGATAAATTAACACCAATGATGAAACAATATTTGGATATAAAAGAGAAAAATCCGGGGCATATACTTTTCTATAGGTTGGGTGATTTCTTTGAGATGTTTTTTGATGATGCCGTAGTTGCAAGTAAAGTGCTAAACATAACCCTTACAACGAGGGGAAAACATCTTGAAAAGGATATACCTCTTGCAGGATTCCCCCATCACCATCTGGAAACATATCTTTCAAAGATGGTTAAAGCCGGATACAAGGTTGCTGTTTGTGAACAGCTTGAAGATCCCAAGCAGGCTAAAGGGGTTGTAAAAAGGGGGATTGTTGAGGTTGTGAGTGCCGGAACAGCTATGAGCGATAATCTCTTAGAGAAGGATTCTATAAACTACCTCTGCTCATTCTATGAGGATAAAGGCAGATACGCTCTCTCCTTTGTAGATGTTTCATCCGGAGAGTTTATAACATCTGAAACAGAATCATTTTATGAAGCTAAAGAGCTTCTTCTATACTTCTCCCCCAAAGAGGTTCTTTACAAAGAGGGAACCAAACTTTCCATTGTTAAAGATTATAAATGTGTAAAAACAACCGTTGAGGAGTGGAAGTTTGATTTAGAGTATACGAGTTCCGAACTTTTTGAATATTACAATATCAATTCTGTAAAATCTTTGGGTATTAAAGAGAAATCTCTTTCAATAATATCAAGTGGTATTATCCTATCCTATCTAAAAACCACTATAAAAAAAGATTTTACCCATCTCAATAACATAAAACTATTCATTCCGGATCAATATGTGGGTATTGATGAGAGTAGCAGGAGAAACCTAGAGCTCATTGAACCTCTTAAATATGATGGGGATAAAAAAGCTACACTGTTTGGAGTTCTCAATAGGACTGAAACCGGTATGGGTGCCAGAATCCTTAAAAAATGGATACTCTCACCACTTAAAGATCTCGAAGAGATAAATGACAGACTAGAGATAGTTGAGTATTTAAAAGATAATAGTAGTATCTCTGATAAACTTTCAAAAACCCTTTCGGGGGTCAGTGATATTGAAAGGGTCGTTGGGAGAATATCTACACTAAGAGTATTACCACCCGATCTTAAAAATCTATCGAGGTCATTGAGGAGTATTCCGGATATTATCGGTCTGATAGAGAACTCTCCTACTGCATCAAAAAAACTTTGTGAGAAATTTTTAGATTATTCTGAGATTGTATCACTTATAGATGACTCCATATCTGAGGTTTCCACAATAAACATTAATGATGGAGGTTTCATAAAGGATGGATTTAGCGATGAACTGGATACTCTTAGAGATATTGTGAACAATGGAAAAGATTGGATACTTAAAATTCAGACGAGATTAAGAGATCAACTCGATCTTCCAAATCTAAAGGTTGGATACAATAGGGTATTTGGTTACTACTATGAGGTTACAAAGAAGTACAGAGATAAGATTCCGGAGAGTTTTGTAAGGAAACAAAGCCTTGCAAATAGTGAAAGATTTATAAATGACGAACTAAAGGTTCTCGAAGAGAAGATATTAAATGCTGATGATAAGATTAAAGCTCTGGAAAAATCTATCTTTATTGAGATAAGAGAGAAACTTTTAGATTATATCAATATTATTAAAGCCAACTCAAATATTATTGCTCAGATTGATATCTTTAACTCCCTTGCTATTGTTGCGAGAAGAAACAACTATACGAGACCGGTTCTTACAAACGGTACAACCATAGAGATAAAAAACGGAAGACACCCTGTAGTTGAGAGTATTTTAGACTCAACCGATGAGTTTATCCCCAACAATCTTTTTATAGATGATGAGGAGCTTATTCATATAATAACAGGACCTAATATGTCAGGTAAATCCACCTATTTAAGACAGGTAGCCCTTATAACCCTACTTGCACAGATGGGATCATTTATACCGGCAGATTACGGTTCTATTGGAGTTGTCGATAAGATTTTTACAAGGGTTGGAGCTTCGGATAATCTTGCGGGAGGGGAGTCTACATTCTTGGTAGAGATGCTTGAGAGTGCCAATATTTTAAACAATGCAACACCAAAGTCATTGATTATTTTAGATGAGGTAGGAAGGGGAACATCAACCTTTGATGGACTTTCTATAGCCTGGTCTATTGTTGAGTATATCCATAATCAGAAATCTCTCTCTTCGAGAACATTGTTTGCCACCCATTATCATGAACTTACAGAAATGGAAAGGGTTTTGGATAATGTTATAAACTATACGGTGTCGGTTAGAGAGTATAAAGATGAGGTTATATTTTTAAGGAAGATTATTAAAGGATATGCTAGTAGTAGCTATGGGATCTATGTGGGAAAACTAGCCGGACTTCCGAGTAAACTTTTAGAGAGAGCGGATGAGATATTAAAAAATCTTGAGAAAAACAGTTTAACTCCGGATGAACAGCCGGTCATAGCTGAATCCTCAACAAAAGATTCAGTACAACTATCACTTTTTGAACCTGATAATGATATTATCAGAGATAGGCTAGGAAAACTGGATCTTAACAGTATGACACCTTTGGAAGCATTAAATGAGCTTAGTAATTTAATTAAACTGTCAAAAAGATAGTTTTAGAAGAGGTTAAAAGCTATCCTAATATATCTCCGTTCTCTACCTCTTTATCTGGTACAACAAGAGAAACACCACCTTTGGAGTATGTTCCCAAAACTAAAACCTCAGAAAAAAAGTTTGCAATTTGTAGTTTAGGGAAATTTACAACAGCCAAAACCTTTTTGTTCAGAAGCTCTTCAATTTTATACTTTTCAACAATTTGTGCAGAAGATTTTCTAACACCTATCTCTTTTCCAAAATCTATCTCCAGTTGATAAGAAGGATTTTTAGCCTTTTCAAAATTTTTAGCATTTATAATAGTTCCAACTCTTATATCTAACTTAAGAAAATCACTAAACTCTACACTCTCTTTTTCCATTTCAGCATCCTCTCCTGTTTTATTAGACTAAGTTTAATATAAAGGTTTGGATTATACTAAATAGAATCTACTTTCATTCTAGGATTTACTGAAAGTATTGCCGTAAAAATATAGGATTTGTTAAAAAACAGAAGAAGATCCTAATTAGAATCTTCCGGCAACATTCCATGGGAATACTCAATAAATTTTCTCTGAAGCTTTTCGCTTTTTTCCAAATCCCCTATATTCCCATAAGCAAAAGCCAATGGAACATAAACCAGTGTTGAATCAGGAAAATCTTTTAGAATACGCTCATAATCCACAATAGCATTGTTATACCTCTTAAGAATCATACAGCTATTTGCTCTTTTGAAAAGTAGATCTATGTTCTCACTATCTCTTTCCAATATGTAGTCATAATCAGAAACAGCATTTTCATATTGAGAGAGTTCATAATATGCTAAAGCCCGTTTTTTAAGATCTTCTAAAGTTATATCCTCAGATTCAACATAATCAAAATCATCAATAAAAAGCTTATACTCCCTTAAATCAAAGTAGTAAAGACCTCTCATTTTTCTGTATTCAGGAAGATCTGAAATCTCTATAGACCTGTTTATATCGCTTAAAAACTTATCTTTTTTACCAAGCTTCATATAAAGTTTAGCTCTATCAAATAGTATATCGGAATCCTCAGGAACAAATTTAAGTATCTTATTCATGTCCTCAAGAGCAAGCGTATCCTTTTCAGTGGTAATATAAAGCTTAGCTCTATTTTTGTATAAATCCACACACTTTTCATCAAGCTCTATAGCTTTTTTATAACACTCTTCCGCTTTTTCAAAATTTTTCAAAACAAAATATGAGTATCCTAAGTCGTTAAAAAGGGTGGAGTTTTTATAATCTAGAGATAAGGCCTTCTCAAAATACTTAATAGCTTTCTCAAAGTTTTCTTCCTTAAAGAACATATAGCCTAATGTATAAAAAGTCTTCGGTTTCTGAGAACCTATGGAAACTATTTTAAGAAGAGCATCTTTAGCTTCATCAAATCTATTTGCATCAAGATACAATTTAACTATTTTTTCAAGAGCGACCTTATTATTTCCATCCTGCTCCAAAACTAGCTTATAATCCTCAATACTACTCTCAAAATCCTTAATTTTCGTATTGATTTTAGCTCTAACAAGTAAGAAAGAGATATCTTTACCTTTTATTTTTATTGCAGAATCCAAATCCTCTTTAGACTTAACATACTCCTTGAGTTCATAATAAGCCCTACTTCTTGAAATAAAACTATTCAAGTCATCCTCTTTAAGATTTAGGACAATAGAATAATAATGTGCCGCTTCTTCATAACTCTTTTTAAAGAAATATATATCTGCCAAACTCTTATTATGCTCAACATTTTCAGGATCTTTATCCAGTAAAATCTTTATGGTATCAATTGAAGCATCTAAGTTTTTAAGTTTCATATAAATAGATAGCTTCATCTCTAAAAGCTTTTTACTACTATTAGTATAAGTATCAGATATTGTGGCTGCTAACTTCAAACACTTTTTAAACTTACCTTTATTAAACAAGAGTTTAAATTTTTCAAAGTAAAGAGTGTCTTTATCAGATGAGAACTCGGAAGCTTTTTCAAAATCTTTCTCAAACTCTTCCATATTACCCAAGTGAAAATTTGCAACTCCTTTTTCAGTATACAGCTTGAGCTTATCATCATTAACAAAAGATTCTGTTTTTAAACTTTCCGTCTTATTAAAATCAGATAACGATTTTTTATACTCACCCTTTTTACCAAAAAGAACTCCTCTTAAAAGATACAAGTAAGGATTATTAGAATCTTTCTCAATAAGGTTGGAGTAAACACTCAAACCCTCGTCAATCATATCCAGAGCAACAAAAATCTTACCCTTTAAAGTTAGAAGCTCTTCAGCATAAAAATCATCTCCAAGAAGAGTAATCTCTTCATAAGCAGAGTTAATATCTCCCTTGTCAAACAATACTTTAGCTTTCAAAAATCTTATATTATCCAAGCTTTTATCCAAATCTAAGATTTTTATAAAATCCTCTAAAGCATTATCATAATCTCCCATTAAGTAGTAACAATTACCTCTTCCCATGAGAGCTGAAATATTATCCTTCTCAGATTCTAAAACTGCACTAAAATCCTTAGTAGCTTCTTGATATAAAGTAGTTTCTAATTTACATAAAGCTCTTTTCTTGTAAGCCTCAACATTATTGGGGTTATTCTCTATATAAACATTGAGATCATAAATAGCTTTTTTATATTTTTTCTGTTCCACAAAAATATTTGCCCTAGAAAAATAAAGCTCATAATCTGTAGGATTTTTTTCAATATTTTTGGAAAAATAGAGAACCGAATTATCAAAATCAGAAAGTTTTTGATAAGATAATGCCATAAGCTTGGAAACATCATAAAAAGTCTCCTCACTTTCATTGATTTTAGAAAAATCTTCAACAGCTTCTCTATAATTTTCCAATTCGTAGTTCAACTTACCCCTAGCAACAATAAGTTCAACAGAGTTTTTATTTAACTCTAAAGCTTTAGTAAATGCGTAAAGAGCATTCTCCTTATCATCAAGAACCTTACAAGAGTCTCCCAAAATTTTATAAAGCTCCCAACTATTATACTCCTCAACTCTAGGTTTAAGAAAATCTACAACTCTATTAAAATTTTCAAGTCTAAAAAGAGAGTCCGATATTGCAGACACAACCTCAAAATTTTCGCTAGTTTTTCCCTCTAACTTAATAACTTCATCATATCTGTTTCGGCTATAAAGAAAAAGAAGTTTAAACTTTAAGAAATCAGGTTCTTCAGGATATTTATTCAATATTTTAATAATTGTATTATGTGATGTTTTAGGAAAACCAGTATTGAAATAAACTTCTAAGAGTTTAAGTTCAGTGCCTGTTTCACCTTCCCTTTTTTCAACAACCTTATAAAGCTCTTCGGAAGCCTTCTGAAAATCCTTCATTTCAAAGTATGTTTCACCCTTTAGCTTAATTAGCTCTAAATCTTCAGGATACTTATCCAAAGAGTATTCCAAAATACTTAAACACTCTTCATAATTTTTCATCTTATAAAACAAAGAACTTTTTATAAGATAGAAAGAAGCATCTACAGGGAAGTTAGAAACCCCTTCCAAAGAATTTACAATAGCAACTCCTCGCTCATAACTTTCTAATGAGTTCACTGCCTCTGTAAATATTTCTAAAAGACCAAAATCAAAATCTGAAAGAGGTATACGCTCTAAATCTTTGAGACAATTACCATAATCTTTAAGATAAAACTCAACAATTCCTCTGTACCTAAAGAGATCATCTTTGGTAAATCCTGAATCATAACTATCATTGAAAGCTTTTAAACTTTCTGAATATCTTCCTAACTCTAAAAAAGATCTACCTCTAAGAAAACAAAGATTACCAATATTTTCAAACCTTTCTAAGCTATTGGTTAATTCTACAACTTTTTCATAGTTTTTATCTTCAAAGTGAATCTTTAGGTACTTAAATAAAATATCCGAAGACTCTATGAAAGATTCCACTTCCGAAAGAATACTAAAACCTTCAGGATTTTCAGAATCAATGTAATAGCTTCCAATCATTACTTTCAGCTTATCATCAAATTTGTAAATGTCAAAGCTATTTATTAGTTCACTGAGCTTCTCATCATCGTTGTTAGAAAGGTAGATATTAAACAGAGAAGGGAAAAATTCAGGGCTTGAAGATATAAAAGAGTTTCTTTCAGCAATTCTCATAGCTAAAGAATCTCTATTAGCATCGACTACTATCTTAAAGATTTCTAACTGTTTTTCATTATCAATTTTCAAAATTTCATCTTCAAGAGTACTGAGTTTTTCTATTTGATTACTCTCAACATACAGGTCAAGTAATTTCCCAAAATGTTTCTCTTTACCCTCAATCTCAACAAGTTTATCAAGAAGTTCTTCAGCATTGGGAAAAGATTTTGAAACAAAATTAATATTATATAATTTTTCAAGATACTCGGGATTCGAAGAGTCCAGATCAATTAAAATAGAAAGATATCTTTTTAGATTTTCCGTATCATCTGTTTTTTCAAAAATATAAACCAAAGATCTTAAAGTTCTTTTATCATTTTTATCATGTTCAAGAGATTTTAAGTATTGCTCTTTTGCTGCATCATAATCTCCAATCTTTTCAAAAGATTTACCATAGAGAAAAAAATCATCCTTGTTGTTTTGCTCATTCTTTTCCAAATAATCTTTAAAACAAAGATTTGCTTCACTGAATTTTCCAACATCGTAAAGAAGTTTTCCCTTCAAGTATACTGCAATATTATCATCTTTAAACTTTTCCAGATGGAGAGACAACTGCTTTTCAGCTTTATCATAACTATTTATCTCTAATAATGTCTCAATATAAAGCATAGAAAACTTTTTTCTGTCAGGAAACAACGAAACCAACTTTTCTAAATCAGAAACAGCATCTTTATAAGCTTGGAATTTTATATTTATAAGAGCTCTCTTTTTTATAAACTCAGTTTCATTCTCATTATACTCTTCAGACAGTTGTTTTATAGCTTCAACATAATCCGCAACAGCCTTGCCATCCTGCTTAAGGTGCTTGTAAGCAACACCTCTATTTATGATTGTATCGGAATCTTTCTTTATATCTATTGCCTTAGTTAAAACATCAATGGCTTTCTCATATTGAGCCGTATCAAGGTAAGCTTTACCAAGTTCTCTAAGGGAAGAAAGATCTCTTTTTGATATTTTAATAAGCCCTTCATAAGATTCTATCTGTTTTTCTCTATCATTTAATTCTCCATATAAAACACCCAAAAGCCTCATAGATTCAACATCATCCTCTTTTAGCCAAAGAACTCTTTTATACATCTCTTCAGCCTTATCAAACCTTTTTAGCTTCCCAAAAATCGCACCAACCTTTTTTAAGACTTTGACATCCTCTTTGAAAATAGGTATTGAACTTTCTATATCCCTTATAGCCTCATTATTCTTACCCTTCTTTAGATATGAGAATCCTCTATTAAAATAGGCTAAGTAAAATTGAGGTTCGGAATCTATTGCTAAGGTATAATTATTAATCTTTTCATCCAAAGAGGAGGCAAGCTCTCCATTATTAAAAAAATCTAAAGCCTTTTTACTAACTATCTGTACATCACAAAAAGGGCAAACAGAATACTCCTCTGAATCTAAAATATTTCTACAATTTTCACACAAGTATTCACTTTTCTTTAAGTTAAAAATCCCTTTGCCTCTAACTTTTAAAGTGGTAACTTCATTTATCATCACAATACCTGTCAACTTTATATAAACCTATCCTCAAAATGATAATATAATAAAATAGTAATAAAAATAGAACAACAATTTTTGTTAATTATGAAATTACTAATAACCACCTCACATAAGTAATATCCTTTAAATATTATTTAAAATAATAAAGCAACAAAAAAGATAATGAAAAGTTATTAAATAAGCAGAATCTACTGAAGAAGTTTAAAAGTTCAAAACTTTAATTATGAAATGGATTTATCAAATCCATTTTACCGTAACTAAACGGATAATGTTTATACCTTATTTGAGAAGACCATAACTGAAGACCATAACTATAGAAAATAACATTTTTTATTCCCTTAATCAAATCACAATAAACAGCTTTTTCAGATAAAAATAAATTATGATTTTGAACCTTTCATATTAGCAGTAGTATCTATTATATTTGTATGGGATTTCAAGATTTATTTATGGAGAATCAATACTTATGAAGCATTACTTAATATTTATAATCTTACTTATCAACATACCTCTTTTCCCCAAAGGGGGATCTATTGTGGGAAATATTTTTGACAGAGAAGGGAATCCTCTTTCAGGAACAAATATAACCATATCAGGAACAACTCTGGGAGCCGAAAGTAACGAAAAAGGTTTCTACTATATAGAACCTGTAAAAAAGGGGCTCTATGAGGTAAAAGCACAATTTATAGGGTACAAATCTGAAAACAGAATTGTTGTAGTAGAAGAGAATAAAAGAGTTCGAGTTAATTTTTTTTTAGATAGCGATGAAATGATTCTTCCGGAAACTATTATTATAGGGAAAAAAGATACTCTCTATCCTTGGTTCAATAAGTTTGCTTTTAAGAAAGAGTCTTTAAACAAAAAGAAGGCAAGACCAATATTTCTTTTTAAAAGAAAAAAACCTATAACAGAAGAAGCAGAAAAAAATATAGGTTTTTTTGAGAATATTTACTACAACATATGGAAAATATTTAACTAGTAAAAGTTCTATCAATTAAATTGTTGATATTTTATCAAACAAATAATTTATATGATTAAAAAAGGTTGTAGCTTCTGTAAAGCGGTTAAATTTGAGGAAATTTTTATGGATATTGAAATATTAGAATTTAGTGAGGCAAGAGTTTTAGGAACAATAATGGAGAAATCCAAAACTACACCGGAAAACTACCCTCTAACAATAAACTCTATAGTGGTTGGTTCAAATCAGAAAAGTAATAGAGAGCCAGTTTCTCAACTAACCCAAGATAATGTTGTGGAAGCTTTAGATTCTCTAAAAAAGAAAAATCTTGTATGGGAGGTAACCATATCAGGAAGTTCAAGACAACCAAAATATGAAGAAAAGATTAGTAAATATTATCAATTAAATGAGAAACAGTTTGCAATACTTTCAATCCTTATTTTGAGAGGAGCACAGACCCTGGGTGAGTTAAAAACAAGATCAACAAGGTATTGTAGTTTTGAGGATCTCGAAGATGTTGAAAAAACAGTTCTTAGCTTAGAGAACCATCTTGAAATGGAGCTTGTTTCCAAACTACCCTTAAAACCGGGTAATAGAGAGTTTAGATACTCTCAAAACCTTTACGAAAAAAGAGGTGAAAAAGAGGAAACTATTGTTGAAAGAGTAGAGAATGAAGATCTTTACAATAGAATTGAAATATTAGAATCTGAACTAGAAAATTTAAAATCTCAATTTAATGAGTTTAGGAAACAGTTTGAATAGGGCAGTAAATAATATATTAAAAATTTTATCGGGAACCTTCATATCGAGAATCTCAGGTCTTGTCAGAGAAATAGTTATAAGTAGATTTTTTGGTACAAGTAAAGTTGCCGATGCTGTAATGCTTGCAATAACCTTTCCCTCCCTATTTAGGCAGATTCTCGGTGAGGATATGGTTGAAAGAGCTTTTATGCCTCCCTTCAAACTCAAGTATATGAAAAATAAAAATAGTGGATGGAGATTTATATCCTCCACATTTAACATTTTCTTCATTGTTCTCATAATAGCCACTTTATTCTTATACATTGCTCTGCCAATATTTTTTAAGTTAGGGGATTATTTCCCTTCAATATTTGGTTGGGCTTTTGGAAATAATAAAAATTTTGACTACCAACTAACCCTAAACTTAAGTCTAATAATGTTACCGTTTATGATCTTTATAGGTTTAGCGGCGTTTTTGGGAGGAGTTCTTAACTTTCTAGAGAAAAACTGGATTTTTGGATTTGCTCCGGTATTTTTAAATCTTGGAATAATACTCTCTATACTCCTCTTTAGTGAAAGCTTGGGAGGTTTCTCCTTAGCCATTGGTTTTCTAATTGGAGGAGTTTCACAATTTTTAGTACAACTTCCTTCTTTGCTGAATAAAAAATTTAAAAAAAATACAAAGTTTAGGTACTATAAGAGTCTTACACTTGAAAAAGAGGATAAGGTTAGTATAAAAAAGGAGAGTTTTATTATTGGTCTCAACTCTATCTTCAATAAAAGTTCAGAAGTTATTAATAAGATATTGGCATCAACTCTAATAACCGGCTCTCTCTCTTCATTAACCTATGCAACAAGATTTTTCCAGCTACCACATGCAATTCTTTCCCTCTCTATAGCCAGAGGAATTATACCTATTATATCTGAAATTGATTTTAAGAAAGAGAAAGATAAATTCAACAATGCATTTTCAAAGGGTTTACTTCTATACTTTGTTGTACTCACCCCCGCTCTCTTTCTAATGCTTATAAACTCCGAAGAGATAATATATATATTTTACAAGGGAAATCAATTTGACAATAAATCCGTAATCCTAACATCAAATGCTCTATTCTATTTCAGCTGGGGTATTTTACCTTTGGGAATATACAGTTATTTCATAAGGATAGCTTCCCTTATCAAACAAAACAAAAAAACACTTTTAATCTCAATTATAGGATCAATATCAAATATAATAATATCTTTGTCTCTAATAAAATTATTCAAATTTGGACATATAGGTATTGCTATATCTACATCTGCCTCTACATATATAAATGCTCTGTTACTATATCTTTCCCTAAAAAAAGAGGGGGTACAGTTCAAAAAAGATCTATACTCATTGATTGGAAGGTATGTTGTGGTTTCAGCAATAAATATTGCTATTGTTTTATCTATAACAGTTTTTTATATTAATTACACTTATGACAGTAAATTGGAAGCAATTTTCAGTATTTTGATAAACACGACCCTATTAATCTCATTCTATGCTATATACATAGCTTGGGATAATAGAATAAAAGATCTGTTTGTATCAGTTTTAAAAAGAGAGACGGTTAAGAAATCAAATGAAAATTAAATTTTATGGAGTGAGAGGTTCCATTCCAACACCTCTCCTGCCATCAGAATATAGAGAAAAAATTAGGTCTATTATAGAGTTTACTCTAGAAAAGGGTAAAGGATTAGATGCTGATACTGTCCTCTCGAATATACCAAGGGATCTCCAATCCATATTTGGAGGTAATACATCATGTATACATATAGAGTCAAACAATAGATCAATTATACTTGATGCCGGTTCAGGATTAAAAATATTGGGAAATGATCTTGATAAGAGAGGAGACAGTGAAATTCATATCATTCTTTCACACCTTCATCATGACCACATAAACGGAGTACCTTTTTTTAAGCCCCTCTATTCACCTCAAAAAAAAGTGAACTTTTACGGTGTTCACAAAAACATAGAAGAAGTACTAAATAAAAATCAAGAAAAAGATCTTTTCCCGGTACAATTCAATAAAACAGGATCAGAGAAAAAGTTTAAATACCTAAAGCCTTTAAAATCTGAAGATATAAACGGATTTAATATTACGCCAATAAGAATGATACACCCCAACGGATGTTATGGGTATAAAATTATTGATAAAAGAGGTAAAAAAGTAATCTATGCAACGGATTGCGAATATCCTAAAAATAGAAACTACTCCAAATGGATTGAATTTTATAAAGATGCAGACCTCCTAATTTTTGATGGACAATATACTCAAGAAGATTTTAAATATTTTTATAACTATGGACATTCAACCCCCTCTATTGGAGTAGAAATAGCTGTCAAAGCAAATGTAAAAAAACTCATAATCTTTCACCACGAACCTATGTACAATAGTAAAATAATTCTCTCACATCTCCAAAAAGCCATAGATTACAGAGAAAAACAGTTCCCTAATTCAAAGCTTAAGATAGAGTTAGCAAACGAAGAGTTAGAGATAGAAGTTTAGATAAGATCTGCTGAAAAAAATTAAAACAGAACCCTCCCATTTTATTTCAACAATCTCCATCTAATTAAACAGATTCCATATTTTTTGTAGACAAGAACTATTTCCAGTTGAAAAATTGATCTAAAATAGGAATAGAAGCTCTCTTTGCTTCCTCTAAACTTCCCTGAAAAATAGGCTTACCTTCAACTAAAAATATTATCCTGTCAGCAATCCTCTTTATAGATTCCAACTCATGAGTTACAATAACAAGTGTCATACCCAATTTCTCTTTCAAATCTAAAATAAGATGATCAAGTTGCTTAGCTGTTATGGGATCCAGACCTGCAGAGGGTTCATCAAAAAACAGAATTTTAGGCTCTAAAGCAATTGCTCTTGCCAATGCAACCCTCTTTTTCATACCTCCCGAAAGCTCCGAAGGTAGTAAGTGATAAGCATGATTTAGGTTAACAAGAGCTAGTTTTTGTCTAACCAAACTCTTTATAATATCTAGAGGAAGATTAGTATGTTGTAATAGAGGCATTGCAACATTTTCCCAAACCTCCATAGAGTTTATAAGAGCCCCCCCTTGAAAGAGCATACCAACCTGTTTAAGAATAGAGTCAAAACCTATTTCATCAATACCCACAATCTCTTTATCAAAAATTTTTATACTACCGCTATTAGGCTTGAGCAAACCTACAATCTGTTTTAAAAGAGTTGTTTTACCTCCACCACTTGAACCTAAAATAATAAAGATCTCCCTTTCTCTTATCTCAAGATCAACACCTTTTAGAATCATCCTATTCTCATAACCAAAAAATAGATTTTCTATTTTAATAACATTTTCAGCCAAATAAAATCCCCTCTTAAAACTTAAAATAGAAGATTAAACTTAAAAGAGCATCTGAAAGTATTACAGAAAAGATTGCCGCTACAACGGAAGCTGTAGTTGATCTTCCAACACCCTCAGCCCCACCTTTTACATTGAAACCGTAAAAAACACCTATTAAACCAATGAGAATTGCAAAGACAAAGCTTTTGAATAAACTTATCAACCATGTTCTAATAGTCATAACAGAAAGAGCTCTTTCAATAAAAATATCTCCATTTAGATCAAGATATAAAACAGCTACTATGAAACCACCGGCAATACCGATTAAATTAGCCGCAGTAGTAAGAAGAGGAAGAGATATTGTTATACCTATAATCCTTGGAGCAACAACATACTTTAGAGGATTAAGTGCCATAACGGAAAGAGCATCAAGCTCTTCGGTAATCTTCATAGTTGCAATCTCCGCAGAAATGGCAGAACCACTCCTTCCGGCAACAATAATAGCAGTTATCATAGGACCCATCTCACTAATCATAGAGATTACTATAAGATCAACCAGAAATATATTGGCACCAAATTGTTTCAACTGTGCGGCAGACTGTAAGGATAGAATTAAACCTATTAAAAAGGACAAAAGAGTTATTATAGGTATGGCTTTTCTACCAATAAGTTCCACCTGCTCAAATACAGCCCCATCTTTTCTCCCGTCTCTCGTGAAAAGGCCTCTAATAGAGTAATAAAGTGTATCCCCTGAAAGAACGGCAAAATTAAAAATTTCTACGAAAAAGTTATCAAAAGACTCGGCAAACTTTTCAAGCCAACTTTTTTTACTAACATTATCGGTTTGATAAGATGATACCTCTTGAAACTGTAAAAGCTCATTTTTTAGAGATTGAGAAACATCTATTTCAATATTTAAACTCTTAGCATATATTAACAGAGGAAAAATTGAGGAATCATAAGTACAATCTTTCTCCACAACTATCTTTGAGAATTGCCTTTTTTTAAGCAAAGAGAAATAGTTTGAAGCAGTATCAACCTTAAAGGTATCAAAAACCACAATATTATCCCCTGAGAGTTTATAACTCATATTAAACCTACACCTTTTTTACAGTTTAAGATTTAAAAATTAGTTGGTAAAATAGTATGAGAACTCTAAAAGGAGATTATGTTTCCACACTAAATAATCCTTTTTATCACTATATTGAAAATCAATATTGTATTCTAAACTTAGATATTGGAAAATATTGAAAGTAAAATTATTCTCCCAATTAAAATTATATTCATCAGCCTTTGTAAAGGATTTTATAAACCTAACCTCACTTTCGTAGTTAAGATTTGAAAACACTCTAAAATCGGACCCGGCACTAAAAACAAGACCATTTATGTAGTTATTATCAATCTCTTTATAGATTGTATAATTTCCTTCTACACCACTCTCCTCAAAAACATTGTTATTGTTTGTTTGCTCCATACCAATACCGGTTCTGAAGTATAGGTTTGCTCTTGGTTCATTTAAAAGATGGAAGTTAAAACCAATCTCCTCTCCGGTTGTTAAAGGAAAAATAACAGGCGAAACTTCTATATCTGATACGCCTTCAAAAGTTTCAACTTTTGAGCTGTATATTTTCTTTATATTTTTATCTTCACTAAAATAGTTAGTATTACTAAAAATTTCAGATCTTAAGCTAAGTTCACCATAGAAACCAAAGATATCGGTAAAGTAGAAGATTGCAGTATTTGTAAGATCAAATCTATCATTAATAACTCTTATATCATCCTCATTACTCTTACGAAGATCCGTTTCAAATATTTGATTCAGATTGATAAGCCAAGGCTTAACATCATACTTTAACCTGTTTTTTATTTTACCGTTAAAATTAGCTTCGGTTTGAGAATCCTTTTCACTGTCAATATTGTTACTGTTTAAAGAAAAAGCACCTTTTAAGGTCAATCTCTCCTGCCACTTAACATTTGACTTCTCCTTCTCAGATTCACCTAACAGTTCTCCAAAACCTCTAAATTCTCTCGTATCACTATCAACAACTATAGTAAATTGATACAGATCTCCCTTTTCTAACTCAATTGTAACAAAGTTGACTATTGTATTAAAAGGCTCTCCACTTTTTACAATCTTGTACTTTCCCGGCCTTAGGATCCATGTGTCTCTCTGTTTCTCAAAGTCTGTTTGATCTATTGAGTATTTAGACCCTATCTCTCTAGCACCATCAAACTCATAAATATCGTAAGAAATTCTAACCTCTTCCCTATTCTCATCAATAACTTTAACTAAAAGAGATGCCCAGTTTTGTTCCAATATAAAAGTCTCACCTGAACTAATAGAAAACTCCTCTGTTAGCATATCCATTTGACTTTCAGCCGTTCCAAAAACTATTCTATAATACCCCGGATCAAGAAATGTACTTTTTCCAAATTTACAATCTACCCTATATCTATCATAATTAAATTTCTGATTTCTTTTATATAGAAAAATCTTAGGAACTTCCCACTTTGGATTACTCATACAAGGAATAAACAACCTTCCCTTTCCTAAGTGATCATCTAAGCCCTCCTCTTTAATTTGATTAGCAGGAGTTCCGGATAGCCATTTACCTTCAAGAGTAAACAGTAACGATAACAATAGTAAAATAGAAATAAAATTTTTCATAACCTATTACCCCTTTCCCGATATTAAAAAATCTAAGGTTTTTACAATAAATTTATCCACCTCTTCTTTTAGAACATCCGATATAGACTTAACAAAATAAACAAAGTTCCTGTTAAAAAGATCCTCTCTTCTATTTATTCGGTATGAGAAAAGAACATTTTCCAATTTATCTTTTAAAATAATCTCAATATCAACATAAGCAAAATAGGAATCTTCCGAAGAGTAAAGTTCTATATTATTAATCTTACCACCAATGAAGAGATCAGGATCTCTTTTAAAAAATTCCTCAGAGCATTCCTGAAACACATCATAACCTTTAATTTGATCTGAAATAAGAGATCTAATAGCTTTATTAGGTTTTATAGCCCACTTGTTTTTTTTGTCATAATGCAACTTATGCATACTCTCTCTTATTATTATTGATTTCCTTTCAAGCAATCTTGAGGTCTCAAACTCATCCACTTGAACAGAATATTGTAAAGGAACTTTATTTTTGTATTTTATTAAAAATTGAGGATCTTTTGGTGTAACATAATTCAAAAGATAAAAATTTTCAGATGTCCTAACACCGCATGAAACTAAAAAAACAAAAAAAAGTATTACTACAAAAAATCTCATATTCTCTACTCCCTTCCTTTAAGTAAGATATCGGGATTATCTCTAATAAGTCTGGAAAATTCATTAAAATTTTCCAACATCTCTTTTAAAGATTCCATAGAATCTATAAAGTTTTTCCTACTCCTAGTGATAGTTTTATCAATATGAGTAACAGCTAAACTACTTTTTGAAATTACCTCCTCAATCTCCGGTAGTAATTTACTGTTTAACGCTCTAACACTATTACTAAGATTCTCAATAATAGCAACGGTAGAGGATGAGTTTATTGTGCTGTCCATACCAATAATTACTCTATTTATATTACCTATTGTAACCATAAGGCTGTCTGTAAGAGATCTACTACTCCTAACTATGGAGTTTATATCCCCTCTATTTTTGCTCAACAACATGTTTATCCCCGACGAAATAGAATCAATTCTACTTACAAGAGTTGAACTGCTCTCCAAAATATTTGATATAGATTCTCTGTTATCGGAAGATGTTAACTCAATAATATTATTTAAAAGGAGCTCAACCTTCTCTGTTATAACCTCAGCTTTACCGGTTATATCCGAAATAACACCTTTTTTTGACTTTATAAAACCCAAAGGCTCGAGATCCTCATCATCATTCTCCCCTCCGGAAAGTTCAATAATCTTTAAACCTGTAATACCCAAAAAATTTAACTCTGCCGTTGTACTCTTCTTAATAGGTGTTCCACTCTTTATACTAACCTCAACTATTATTTCAGATATATCATCTCTGTTTATAGAAATATCGGTAATTTTACCAATGTTAATACCATAATACCTAACATCTTGTCCAACACTTAAACCCGTAACACTCTGTTTTTTAAGTCTAATAAAATAGGTATCATTCTGCTCCAAAAGCTTTCTTCCAACCAAAAGAAAAGCTGTATAACCAAGCAATAAAAGAATTGACCCTATAAAGATGAAAACTCTAATTTTTTGAGCCCTGCTTACCATAATTTATCCTAAGTAAAAATTAGCAAATTACAAGTTAATAATATACGTAACTAAACAAATCGTTTACAAGATATTATAACCCTCTCTCACATTATAATATATAATCTCAATCCAAAGAATTCAAAAAGTAAAAAGGTTTAAAAAAAACGCTATTTTTTAAAATTTTTATCTTGGTTTTATGATAGAAGTAATAGATAGAATATGAATAATTACTGATATTTAATATGTTCACTATAATAGGTTATTGTATAATAAAAAACGGAGAAGAAGATGAAGTTTAAAGTTTTGGCGATTATTTCACTATTTTTTGTAATAGAACTTTTTGGAGTAGAAACTGTTACAATAAGTGACCTTGTAGATTCTGCTGAAAAATATCTTAACAAAGAGGTGAGTTTAGTTGCTGAAGTTGAGCATGTTTGCTCCCACGGTGGTAAAAAACTGTTTGCTACAGATGGTAAAAACAGATTTAAAATTACACCCTCAAAACAACTTGGAGCTTTTGAGGCTGAAATGAGTGGTAAAGAGTACAAATTTAACGGAATTGTAAAAGAGTTTAGAGTAGACAACGATTATTTAGACAATTGGGAAGCTGAACTTGATGTTGCAAACAAGGATAAAAAAGAATCTCACGAAGGGTGTAAGTACGAGAAGAAAGATGAATCCAAAGATGAGTGTAAAAAAGATAATAGTGAATACAGCCGTATAGAAAACCTTAGGAAACAGATAAAGGATAGTAAAAAAAACTATCTTTCATACTACTTTCTTGAGTGTAGTAAATTTGAGGTAAGAAAATAGTGAAAAAGCCCAATTGGAGAAAATGGAATTTAGCACTTCACAGAGATTTAGGCTTCTTCTTTTTTGGCATGACCATAATATATGCCCTTTCAGGAATGGCACTGAATCATAAGAAACACTACAATCCAAGTTTTAAAGTTATTAATGAAGAGATCCAATTATCTCTTAAAGATGGAGATATTGACGATAGTTATTGCAAGCAGATACTAAAATCTTTGGATATAGATGAGAAGTATAAAAGATTCTACTTTCAGAATGATTCAACCTTAAAAATAATATTCTTGGGAGGGAATCTAAAAATTGATATGAACTCTCACAAAGGGAACCTTTCAAGAACCGTAAAAAGAAAGGTTTTTAATGAAATTAGCTATCTCCACTATAATCCCATAAAAACCTGGACATGGTTTTCAGATTTATATGCACTTGGATTAATCATTCTTTCATTCACAGGAATTATTATAACAAAAGGTAAAAAAGGTCTTTGGGGAAGAGGTGGTATATATTTAGCTTTGGGAATTGCAATACCTATTGTTTATCTCTTTGTATATAAGTTTTAACAATTGGAATAATAGATATGATTGATAAAGCTTTAAAACTTTTGAAAAAACATTTTGGGTATGATTCTTTCAGACCTCCACAAGAGAGTATAATATCCTCTATTCTTGAAGGTAAAGATAGTGTAGTTATTATGCCTACAGGTGGAGGGAAATCTATCTGTTATCAGATACCTGCACTAATTTTAGAGGGGGTTACACTGGTAATCTCCCCCTTGATCTCGTTAATGAAAGATCAAGTTGATAATCTAAACCAGTTAGGTATAAGCTCAACATTTATAAACTCATCTCTAACTTATAATGAAATAAACAATAGAATAGAAAAAACTCTTAATAATGAGTATAAAATTATATATTTGGCTCCGGAGCGTTTGGATTCTGAAGATTTTACAGATCTTATAACTAAGATAGACATATCTATGGTAGCTATAGATGAGGCTCACTGTATATCTCAATGGGGACATGATTTTAGACCGAGCTATACAAAAATAAAAAATTTTACGGAGACTCTAAATCCTAAACCTATTATCTCAGCTTTTACGGCAACAGCAACCCCTAAAGTTAGAGAAGATATTGTTAAAAATTTAAATTTAGATACTCCTAAGATATCAATTTCGGGATTTGACAGACCAAACCTTTCATTTACAACAATTATTGGTGAAGATAAAAAGAGCTATATAATAAACTATATTGAGGAGAATATAGATAGTTCTGGAATCATTTATGTATCAACAAGAAAGGATGTAGAATCTCTCTATGAACTATGTAAAGAAAAGGGTTATAGCGTTGCAAAATATCATGCCGGTATGGGTAGTGAAGAAAGAAAGAGAAGTCAACAGATGTTCTCATTTGATAATTGTAAAGTAATGATAGCCACAAACGCTTTTGGAATGGGTATTGATAAATCAAATGTGAGATATGTAATCCATTATAATATGCCCAAAAATATGGAAAGCTACTATCAAGAAGCCGGAAGAGCAGGTAGAGATGGTGATGAGGGTGACTGTATTTTAATATTTTCACCTCAAGATCTATTTCTTCAAAACTATTTTATTGAAAACTCTGAAAGTGAAGATTTCAAGAAAGAGGATGATATAAAAAAACTGGAATCTATTACTGAATACTGCTATACAGATAGTTGTTTGCGTAAATATATTCTAAACTACTTTGGAGAGGAGTATCCCAAAGAGAGGTGCGAAAACTGTAGTAATTGTAATGTGAATAAGGATGATTTTGTAGATATCTCTATAGAAGCTCAAAAAATTATCTCCTGTATTGTAAGAGCCGGAGAAAGTTGGGGAATAACCATGATCTCCGATATTCTTAGAGGTTCTAAAAATAGAAAAGTTACAGAAAACGGATTTCAACACCTTTCAACCCACAATATTATGAGAGAGTATAAAGCCACTACAATAAAAGATATGATAAACACTCTCATAGCTAAAAAATATCTAATATTAGAGGGAAGTGACTATCCTGTATTAAAGTTACTACCTTCAGCAAGATCTATCTTAAAGGGAGAAAAGAAAATATTTTTTAAAAAAAGTATTATCAAAAAGAGAAAATCTAGAAGAGACAAAAGATTAGATCTTACTTATGATAATAAACTGTTTGAAACTCTTCGTAAGCTTCGTACAGAGATTGCAGAAAAGGAGAATCTTCCACCTTTTGTAATATTTTCAGATGCGGTTTTAAGAGAGATCTCTACCCACCTTCCTACAGATAAAGATGGGATGCTAAATGTTAAAGGAGTTGGAGAGAAAAAGCTAAAATCTTATGGAGAGATTTTTATTGGTGTTGTTAAAAAATATTTAGTGGAGAACAATATTGAGAAACCTAAAATAGAGAAAAAGGTGAAAATTTTCACTACTCCCAATAATAATAGACCTCCTAAAAAGAGAATTGAAACTAAGATTGAAAAAACTTACATAACCAGTTATAACCTTTATAAAGAGGGATACTCCATAGAAGATATTGCAAAAAAAAGAGCTTTAACAAAAGGATCTATTGAAGAACATTTAATTAGAGCATACAAAGAGGAAAGAAAAGAGTTAAACTGGAAAGATATCTTTTCAGAGAATGAGGAAAAAGTAATTTTAGAAGCTACTCTAAAAGTAGGTAGAGATTCTCTTAGGAAAATTAAAGATGAAGTTGGAGATAGTATAAGCTATTTCCAAATTAAATCAGTATTGGCTAAAAATTTTTACCCGCATATTTCATGAGACTTTAAAATTCCTATAATTTTTCAAAAATTATTGCTCAATGATAAAATGGGCTGATATTTCTCTACAAAATACCATTTTTT
>PDWJ01001625.1_pt1 | contig 43734 bp, 52 predicted proteins | sample 1430881 | NCBI WGS metagenome assembly PDWJ01 (sample SAMN01162460, study PRJNA174530) | Oral metagenome, whole genome shotgun sequencing project. | biome: Marine environment; feature: Marine mammal; material: Swab sample of the gingival sulcus; isolation source: swab sample of gingival sulcus...
GTCAGCACCACCTCGTTGTAGCCCGCCCCGACCAGCCGTTTGATCTGCTCCACCACCACCCCCGCGGGCACGCTGCGGGAATTGCCGCGCCCGAAGGGGATGATGCAGAAGGTGCAGCGATGGTCGCAACCGTTCTGCACCTGCACATAAGCCCGGCTGCGGGTGCCGAACCCGTCGATCAGATGGCCCGCGGTCTCGGTGACCGACATGATGTCGTCCACCCGCACCTTTTCGGTCGTCTGCATCAGCCCCGCCCATGTGGCGGGCTGCATCTTCTCGGCATTGCCGAGCACGAGATCGACCTCCGCCATCGAAGCGAAGGTCTCGGGCTCGGTCTGGGCGGCGCAGCCGGTGACAATGAGCTTCGCGCCCGGGTTCTCGCGCCTCAGCCGGCGGATCTCCTGACGGGCCTTGCGCACCGCCTCCGCCGTCACCGCACAGGAATTGATCACCACCGCGCCCTCGAGCCCCGCCTCTTCGGCGAGCGCCTTCATCGCCTCGGTCTCGTAGGCGTTGAGCCGACAGCCGAGGGTTGCGAAGACAGGCGGTTTCAGGGCCATTGGAGCATGTCCAGGAACGGACGGCTGAGGCGGGCGGAGAAGACATAGGTGGTCGGCCCGGTCATCCAGACCCCGTCCTCGCGCCAGTCGAGCGAGAGCCAGCCGCCGTCCATTTGCACCCGGACCTTTCGTCCCGTGAGCCCGCGCGAGGCGGCGGCGACGAGCGTGGCGCAGGCGCCCGAACCGCAGGCCAGCGTGATCCCGGCGCCGCGCTCCCAGACCCGCACCCGGATCTCGTCGCGCGCGCGCACCTCGGCAAATTCCACGTTGGTGCGCGCGGGAAACAGCGGGTGGGTCTCGATCTGCGGGCCGAGGCGCGCGAGGTCCACCGCCCCGGCCTCCTCGACGAAGAACACCGCATGCGGATTGCCCATGCCGACGGCCATCGGGTCGCCCTCGAGCGGCAGATGCGCCGGGTCCGTGCCCGCGGCCAGCGCCTGCTCCCCGGCGGCCAGTTGCGGCTGCCCCATGTTGACGCTCACCTCGCCCCCGGCCAGCCTGGCCTCGAGCAGACCGCTCCCGGTGCGGATGGTGAGGCCGGTCTTGCCGGTCTGATCCATGATGTAGCGCGCGGCACAACGGGTGGCGTTGCCACAGGCCTCGGCCCGGGTGCCGTCGCTGTTCCAGAAGTCGAGCGCGATGTCGGCCTCTTCGCTCGCGCAAATCTCCGCCAGCTGGTCGAACCCGACCCCGCGGTGCCGGTCGCCCATGCCGCGCGCGATCGCCGCGGTAACGATCGCCTCGCGACCGCGCGAATCGATGAGCACGAAGTCGTTGCCGGCACCGTGCCATTTCATGAACGGCAGGCCGCTATCTGGGTGCATGTCTGTCATACTGCCGATATAGGCCCGGGCAGCAGGGTTTGCCAACACACCGCGGCCCGGGGCCCCGGCGCAGTTTTCCCCCGGATCGGGAATTTTGTCTTGACCCCCCCGCGCTGCCGTTCTACTCACCCCGCCACAGTGGGCCGTTAGCTCAGTTGGTAGAGCAACTGACTTTTAATCAGTGGGTCGCAGGTTCGAATCCTGCACGGCTCACCACTTGTCATGAATTATCGTTTCCCTGCTTGGGGTTTGTATTGGATTTGGCGAACCTCCTGGCAAGGTTCGCCAAATTGCGCTCGCCATTGGGGCGGGCGATCAGTTGCTCAATCGCGGAATTGGCCATGCCTTCGTGGCCAGCGGCCTCGGTGTAGCGCTGCACAAGGGCCAGTGTTTTGTGCCCGGTGACCGCACCGATCTCGTGCGCGGTGGCCCCAGCCTCGGCCAAGCGGCGCGTGCAGGCCTTGCGCAGGCTTTCCGAAGCCCGTGAGAGGTGCAAGCCGGCAGCTTGGCGCTGTCGCACCATTTGCGCATGGCGTTGCCCAACCCCTCGGCTGAGCGCGTCTTGCCGCGTGTCGTGGCAAGGAAGGTGCGGTCGTCGGGCAGATCCGCCAGCACCTCGGCGAAGTCGGGGTGGATCGGGATCGGCACCAGCTTGCCTGTGCTGCGGATCGTCTTTTGCCGCCGGTATTCGAGGCGATCGCCTTTGACCTTGCGCGGGCGAGCTTTACGGCATCAATGCCCGCGAAAAGATGGAGCATTGGCGCGGAGACGACGACGAGATCAGACCCCACAGCGCGATCGGCTACAACGTCCCGATCGGGCGGCACATTGCCGCCAACCTGCGACCGGCCCGTCATCGGGGCAAGAGCCGGGAAATTCCAGCTCCCGGCGGTCCGGGGGGCGGGAGCAACGCAACATCGGTCAGACTCCGGTCGCGGCTGGATGAGGTTTCGGCGGCAGCTCAGGTGCAATCGACAGCTGTGTCAGCCTCTGCACCCACCCGCAGTATTTCCCCAGGAAAAGTGGTGTTTCTTTGCATCGGGGTCGTTTGAAGCGCTGTTTTCGGGGGCCGGGCGCGTCTATATCACGTGCATGACACCTTTTGCCTTTGTGCTTTCCTTGCCCGTGCGCGCCTATCGGATGGTGCTCAGCCCCTGGGTCGGGCATTCCTGCCGTTACCAGCCGACCTGTTCGGCCTATGCGCTGGAGGCGTTGGAGAAGCATGGCGGGATCCGCGGCGGCTATCTGGCGACGAAACGCATCCTGTCGTGTCATCCGCTGGGCGGCTCGGGTTACGATCCGGTGCCGCCGGCCCGTGACGCGGATAAGCGGGAGTGACCGGCGGACGGGATCCCCTATTTTTTCAGCATCTTGGCCATGCGGTCGACCATATGGGCATGGGCGCTGATCGTCACGGGCCCAAGGGTCTTGACCGGCAGGAACCCTTCGCGCAGCCAGAAGCCGCGGGCGCCGGTATTGGCCTGGATCACACCGGCGAACAGCCGCTCGGCGCCGCGGGCGCGCGCCTCCTCTTCCAGCAGCGCCAGCAGGGCCTTGCCGAGCCCTTTCCCGCGCATCTCCGGGGCGAACAGCATCAGCCCGATGTAGCCGTCACCTGCCTCCGGGTAGCCGAAGGCCATATCGGCAATGCCGATGAGCGCCGCGCCTTCGAACAACCCCACCTTCACCGACCGCGCGATGTCGCATCCCGGTGGCACACCCTTGAAGAACCCCGCGACCTGCGCCGGGCCGGCATCGACCCCTTCGGTGAGGCGGACGAAATCGTTTGACTTGAGGAAAAGCCCCGCCACCAGGGCCGCATGTTTCGAAGGATCGAGTTTTCTCAGTTCCATATCGCTTGCTCCCGGGGTGGGCTTGGCCCTATGCACGGCAGCATGTTCGACAATACCGACGACATCCACCCGCTGCTTGCAGATGCGCCTTCTTCGACCGGGTTCAAGAAGCTGCGCAAACGGATCGTGCGCCATGTGCGCGAGGCGGTGGAGGCCTATGGCATGGTCGAGCCGGGCGCGAGGTGGATGGTGGCGCTCTCTGGCGGCAAGGACAGCTACACCCTGCTGGCGGTCCTGTTCGAGCTGAAATGGCGCGGGCTGCTGCCGGTGGACCTGCTCGCGGTCAATCTCGATCAGGGTCAGCCGGGGTTTCCGGCGACGGTGCTGCCGGAATTCCTCGAACGCATGGGGGTACCGCACCGGATCGAATACCGCGACACCTATTCCGTGGTGATGGACAAGATCCCCGAGGGGCGGACCTATTGCGCGCTCTGTTCGCGGCTCCGGCGCGGGCATCTTTACCGGATCGCCCGCGAGGAGGGCTGTTCGGCGGTGGTGCTCGGGCATCATCGCGATGATATTCTCGAAACGTTTTTTCTCAACCTGTTCCACGGCTCGCGCCTCGCCACGATGCCGCCGAAACTGCTGAACGAAGAGGGCGATCTGTTCGTCTACCGGCCGCTGGCCTTTGTGGCCGAGGCGGATTGCGCCCGGTTTGCCACCGCGATGGGCTACCCGATCGTGCCCTGCGGGTTGTGCGGCTCGCAGGACGGGCTCCAGCGCCAGCAGATCAAGGCGATGCTCGACCAATGGGAGGCGCAGAGCCCCGGGCGGCGGCAAAAGATGTTCAAGGCCCTCACCAATGCGCGTCCGTCGCATCTGCTGGACCCGGTGTTGTTCGATTTTGCCGGTCTGGACCGGACCGGGAACAAATCGGACAAAAGGTGAAAATTTCCGCTCCCTGTTAACCGCCGGTTGAAGCTCTCGCCCTATGGTCGCCCTCGTTCGCAGCCGAGCGACACAACCCAGCGGTAGGGGATGCACCATGGCCAGAGCCAGCGGAATCAAGTCGGGTACAAGAGCGGCACTGATTCACGATACGCTTGCCGGACCACAGGTGGTGGCTTTCCTGCCTGCGCTGATGCTCGGCACCTATTGGTTCGGCGGCGAGGGTCTGTTGCTGACGGCTGCGGTCATCTTCCCGGCACTCTTCGCCTTCCTGGTCGTTGTCGCCCGCCGGGAGGTCCGTGCTGCGGGCCGCGATCCGGTAACCGGGCTGCCGGGACGGGAAAGCCTCATTGATGTGCTCGAGCACTCCCTCATGGCGACATTGTGGGAAGACGCCGGGGCGCGGGTCGCCCTGGTGATCGAGATCGACGGGTTCTCGCGGCTGCGCGACCAGTTCGGCGAGGACGGAACAGAGGCGATCCGGCGTCAGGCCGCCGACCGGCTGATCGGCGTGCTGCGCGAGGGAGACATGGTCGCCGCGCTTGGCCCCGGGCTCTTCGGCCTCGCCCTCGCCAAGACCCCGCGGGTCGATCTCGAAACCATGATTCAACTGTCTTCGCGCATGCAGGATGCGCTGGCCGACCCGATTTCGCTCGACGGGGCGCGGATACTGGTGACCGCCTCGGTCGGATTCGCGCTGCCTGCCCGGGTCGAGGATCAGACCGGCGAGGCCCTGCTGGCCGCGGCCGAAAGCGCCCTCGATGAGGCGCGCAAGGCCGGCCCCGGCGCGGTGCGCGCCTATGCCCGCGGCATGCCCCCCAGAATCACCGTACCCGATGACATGACCCGCGAAGTGGTGCGCGCACTCGACAACGGCGGCATCCGCCCCTGGTTTCAGCCGCAGATCTCGACCGATACCGGCGCTCTTACCGGTTTCGAGGCGCTTGCGCGCTGGCAGCATCCCGAACGCGGCATGATCTCGCCCGGCGCCTTCCTGCCCGCGATCGCCCGCGGCGGGCTGTATGACCGGCTTGGCGAGGTGATGCTCTACCAGTCGCTGACCGCCCTGCGCGACTGGGACCGCGCCGGTTTTGACGTGCCCGGCGTCTCGGTCAATTTCTCCGCCGACGAGCTGCGCAACCCGCGGCTGTTCGACAAGGTCCGTTGGGAACTCGACCGCTTCGACCTGCCACCGTCGCGGCTTACCGTCGAAATCCTCGAAGACGTGGTGGCCCGCTCCGAAGATGACACCACCACCCGCAACATTGCCGCATTGTCACGGCTCGGCTGCCCGATAGACCTCGACGACTTTGGTACCGGCCACGCCTCGATCGCCAACATCCGCCGCTTCGACGTCAACCGGATCAAGATCGACCGCAGCTTCATCACCCATGTCGATACCGACCGGGACCAGCAGAACATGGTAGCGGCGATCCTGATGATGGCCGAACGGCTCGGGCTGGAAACGCTTGGCGAAGGGGTCGAGAGCCACGGCGAACATGCGATGCTTGCCCAGCTCGGATGCGGCCATGTCCAGGGCTATTCCATCGCCCGCCCGATGCCGCTTTCCGAAACCATCGGATGGATGACCGCACATCGTGACCGGCTGGCCGGACCGCCCGGATTGCCCCGCCAGACCGGATGATTTCCACTCCACGGCCCTGCATCCCATGCCCGTTGCGCAACCGGCCGGGCCGGCCGGTTCACAAACCCGCCCGGGAAAACCGCTTGACCTTTGAGGCCCTCCCCTGTTGAACCGGCCTGACCGGAAACTACCAGGGCGCGGGCCATGAACAATCAGACATCAAACACCGTGATTGCGCTTGTTCTGAGCTTTCTCGTGATCACCGTTTGGTACATGCTGTTTCCACCGCCCGAACCGGTGCCGGCCCCGTCTCAGCCCGTTGCCGGGCAGAGTGCCGATGCACCTGGTGCCAGTGGCGTGACCGCCCCCCCGGCAGCCCCGGGCGCTACCGTGCCGGCCGCACCCACCGCCCCGGCCATTTCCGAAGCCCTCGCAAACAGCCCGCGCATTGCCATCGAAACCCCGGATCTCTCGGGCTCGGTCGCGCTGGTCGGTGGCCGGATCGACGATCTGCACCTCAAGCGCTACCACGTGACCCAGAAACCCGGTGCCGAGACCGTCACCCTGTTCAAACCCGCAGGCAAGGACCACGCCTATTACGCGCTTTACGGCTGGGCGCCTGGCGGCGATCTCGGCCTCGCCGACGTGCCGGGGGCCCTTACGGAATGGACCCTCGAAGCGGGTGAGACCCTCACCCCCGAAACCCCGGTCACCCTGGCCTGGACCAACAACAGCGGCATGACCTTCCGTCGCACCATCGCGGTCGACGAGAAATACATGTTCACGATCAGCCAGTCGGTCGAAAACGCTTCCGGGGCCGCGCAACGGCTCCAGCCCTACGGGGTGATCGCGCGCCACGGCAAACCCGACAATCTCAAGGGGTTCTTCATTCTGCATGAAGGCATCATCCGCGAGGCCGACGGCGAACTGGGCGAGATCGACTATGACGAGGTCGCCGAGATGGAGCGCGACCCTTACGAAGGCACCCCTGCCGAGCGGATCGATGTGACCGGCAGCGGCTGGATCGGCTTTACCGACCATTACTGGATGACGGTGCTCGCCCCCCAGGCCGGCCAGGCCTTCACCTCGGTGGCCAAATACGCCACCGGTTCAGACATTTTCCAGACCGAGATGCGCCTGCCCACGGTCGAGCTTGCCGATGGTGCCAGCACGCAAGTCACCACCCGGCTGTTTGCCGGCGCCAAGGAATGGGAAACGATCCGCGCCTATGAGGCGAATGACGGTATCACCAATTTCATCGATTCGATCGACTGGGGAATGTTCTTCTTCATCACCAAGCCGATGTTCTGGCTGCTTCACAACCTGCACGGTCTGATCGGCAACATGGGCTGGGCGATCATCGGGCTGACCATCGTCATCAAGGTGATCCTGTTCCCGCTGGCCTACAAATCCTATGTCTCGATGGCGCGCATGCGCGAGTTGCAGCCGGAAATGGAGAAGATCCGCGAACGCGCCGGCGACGACAAGCAAAGGCAGCAAGTCGAGGTCATGGAACTCTACAAGCGCGAGAAGGTGAACCCCGCCGCGGGCTGTCTGCCGATCTTCCTTCAGATCCCGATCTGGTTCTCGCTCTACAAGGTGATCTTCGTCACCCTCGAGCTGCGTCACGCCCCCTGGATCGGCTGGATCACCGACCTCTCGGCGCCGGACCCGTCCTCGGTGCTCAACGGCTTCGGCCTTTTGCCCTTCGCCGCCCCGGGCCCCGAGAGCTGGTTCGCCTTCTTCTCGCTCGGCCTGTTGCCGATCCTGCTCGGCATCTCGATGTGGCTCCAGCAGAAGCTGAACCCGCCGGCAACCGACAAGACACAGGCGCAGATCATGGCCTGGATGCCCTGGGTATTCATGTTCATGCTCGGCAGGTTCGCCTCCGGCCTCGTGCTTTACTGGATCTCGAACAACGTGCTGACCTTCATCCAGCAATACTCTATCATGTGGAGCCATGGGGCACGGCCGGATCTGTTCGGCAACATCCTGTCGGGCCTCAAGCGCACCAGAACCGAGGGCGCCAAGGACAAGCCAGGCAAGAAACCGGGGAAGAAATGAGCGCCTATCTGGCAGAAATCTGGCGGCACCCGATCAAGTCCTGCGGCCGTGAAACCCTGACCCGGGTGCTGCTCACCGAGAACCGCACCCTGCCGTGGGACCGCCGCTGGGCCATCGCCCACGAGGTCAGCCGGTTCGACCCGGACAACCCGGAATGGATGCCCTGCGCCAACTTCGCCCGTGCCGCAAAAGCGCCGGAGATGCAGGCGATCACGGCGTCTTGCCAGATGGATTACGGGACGGTGACCCTGTCGCACCCGAAACTGCCCGATCTCACCATCGACCCCGACAAGCGCAAGGACGCGGAGGAGCTGATCCGCTGGCTCCTGCCGCTCAGCCCCACCAACCGCGCGTTGCCATCGCAGCTGGTACGCAACGGCCTGCGCGGCATGACCGACACCGATTATCCCTCGATCTCGATCATCAACCTCGAATCGCACCGTGCGGTGGAGGCAAAACTCGGCCGGCTGATCTCGCCCGGCCGCTGGCGCCCCAACCTGATCCTCGACGGCCTCGCCCCCTGGGCGGAGCGCGACTGGATCGGCAAGCGCATCCGGGTCGGCCTTGCGGAGCTTGATGTGCGCGAACACATCACCCGCTGCGCCGCCACCAACGCCTCCGTCGCCACCGGCCAACGCGACACCGACATGCTCGGCACGCTGGAGGCAAACTGGGGCCACCAGGAATTCGGCGTCTACGCCGTGGTCACCAAGACCGGCGGCATCACCCAGGCCGATACCGTCGAGGTCATCGGGTGACCGCCCCGCCCTTGCCCTTTCCCGAGGCCGAACCGCCCGGCGATGCGGCCCGCGAGGCCGGGCGGCTGCTGTTCGCCGGGCAGACCGGCTTTCTCAAGGGCGTGGTCGCGATGGACGGCCTGCCGCCCGCCGACCGCCCGGAGGTCTGTTTTGCCGGGCGCTCCAATGTGGGAAAGTCCTCGCTGATCAACGCGCTGACCGGCCGCAAGGGCCTCGCCCGGGCCTCGAACACCCCCGGCCGCACCCAGGAGATCAACTTTTTCACCACCGAGGGCGGCCCCTTCCTCGTCGACCTTCCCGGCTATGGCTATGCCAACGCGCCGGTGAAGGTGGTGGAGAAATGGCAGCGCCTGCTGAAAGCCTATCTCGCCGGCCGCGCCACCCTGCGCCGCGCCTTCGTGCTGATCGACAGCCGCCACGGGGTGAAAAAGGTCGATGAAGAGATCATGGCGCTGCTCGACCGCGCGGCGGTGACCTTCCAGACCGTCCTGACCAAGGCCGACAAGGTCAAGGAAAAGGACCGCGCAAAGGTGCTCGCCCAGGTGCGCGCCGCGCTTGCGAAACACCCCGCCGCCTATCCGGAACTGGTGGTGACCTCATCGGAAAAGGGCCAGGGGATCGAAACCCTGCGGGCGCTGATCGCCACCCTGGAGTGAGGCGCGCCATCGCCACCACCGGCGGCCGCCCACGGCCCGGAAAGCGCCGCCCTTGGCAGCGCCCCCCGGAAAGCGCTACAGATTGTCCGCGCAGCCCGGAGACCGCCATGAGAACGCAAACCACCAACCGCGACTGGATCGCCACCGCCCGCACCCTCAACGAGGCCCTGCCCTACCTTCAACGCTACGAGGGCGCCACGGTGGTGGTGAAATTCGGCGGCAATGCGATGGGCGACCAGGACGAGATGGCGCGTTTCGCCCGCGACATCGTGCTGATGCGGCAGGTGGGGGTAAACCCGGTGGTGGTGCATGGCGGCGGCCCGATGATCAACGAGATGCTCGCCCGGCTCGGCGTCGAAAGCCGGTTCGTCGACGGCAAACGCGTGACCGATGCGGCGACCATGGAGGTGGTCGAGATGGTGCTCGCCGGCCGGGTCAACAAGCGGATCGTCCAGGCGATCAGCGATGCCGGCGGCCGCGCGGCCGGGCTCACCGGCAAGGACGGCAACCTGATGGTCTGCGAACAGACCAACCCCGATCTCGGCTTTGTCGGCACGCCCACGGAGGTGGACCCCGCGATCCTGCGCAAGTTGTTCGAGGCGGAGGTCATCCCGGTGATTGCACCGATCGGCATGGGGAAGCAGGGCGAGACCTTCAACATCAACGGCGACACCGCCGCGGGTGCCGTGGCCGAAGCGCTCGCCGCCGACCGGCTGCTGCTGCTGACCGATGTCGCCGGGGTCAAGGATGCGGATGGCACGGTGCTTACGGAACTGGTGAGCCACCAGGTGCGCGAGATGACCGCGACGGGTGTGATCGCAGGCGGCATGATCCCGAAAACCGAGACCGCCGTTCACGCGGTGGAAAACGGCGTGCACGCCGTGGTCATCCTCGATGGGCGCGTGGCCAATGCGACGCTGCTGGAATTGTTTACCGCCCATGGCGCGGGCTCGCTGATCCGCTGTGGCTGAACCGCCGGAGCCACGGCTTCTGACTGGACTTCAGCGGCGCGCTTGTCCGATCACCACCCGTTACGGCACAAACAAGGCACAATCCCGTTTCCGGAAGCGAGCGTTTCACCCGTCATGAGCCTGCGCCTGATCCTCACCCGCCACGCCAAGTCGTGCTGGTCAGACCCCTCGATGGAGGACCACGCCCGCCCGCTCAACAGGCGCGGCGAAACATCGGCCGCCGCGATCGGAAAATGGCTGACAGCGCGGGGATATGTGCCCGAAGTCGCGCTGGTGTCATCGTCAGAACGGACGAAACAGACCTGGGAGCTGGTCTCGCAGGCCTTCGACGCGCCGCCGCAAGCCAGGTTCCTTGACGCGCTGTTCCATGCCGAACCGGATGTGCTGATGGACCATCTGCGCCGCGCCGGGGCCGGATGCGTCATGTTGATCGCGCATAACCCGGGCATTGCCTTCCTTGCCCGGGGGCTGGTGCGGCAATTGCCAGAAGATGCACGGTTCGAACGCTACCCGACCGCAGCGACCGCGGTGATTGACTTCAGGGCCGAAGACTGGGGAAAGGTCGGCTGGAACAGCGGCGAGGTCACCGACCTCGCCTTTGCGCGCGATTTGATCTGAAGCCCTCGACCTCTTGGAACAGAGCATCATGGGCCGTCGGGAATGTCCAGTAGTCCGGAATTCCGGACAAATGGACCTTTGCAAGAGCCAGCCCGTCATGCTCCTTGCGGACCTCCGCGGATCAGCGGATCACTGGCCACAAATCCGCACCTTGCGGCATGGCGTGATCATGTCGCCGGAGCTTGCGCGATCTCAGCGATCCGGGGCGCCGTTGAGTGATGCAGCAAGCGGCAGATCCGTTCCGGCGCCCAACTTGCTGCGGACAAGCCGCCTGCTGCCTGCTCCGTGTCCGGAGACAGAAAGAGGCGGCCGGATTGTCCGGCCGCCCCGTTTGGGTCACAACGTCTTGCTTCGACGCCCTATTTCGGCGCATCCGCCGCGTTGGCCATCAGATATTCCATGACCAGCGCGCGTTCGTCTTCATCGAGCCCGGCGCGTTCGAACATCGACGGCACGATGCCTTTCCACTGCTGCTGCGTGTAGTGGGTCACTTCACGCGGGGCGTGGCAGACGGTGCAGCGCTCGAAGAACATCTTCTCGCCCGGGGTCATGTCAGCATAGAGCTTCTCGGTCAACGCTTCGAGCCGGTCGAGGCCGAGCAGGTCTTCGTCGATCTCGGCGATCTCCATGTCTTCGATGATCGCCGGCTTCTCGTAGGCCATGTTCGGACCTTCCGGGTCTTCGCACTTGCGCATCTCGACCAGCACCGTGTTGGCGGTGGTGGCTTCGGACAGGCCCGACGAGCGCTGGGTGGAGGTGACGAAATTCACCAGCCCGGAGTTGTCGCGGCCCTTGCTGTCGAGCTGTGGCCAGCAGCCTTCATAGAGCGACACCACGCCCGGCATGATCTCGTCGCTCACCACCGCGCCGACGATCACCGTGCCGCGCTCGTTGTAAAGCTCGACCAGATCGCCGTCTTCGATACCACGCTCGGCGGCGTCCTGCGCGTTGATGCGCACCGGTTCACGGCCCTGGATCGTATAGAGCTCACGCAGACGCTCGGAGTTGGCCATCTGGCTGTGCAGCCGGAACCACGGGTGCGGCGAAACCACATGCAGCTGGCCGGGCCTGGCGTTGCCGAGATATTCGTGCTTCTCCAGCCACATCGCGGTGCCGGGGCAATCGTCGATATCCATATCGGCGATGTCCTGGCAGAACATCTCGATCTTGCCCGACGCGGTGTGCAGCGGGTTGGCTTCCGGGTCTTCGTAGAAGTCGCCGTGACGGGTCCACTTGCGGGCCTCGGCCGGGACGGGCATGCGGGCATAGCCCTTTTCCCAGAACTCCTCGAACGGCACCTCTTCGGCCGCCCCCGAAGCCTCATAGGCGAGCTTGATGTGATACATCTTCTCTTCGCTGTCGGTGAACTGCGCCCAGAGGCCGAGCTTGTCGGCGAGACCTTCGAAGATCTCGTAGTCCGGCAGGCTCTCGCCAATCGGTTCGATCACCTTCTTCATCGCGTAGACGCGGTCGTTGGAATAGGTGCCACCGGAGGTGATGTCGTCCTGTTCCAGCGTCGAGGCGGCGGGGAAGACGATGTCGGCCCAGCGGGTTGCCGCGGTCCACCAGACGTCGACCGAGATGATCGTCTCGACCTTCTTCAGCGCACGGATCAGCCGGTTGGTGTCCTGCTGGTGCGACATGAAGTTGTTGCCGGAGTTGAAGATCACCCTGATGTCCGGGTAGGTGTTGTTCTGCCCGTTGTAGAAGAACGCCTTGCCGGGGTTTTCCAGCGCTTCGGTGATGCGCGAGGCGGGCACGATCTTCTTCACGAAGTTGCGGCCCTGGCTCATGCCGACCGGGGTGCGGTTGCCGCCCTGAGGCATGCCGCCGTTGCCGTAGTGCCAGCTGAAGCCGACGCCCTGGCCCGGCTTGCCGATCTTGCCGAGAAGCGCGGCGAAGTTGATGATCGACCAATAGGCCATCTCGCCGTGCTGCGCCCGCTGGATCGCCCAGGAGCCCGCGATGCAGGTGTTGTGGGTGGCCATCAGCTCGCTCAGATCCCTGATCTGCTGCGCGTCGATGCCGGTGATCTTCGCGGCCCAGTCCGGGGTCTTCGGCGTGCCGTCGGTTTCGCCCTTCACATAGGCGATCCACTTGTCGGCGCCGACGGTGTATTTGTCCATATAGGCCTTGTCTTCCCAGCCGTTTTCCAGCGCGTGATAGGCCATGGCGAGGAACAGCGCGGTGTCGGTGTTGGGAATGATCGCGGTGCGCTCGGCGTTGAGCACCTCGTCGGTCGCGGTCTGCTGCGGGTTGATCGAGATGAACTTCACCCCGGCGTCGCGGATCTCTTCCCAATGGGCATACATGCCGTGGTCGGCGACGCGGTATTCGATGCGGTTGTTCTTGATCGGGTCACAGCCGACCAGCACGAAGACCTCGCAATGGTCGCGGATGGTCTCCCAGGCGGATTGCGCCGAATAGACCTCCATGTCGCCGATGATCCGCGGCAACACGACCTGACCGGCACCGGCCGACCAGTCGCCGGCGGTGTTGGTGCAGCCGCCCATGAGGTTGAGCAGACGGCCCTGAAGCACGTTGGGCCGGAAGGCGCCGGCGTTGGACCAGCCGCCATAGGACGAGCTGAAGATCGCTTCGTTGCCGTGGTTGGTGGCGGTGTCCAGCAGCGCCTTGGCGGCGAGCGACCAGGCGGTGTCCCAGTCGACCTTCACCCATTCTTCCTTGCCGCGCAGCTCGGGCTTGGTGTCGCCGGTCTGCCAGCCTTCGAGATAGGATTTGCGCACCATCGGGTAGTTGATGCGGGTCTTGTCATAGGTGCGGTCCATGACGCCATAGGCCAGCATCTCGGTGGGGCGGGCGTCGAGCTCCATCATCGTGTTGATGCCCACCAGCTTGCCCTCTTTCACCACCGCTTCGAACGGCCCGTAGTGGGTGGCATGGAAGACACGGCCGGGGAAGCTGTTGGGGTCGATCGAGGCGAGCGCCGTGGTGCTCCAGAGGCTGGAAAGGCCAACGGCGCCGGTGCCGAGCAGGAAGCCGCGGCGGGTCGGGTTGATCATGTTCATGGGGGTCTCCTTCGGGCAGGTCGAATCTGTCTGGCTCCAGTGTAGGGGGCGGGTGTGAACCGGTCTTGCTGCTGACATGAACGGCATGTAGGAATATGTAACAGGATGTAAACGGGCTGGAGAGACGTTGCAGAGACGTTGGAGAAACGTTGCCGGACGCCGCAACGAGGGAAGGACATGAGCCAGCATATCGTCATCGTGGAGGACGACGAGATCACCCGCCGCCGCCTCGCCGCGTCGCTGAAACAGCAGATGTACCGGGTGAGCGAGGCCGAGGATGCGATGGCGATGGAAGCGATCCTTGCCCGCGATCCGGCCGACGTGCTGCTGGTCGACATCAACCTCGACGGCAAGGACGGGCTCACCATCACCCGCGAGCAGCGCGCGGCCTCTGCCGTGGGGATCATCCTGCTCACCGCGCGCACCGACCAGATCGACCGCATCGTCGGGCTGGAGCTCGGCGCCGACGATTATGTCACCAAGCCCTTTGACAAGCGCGAATTGTTCGCGCGGATCAAGAACCTCGCCGCGCGGGTCGCCGCCTGCCGCGCCGCCCGGCAGGCGCAGGTGCCCGAGGCGGAGGTGTTCGGCCGCTGGCGGCTCGACCGGGCGCGGCGCCGGCTGGTGGGCGAAGATGGCCGGGTCGAGCCGCTGACCCGCGCCGAGTTCGATCTTCTCGCCGCCTTTGCCGCAAACCCCGGGCAGATCCTCAGCCGCGACCGGTTGCTCGACATGATCCAGAACCGGGGCTGGACGCCCGACAACCGCACCATCGACGTGCTGGTGGGGCGGCTGCGCAAGAAGATCGAACCCGACCCGGGCAGCCCCGAATGGATCATCACCATCCACGGTGAGGGCTACATGCTGGCCGATACCGGCGGCTAGCAACCGTATGTCTCACGCAGGGTGGTATTGAAGGGCGATATTGCCTGCGATCGTCACGGGTTCCCTGCGACAGCTGTCATGATGACGTCATGTGCCTTGCCCGTCGCCTGAATACGGCCGGCGAAGACCTTCAGGCGCGCTCCCCGCTCCGGCGGAGATGAGCCGGACGACAGTCTGACCTTCGGCGAATGCGCCAGGGGCTTCGGGCCCCCTGGAGTTCTCCCCACTGCCATGATTGGGCGTGTCATGTCTGTCGGGGTTCCGGTGGGCCGATCGGGTTGCTCGCTGGCATCCATGAGTTTGCGGGACGCCCCCTTGAGGACAAGTGCACTCGCCAGTCTCGGCCGGGTCATCCTGCCGTTTCTCATATGCCGCGCCGATCCCCCGGACCTTAGCCGTTTACGCTGCACCGAACCCGCTGTAGCGTCGGCGCGACAACAGGAGAATCTCCCATGAGCGGTTTCGAACAGCGCCTTGCCGAGCTCGGCGTCACCCTTCCCGATGCCCCCGCCCCGGCGGCAAATTACGTACCCTGGATCGTGCTTGACGGCATGGTCCATGTCTCCGGCCAGGTGCCGCTGCGGGACGGCGCCTTCGTCACCGGCAAGCTTGGCGAGGACATGAGCGTCGAAGACGGCGCCGCGGCGGCGAAGCTCTGTGCCATCAGCCTGCTTGCCCAGGTGAAGGCCGCCGCGGGGGGCGATCTCGACCGGCTGAAACAGGTGGTCAAGCTCACCGGCTTCGTCAATTCCACCGCCGATTTCGGCGACCAGCCGAAGGTGATCAACGGCGCCTCGGATTTCCTCGTCGCGGCGCTGGGCGAGGCCGGACGCCACACCCGTTCGGCCGTCTCCGCCGCCAGCCTGCCCTTCGGGGTAGCGGTGGAAATCGAGGGGATTTTCCAGCTCAAATGACCCTCCCCGACGCCTTTTTGCGGATCCCCATCGCGCACCGGGCGCTGCATGGGGCCGGTGCCCCCGAGAACAGCCTTGCCGCCGTGCGTGCCGCGGTGGCGGCGGGTTACGGGATCGAGATCGACGTGCAGCCCTCTTCGGACGGGGTGGCGATGGTGTTTCACGATTATGTGCTCGACCGGCTGACGGCCGAGAGCGGGCCGGTGGAGGCGCAGAGTGCCGCCGAGCTGGGGGCGATCCGGCTCGATGGCACCGCCGAGGGCATCCCGACGCTGGCCGAGGTCTTGCAGGCCGTGGGCGGTGCGGTGCCGCTGCTGATCGAGATCAAGGATCAGGACGGGGCGATGGGGCCCGAGATCGGCGGGCTTCAGGCGGCGGTCGCCCGGGCGCTGAAGGGCTATGACGGCCCGGTCGCGGTGATGAGTTTCAACCCGCATGCGGTGGCCGAAATGGCCAGGCTGGCGCCGGAGATCCCGCGCGGGCTGACCACCTGCGGCTGGGACCATGGCGCGCGGCGCGCCCTGCCGGCGCAGCGGCGCGACGAGCTGGCGTCGATCCCCGATTACGACCGGGTCGGGGCCTGTTTCATCAGCCACAACCGGCACGACCTCACCCGCCCGCGGGTCGCGGAGCTGAAGGCGCGCGGGGTGCCGGTCATAAGCTGGACGATCCGCTCGGAGGCCGAGGAGGCCGAGGCCCGCAAGCTGGCGGACAATATCACCTTCGAAGGATTTGCCGCCGCGCATCCGGCTTGACGGCAGGTATGAGCGGCAACCTCGAAATCCGTCTCCACACCTCGCTTGCCGGGATTTCCCCGGACGCGTGGGATGCCTGCGCCGCGCCCGAAGGCGGCGGGCGGGCGGTTGATCCGTTCACCAGCTACCGGTTCCTCTCGGCGCTGGAACGCTCGGGCTCTGTCGGCGAGGGCACCGGCTGGGCACCGCGTCATCTCACCCTGCATGACGGCGGGGCGCTGATCGCGGTGGCGCCCGGCTATCTCAAGAGCCACAGCCAGGGCGAATATGTGTTCGACTGGGGCTGGGCCGAGGCCTGGGAACGCGCGGGCGGGCAGTATTATCCGAAGCTCCAGATCGCGGTGCCCTTCACCCCGGTGACCGGCCGGCGGCTGCTGGTGAAACCGGGGTTTGAAGCGCGCGGACGGGCCGCGCTCCTGCAAGGGGCGGTGCAACTGGCCGCCGAGGCCGGGCTGTCTTCGCTGCATGTGACCTTCTGCACCGCGGAGGAGGCGGAGGCAGGCGAGGCGATGGGGCTCATTCACCGGCTCGGCACCCAGTATCATTGGCAGAACGCAGGCTACGGCTGTTTCGACGATTTCCTCGCCACGCTTTCGAGCCGCAAACGCAAGGCGATCCGCCGCGAACGGCGGGCGGCGCAGGGGTTTGGCGGCGAGATCCTCCGGCTCACGGGCGATGCGCTGAAGCCCGAGCATTGGGAGCATTTCTGGGGCTTCTATCAGGATACCGGCGCGCGGAAATGGGGCACGCCCTATCTCACCCGCGCGTTTTTCGACATCCTCCAGCAGGAGATGCGCGAGGATGTGTTGCTGGTGCTGGCGATGCGGCAGGGGCGGCCAGTGGCCGGGGCGCTCAATTTCATCGGCCGCGAGGCGCTGTTCGGCCGCTATTGGGGACAGGCGGAGGTGCATCCGTTTCTACATTTCGAGCTGTGCTATTATCAGGCCTGCGATTTCGCCATTGCCCGGGGTCTCGCCCGGGTCGAGGCGGGGGCGCAGGGCGATCACAAGCTGGCGCGGGGCTATCTGCCGCGCCAGACGCATTCGCTGCACTGGATCGCCGATCCCGGCTTCCGGGCGGCGGTGGCGGATTTCGTGGCGCGCGAGGCGGAGGCGGTGGGCGAGGACATCGGGGCCCTGACGGCGATGGGACCGTTCCGGCGCGGCCCCGGTTGACCGGAGCGGCCGCGGGCTCCACATTCCCGGCAGTGAATATATGGAGAGCCTCATGAGCTACAGCCTCGACCGCGCCTTTCCCGGCGCCACATTCGACGAGATCGAAACCCGCACCCGCGCGGCGCTTGTGGCGCAGAATTTCGGGGTGATGACCGAGATCGGCGTCTCGGAAAAACTGAAGGCGAAGCTGGACGTGGACATGCCCCGCTATCTGATCCTCGGCGCCTGCAAGCCGGCGCTCGCGCAGCAGCTGATCGAGGCCGAACCGAAGGTGGGGGTGATGCTGCCCTGCAACGTGGTGCTGCGCGAGGTTGAGGGCGGGGTCGAGGTGTCTGCGGTGGACCCGGTGGCGTCGATGATGGCGATCGGCAACCCGGCGCTGGAGGGGATCCTCACGCAGGTGCGCGGGATGCTGGAAGAGATGATCGCGGCGATCTGAACGGGCTGTGAGCTCCGGGCCGGGGGTTTGCCACCCCCAGACCCCCGGCGAGTATTTGCGCCAGGAAAAAGGGGTGCGGGCCGGTGGTGGATCGGCCTTGACCCGGGCGGCCGGGGCGCGGAGGCTGGTTCGAGACAGGAGGAAGCGCGATGAAGGATGTGGTTGTTGTCGGGGCCGGACAGGCGGCCGCGTCTTTGGTGGCGAGGCTTCGGGCCAAGGGGTTCGACGGCGCGATCACGCTGATTGGCGCCGAGCCGGTGCCGCCTTACCAGCGGCCGCCTTTGTCGAAGGCCTATCTCTTGGGCGAGATGGAGCTCGAGCGGATGTTTCTGCGGCCCGAGGCGTGGTATGCGGAGAATGATGTCACGCTGAAGCTCGGGGCGCCGGTGGAGCGGATCGACCGGGCGGCGCGGCTTGTGGAGTTGGGCGGCGAGGCTGTGGCTTACGACAAGCTGGCGCTGGCCACGGGGGCGCGGCCCAACCTTTTGCCGGCCGCGATCGGGGGCGATCTTGGCGGTGTCTATTGTGTCCGCAGTCTGGCGGATGTGGAGGCGATGGCGCCGGAGTTTCGCGCCGGTGCCCGGGTGCTGATCGTCGGTGGCGGTTATGTCGGGCTGGAAGCGGCGGCGGTGGCGGCGGCGAAGGGGCTGAAGGTGACGCTGGTCGAGGCGGCGGAGCGGATCCTGCAACGGGTGGCGGCGCCGGAGACCTCGGCGTGGTTTCGCGATCTGCACCGGCGCCATGGGGTGGATATCCGCGAGGGCGTGGGGCTTCGTCGGTTGCTGGGTGGCCCGCGTGTGCATGGCGCGGAACTGGCGGATGGCGGTGCGCTGGAGGTGGATTTCGTCATTGTCGGGATCGGCGTGACCCCGGAGGTGGGGCTGGCGGAGGCGGCCGGGCTCGCGCTCGACAACGGCATCGCGGTGGATGCGGAGGGGCGCAGCTCGGACCCGCATATCTGGGCGGCGGGGGATTGTGCGGCCTTTCCGATGGAGAATGGCAGGGCGCGGCTCGAAAGCGTCGGCAATGCGATCGACATGGGCGAGCTGGTGGCCGACAACATGCTGGGCGCGGGCCGGGCCTATGTGCCGAAACCATGGTTCTGGTCGGATCAGTATGATGTGAAGTTGCAGATCGCGGGGCTTTGTGGCGCGCAGACGGAGGTTGTGGCGCGGCAGGGCGCGCGGGCGGTGAGCTTCTGGTACTATGCAGGTGACAGGCTGATCGCCATCGACGCGATCAACGATCCGCGGGCCTACATGGTCGGCAAGCGGCTGATCGAGGCGGGCCGGAGCGCCGACAAGGCGCTGGTGGCGGACCCGGAGGCGGATCTCAGGCCGCTGCTCCGGGCGTGAGGATCATTGCCGGAGAGTGGCGCGGGCGCCCGCTGGCCGCGCTGGGCAAGGGGGATGCGGGGGCGCATCTGCGTCCGACCACGGACCGGGTGCGCGAGAGCCTGTTTTCGATGCTTTCGGGCGGACGCTTCGGCGATCCGGTGACCGGTCGGCAGGTGCTCGATCTGTTTGCGGGCACCGGGGCGCTGGGGCTGGAGGCGCTGTCGCGCGGGGCGGCGGGCGCCACCTTCGTCGATGACGGAAGGGTCGCCGGGCGGCTGATCCGGGAGAATATCGCGCGGCTCGGGGCCGGGCAGCGGGCACGGCTGCTGCGGCGCGATGCGCTGCGGCTCGGGGCCTGTCGCGGCGCGCCGGCGGGGCTGGTCTTCTGCGATCCGCCCTATGGACGGGGGCTGGGTGAGCCGGCGCTGGCGGCGGCGCTGGCGGGCGGCTGGGTGGCGCCGGGGGCGCTGGTGGTCTGGGAGGAGAGCGCCAGGGTGGCGCCGGTGGACGGGCTGGCTCTCCTCGATGAGAGGCGCTATGGCGACACCGTGATTCATGTTCTGGAGGCGGAATGAACGAGATTACCTTGGCGCTCGACTGGAGCGAGGTCGACGTGAAACGGATAGGGGCCGAGCTGAGCAAAAGGTTCCACGGCCGTTGGGCCGGGGTTCTGACCGTGTTTCTGTTTGTTTTTGCGACCGTGGTTACGTTTGGCGTGGCCGAAACCGTGTCACCGGAAACGGGCTCATCCAACGGCATTTGGGCGTTGTTTGTCGGGGCTCTGGTTTTCAGCCTGCGCGCCCGGCAGATGAACCGGAAGCTGATGAAGGCGTTCCACGCCGCACCGGTCCGGCAGGAGGTCAGCACCATCACCCTCAATGCCGAAGGCATCACCGCACCCGGGGCGATGATCGCCGGGCAGATGCCGTGGCGCTGGATCACCGAAATCGTCGAGCGGGAGGATGCGCTGTTGCTGCTGTTTTCCCCGGTCGAGTTCATTCCGCTGCCCGACAAGGGGTTGCCGGAGGGAATGACCCGCGCGGCGCTGAAGGCACAGCTCGAGACATGGCACGCGGCCGCGAAAACGGAGGCGGGCGCGGCGTGACCCCGCAGGCGGTGCTGTTCGATTGTGACGGGGTGATCGTCGACAGCGAGCCCGTCGGGCTGGCCCATATCACCAGGGCACTTGCCGCGCTTGGGCTCGATATGGCGCCGGAGGCGGTGGCGCGGCTCTTTATCGGCAAGACCTTGCCGGGCGTCGCCGGGATGTTGCGCGCCGAGGGGCACAGGATCCCCGAAGGCTGGGAGCGCGCGACCTATGACGCGCTCTACGAGAAGCTCGCGGAGGGCACGCCGCTGATCCCCGGGATCGAGGCGGTGCTGGATGCGCTGGATGCGGGCGGGATCCGCTATGCCATTGGCTCCAATGGAGAAATGCGCAAGATGGAGATCACGCTGGGGCAGCATCCCGGCGTCTGGGCACGGGTGAAAGACCAGCTCCATTCGGCGCGGAAGACAGGCGCGCCCAAGCCCGATCCGGCGGTCTATCTGCGCGCGGCGGAGGCGCTCGGGGTGGCGCCCGGGGCTTGCGTGGTGGTGGACGACAGCCCGTCGGGGTGCCAGGCAGGCGTCGCGGGCGGGATGCGCACGCTGGGCTTTGCCGCCGGGTTCCACAGCGCGGCGGCGCTGGCGGCTGTCGGTGCCGAGGTGTTCAGCGAGATGCGGGATTTGCCGGGGCTTTTGGGACTGGCGCCTTGAGGGCATTGCGGGCGGGGGAGACGGTTCTCTGAAGAGCCGGTCAACGCGGTGTCACAAGGGCGCCCGCGTTAGCCCCCCCAAGCGCGGGAGCGTATTATCCCCACGTCGGGTAGAACTTGCCTTCCGGGCTCAGGGTGAAGATCTCGCAGCCGGTCGCGGTCACGCCGAGAGAATGTTCGAACTGTGCCGAGAGCGACTTGTCGCGGGTCACGGCCGTCCAGTCGTCGGCGAGGATCTTGGTTTCGGGCCGGCCGAGGTTCACCATCGGCTCGATGGTGAAGAACATGCCCTCCTCCAGCACCGCGCCATGGCCCGCGCGGCCGTAATGCAGCACGTTGGGGGGGGCGTGGAACACCTGTCCAAGCCCATGGCCGCAGAAATCGCGCACCACGCTCATGCGGTTCTTCTCGACAAAGCTCTGGATCGCGTGGCCGATGTCGCCGAAGGTGTTGCCGGGTTTGACCACCTCGATCCCGCGCATCAGCGCCTCATGGGTGACGTCGATCAGCCGTTCCGCCTTGCGCGACAATTTGCCCGCGACATACATCCGGCTGGTGTCGCCGAACCAGCCGTCAACGATGACGGTGACGTCGATGTTGAGGATGTCGCCGTCGTGGATCACCTTGTCAGACGGGATGCCATGGCAGACCACATGGTTGATCGAGATGCAGGTGGCGTGTTTGTAGCCCTTGTAGCCGATGGTCGCCGAGGTGGCACCAGCCTCGTTGACCATGTCTTCCACCAGCTTGTCGATCTCGGCGGTGGTCCTGCCCGGCTGGATATGCGGGATGATCCTGTCGAGGATCTCGGCGGCGAGCCGCCCGGCTTTGTGCATCCCCGCGAAATCCGCGTCTTCGTAGATGCGGATACCGTCTTTCGTGACCCGGCCTCGCATGGCGATCTTGTCTCCCGTTTTTGGCGCCTCCCTAGATAGGACATGCAAGGGCAAGACGCCAGAGGGGCCAGATCATGGCCCTATTCTCGCCGGAATGCCTTGCCATGACGGGAGAACCAACAAGGACAAGCAGATGTTTTTTCGCAAGAAGAAAAAGAAACCGGAACCTCCGCGTGACCCGCAGACCAGCCCCGGCGTCGAGGCGATGAAACGCACGATTGCCGAGCGGGAGCGCGACGACCCCTTGTTGCGCGCCCATGTCACGCAGATGGACATCGTTCTGAACCTCTCCGAATGGCTGAAGGACGAACGCGGCTTGCGCGTCGAAACCATTCTGGGGGCGCTAGGGGCGCTCGCAGGTTTTGCCGCCGTGGTCGAGGTGTCAAACGCCGTGAAATCCGGGAAACTGGCGATGGAAATGCCCGATGTGGTGATCCTGACCACCGGGCGCGGTGAAAAGCTGTGGTTCGGCAACCGGATCAATCACTATGTGGCCGAAGACAAATACTCGCTTTGGTCTTTGGTCGCCGGGAAGGCGCAGCACATGGGCGCCACGCTGCCCGATATCAGAGAGATATTCGAGCACACGGCCGCAGTCGGCGGCACCGATGATTTTGCCGTGCCCCGTCTGCCCGCGGAACACATGCCGGGGCACTCTCCAGTTGCATTTGCCAAACACCTCTATCCCCAGATCCTCCCGATCCTGACCCGCTATGATCTGCCGCCACAGCAGCACACGCTCGCCCTGGCCATTGCGGCCTGTGACATCATGGATCAGGCAAAGGGCCATCTGGACCCGGGGCTGATGACCAGAATCGTGATGGAATGCGCGATCCCGGCCTCCAAGCTGGACCCCGATCAGCTGTTGGGCTCGACCAAAGCGGCCTGAGGGTCAGGTCTCGTTTCAGACCTCGTGTCGGGCCTCGTATCGGGCCACCGGCAGGCACGGCCCCAGCCATATGCCCTCGGGCGTGATCCGCGTGCCATGGGCGATGACCTCGACCCCGGCGGCGCGGGCGGCGTCGAAGGCCCGCGCATAGGCCGGGTCGAGGTCTGCGGCGAGTCGCACCTCGCGCGCATCGGTGCGCTGGACGAGAAACAGCACCGCGGCCCGGTGGCCCTGGCGCGCCATCTCTGCGAGCTCTGCCATATGGCGGGCGCCGCGTGCGGTCACGCTGTCGGGGAATTCGGCCAGTCCGGGCTGGCGGCAGAGGGTGACGGATTTGACCTCCACATAGGCGTCGGGAAGGCCCTCGGCGGAGAGCAGGAAATCGACCCGGCTTTTGTCGCCGTATTTCACCTCCGGCATGACGCGATCATATCGCGCGAGCGCGGGAACGTCGCGGGCCTCGAGCGCGGCTTTGAGCAGCCGGTTGGGCAGGGCGGTGTCGATGCCGGTGAAATGGCCGTCAGAATGTTCGACCAGCCGCCAGCCCCAGTCGAGCTTTTTCTTCGGGTCGTCATTGGGTTCGAGCCAGACCCGGGTGCCGGGCGCAGCAAGGCCGAGCATGGAGCCGGGATTCGGGCAATGGGCCGTGATGTCGGTGCCGTCGCCAAGGCGGCAATCGGCGAGGAAGCGTTTGTAGCGTCGGATGAGCGTGGCGGGGACGAGCGGGGTGAGGAAGTCCATTGCGGGTAGATGCGGCGCGGGGGCACGATTGTCCAGCGGCGTTTGGGGGCTGCATCGTTGGCAGGCTCTGCCCCCACCCACACGATCCCTGGGTGGCTTTGCCCGCACGCGCCCATCCTTGGGGGCGCTGCCTCCCGACACAGCTTACAATTGCCGGTTTCCGGAGAACCTTTCGGCGAACAGGGCTGGAGCCCCCGCGAACAAAAGCCAACCGCTTGGGATCAGTGAGGATCTGAGCGGTGTGGGCATCCGGGTCGGGTGTGAGCCGGATACTTCGGTACACGACTCGCTGCATTTTCAGATCATCTTGTGGGCTCGTCTCGGGCATGTACTCATCCATGCCTGGAGCGCACGGCCCGGGCGATGGATGATCCGGTTTCGCAGAGCGTCGAGGCCTGTTCGGAACCAGGACTTTTCGCGCCTTCCGTGTCCTTTTCTCCGAATGGCGCCTCGTCCGACAACGCGTGTTGCGCGGCGGCAGGCCTATGTGACGGCGAAGGCGACGGACTGGGTCGACAGCTTGTCGGGGTCAGTGATGTGCTGTCTTCACTGTTGAGCCCGCCTGTCTTTGTGTCAGCGAACATGCATTCAATCCGCCACCGCTTGCAACAGAGAACAAGGCCACGCCCGGCATGATCCAGGTTGGTGGCAACGACGAGCCGTTCTCCGCTCCTGATGCGCATAGAGCTTGCCCGCGCAAATCGGCATCGGTTTTGCGCATTTCGACATGCGAAAACAAACGATAGAGCATGTGGCGTGCATGCGAATGAACGCGACACGCTCCACCGGTGCAGTGCAGTCGGTTGTCAGGCGAGGCATCCATGCCCGTGATCCTTGTGGCAGAGAATCTTCGAAATCGAATCCGGATCGCCCCTCAACGCAACTGCGTCGTGTCCCGCGACCGGGGCGTTTGTTCCGCGGTCCGACCTCGATATCCTGTTCCTCGGGGCCATCGGCGAACGCGGCGGATGACGGGCGCGGGGAGCGGCCTTACTATTACCGCATTTTTCTGAAATGAGTGTTGGTTTCTGCAATGAGTGTTGAACCGCCTGCCGTTCGCCTCAGCCTTCGGATGCCGCCATGTCTCACAAAGTCCTCCCCCGGAAACCCTCGCCACAAGCCGGCCACATCAAGCGCCGCTGCCATCGCTGCCACGGAACCGGCAGGGCGCCCTGTCCGATCTGCTCAGGGAGGGGTGAGGTGATGCAGGGCACGGATGTGAACGGCAGGCCGGCCTTCGGGAAATGCTCGGGCTGCTTCGGGCTGAAGCACGTGCGCTGTTCGAACTGTTCGGGCGAGGGCTGGGCCTGACGGGGCGGCGCTCTGGCGCCGCTACACCCACTTGTAGTTGAAGCTCACCGAAATCCGCTCCTCGTCGTCGGTGAGGTTGAGCGGCACTTCGTGGCGGAGCCAGCTTTCCCACAGGAAGAGATCGCCGGGTTTCGGCAGCATGTAGAGGAACATGCGCAGCTCTTCGCGGGCGTCTGCCTTGCGCGGCGGGGCGGTCATCATCTGGGCGGCGCGCGGGTCTTCGAGCTTCAGCGCCGCGGCGCCTTCGGGGAGCGACACGTAAGTTGTGCCGGAAATCACCGAATGCGGGTGGATATGGCTCGCATGGGTGCCGCCTTCGGGCAGGATGTTGATCCAGATATCCTCAAGCTCCAGCCGGCCGCCGCCGAGATCCCAGTCGAGCTCTGCGGCAAAGGCGGCCACATGTTTGTCGAGCGCCTCCTTCAGGTCGGCAAAGACCGGTGAGCGCCAGGGCAGATCGGCGAGAGAGGCGTAGCTGGTATAGCCCGGATAATTGTTTTCTTCCGACCAGCGCTGGCCGGCCTCGTCGTCTCCGGCAATGGCGAGGCATTCGGCTTCAAGCTCTTCGGTGGCGACGGCGGGCCCGTGCTCGGAGAGGCGGGCGCGGTAAAACGGGGTGACGAACAGGTTCTTGATCTCGGCCATGGGAGGGTGATAGCGCGGTGGCGCCGGGAGTGCCAGCGCCTTGACATGGGGCAAAGGCGGGCGGGGGCGGATCTGCCATGATTACGACGACAGAGCCCGCAGGGAGGAAAGCAAGATGCCCGCCGCCACCACCAAGGCCGATCTTCTGAGCGTCACCCGCAAGGAATATGACAAGCTCGTGAAGGTGATCGACAGGATCCCGGACGCGCTGGCCATGGTCAGGGATGCCGACGATACCTCGGTGAAAGATGTGATCGCCCACCGCGCCCATTGGATCGGGCTGTTTCTGGGCTGGTATGCCGATGGTCAGGCCGGCCGCGAGGTGCATTTCCCCGCCGAAGGCTACACTTGGGGCGATCTCAAGCGCTACAATGCCGATCTCAGGGCGCGTCAGGCGGGGATGGGCTGGGAGGCGGCGAAGGCCGCGCTGGCCGAGGCCCATGCGACGCTGGAAAGCTTCATTGAGGCCCATGACGAGGCAGCGCTCTACGGCGGGCCGATGAAGGGCGGCCGCAACGCCTGGACCACCGGCCGCTGGGCCGAGGCCTCCGGCCCGAGCCCCTACCGGTCGGCGGCGAAATACCTGCGCGCGCGGCTCAGGACGGGCTGAAAACCCCGCCCGGCACACGGCCGACCCGAAACCCCTTGCCTTCCCGCCGGAACCCGCGTAGGGAGCAGCCTTCACACGAACTCCACCGGATTCGGCGTGACCCGTACGTTTGCGGCCGGAACATGGCGGCAGACGCGTGGCAGCGGCAGATGCCGCCGGTCATGATTGGCAGCGGCAGATGCCGCCGGCCAGGGGGCGCCCCGGTGATGTTGAAAGGAACAGGCGGATGAACGCCAGCGAATTGCGCGACAAGACCGCGGACCAGCTCAGGGAAGAGCTGGAAAGCCTCAAGAAAGAAGCCTTCAACCTGCGTTTCCAGCAAGCCTCCGGCGCGCTGGAAAACACCGCCCGCATCCGCCGGGTGCGCCGCGACGCCGCGCGGGTGAAGACGATCATCAACGAAAAGGCCGCCCAGGCGGCCGGTGCCGAGTAAGGGAGGCCCGACAGATGCCCAAACGTATCCTGCAAGGCACAGTGACCTCGGACGCCAACGCTCAGACCGTCACCGTTCTGGTCGAGCGCCGCTTCAAGCATCCGCTGCTGAAGAAAACCGTCCGGCAGACCAAGAAATACCGGGCCCACGACGAGAACGACACGTTCAGGGTCGGCGACAAGGTGCGCATCCAGGAATGCGCGCCGAAGTCGAAAACCAAGCGCTGGGAAGTGATCACCGCCTGAGCGGTTCACATCCCGGTTTGATCGAAACCATGAGAGCAGGCTCTCAAAGGTCAGGAGAAACCCCATGATCCAGATGCAGACCAATCTGGATGTCGCTGACAACTCCGGCGCTCGCCGGGTGCAGTGCATCAAGGTCCTGGGTGGTTCGTGAAGAAGGGCGACGTGCGCAAGGCCGTCGTCGTGCGCACCGCCAAGGAGGTGCGTCGCGAAGACGGCACCGCCATCCGTTTCGACCGCAACGCCGCGGTGATCCTCAACAATGCGGGCGAGCCGGTCGGCACCCGTATCTTCGGCCCGGTGGTCCGCGAACTCCGCGCCAAGAACTTCATGAAGATCATCTCGCTCGCCCCGGAGGTGCTCTGATGGCCGCGAAACTGAGAAAAGGCGACAAGGTCGTCGTGCTCACCGGCAAGGACAAGGGCAAGCAGGGTGAGATCACCCAGGTGATGCCGAAGGCCGGCAAGGCCGTTGTCAACGGGCTCAACATGGCCGTGCGTCACCAGCGCCAGAGCCAGACCGCCCAGGGCGGCCGGCTGCCGAAGGCGATGCCGATCGACCTCTCGAACCTCGCGCTCGTCGATTCCAACGGCAAGGCCACCCGCGTGGGCTTCCGCGATGAAAACGGCACCAAGGTGCGCTTTGCCAAGACCACCGGGGAGGCGATCTGATGCTCGATTCTGCCAGCTACACCCCGCGTCTCAAGACGCTCTACAAGGACACGATCCGCGCCGCGCTGAAGGAGGAATTCTCCTACAAGAACGAGATGCAGATCCCGAAGCTCGACAAGATCGTGCTCAACATCGGCTGCGGCACCGAGGCGGTGAAGGACACCAAGAAGGCCAAATCGGCCCAGGAAGACCTCACCAGGATCGCCGGCCAGCAGGCGATGATCACCAGGGCCAAGAAGTCGATCGCCACCTTCCGGCTGCGCGAAGGCCATCCGATTGGCGCCAAGGTGACCCTGCGCGGCGACCGGATGTATGAATTCCTCGACCGGCTCATCACCATCGCGATGCCGCGCGTGCGCGACTTCCGCGGCGTGTCCGGCAAGGCGTTCGACGGCCACGGCAACTATGCCATGGGCCTCAAGGAACATATCGTCTTCCCCGAGATCGACTTCGACAAGGTCGACGAGGTCTGGGGCATGGACATCGTCATCGGCACCACGGCGCGCAGTGACGCCGAAGCCAGGGCGCTGTTGAAGGCCTTCAACATGCCGTTCAACAGCTGAGCCTCGGGAGGAATTTGCACAATGGCCAAGAAATCCATGATTGCCCGCGAGGTGAAGCGTCAGAAGCTGGTGGAGCAATATGCCGCCCGCCGCGCCGCCCTCAAGGAGATCATCAACGATCAGGAGCGGCCGATGGAGGAGCGTTTCCGCGCCTCGCTGAAGCTCGCGAAACTGCCGCGCAACAGCTCGGCAACCCGGCTGCACAACCGCTGCCAGCTCACCGGGCGTCCGCACGCCTATTATCGCAAACTCAAGGTCAGCCGGATCGCGCTTCGCGACCTCGGCTCGCAGGGGCAGATCCCCGGCCTGGTGAAATCGAGCTGGTAAGGGAGGGAGCACAATGAACGATCCTATCGGCGATATGCTCACCCGCATCCGCAACGCCCAGATGCGCGGCAAGTCCAGTGTTTCGACCCCGGCGTCGAAGCTTCGCGGCTGGGTGCTCGACGTGCTGGCCGACGAGGGCTACATCCGCGGCTACGAGCCCGGCAAGGATTCCAACGGGCATCCGACCCTCGAAATCGCGCTCAAATATTACGACGGCACCCCGGTGATCCGCGAACTCAAGCGCGTCTCCAGACCAGGCCGCCGTGTTTACATGGGCTCCAGGGAGATCCCGCAGGTCCGCCAGGGTCTTGGCGTCTCGATCGTCTCGACGCCGAAGGGCGTCATGTCCGATGCAAGCGCACGCAGCCAGAATGTTGGCGGCGAAGTGCTCTGCACCGTGTTCTGAGGAGGGTCCGATGTCTCGTATTGGCAAGAAACCGGTCGAGCTTCCCGGGGGCGTGAGCGCCACCGTGAGCGGCCAGACCGTGGACGTGAAAGGGCCGAAAGGCACCCGCAGCTTCACCGCGACCGACGATGTGACCCTCGCGGTCGAAGACAATGCGGTGAAGGTCGAGCCGCGCGGCAAGTCGAAGCGCGCGCGTCAGCAGTGGGGCATGTCGCGCACCATGGTGCAGAACCTCGTGACCGGCGTGACCGACGGCTTCAGGAAGGAGCTGGAGATCACCGGTGTCGGCTACCGTGCCCAGATGCAGGGCAAGATCCTGAAGCTGAACCTCGGCTATTCGCATGAGGTCAACTTCGAACCCCCCGAAGGGGTGAGCGTCACCGCGCCCAAGCCGACCCAGATCGTGATCGAGGGCATTGATCAGCAACTCGTCGGCCAGGTCGCGGCCAATATCCGCGAATGGCGCGGCCCCGAGCCCTACAAGGGCAAGGGCATCCGCTACAAGGACGAGTATATCTTCCGCAAGGAAGGCAAGAAGAAATAAGGACGCGACCCATGGCAAACAGCAAAAGAGCCCTGTTTCTGAAGCGCCGCCAGCGCGTTCGGAACAGCCTTCGCAAGGTCAATCGCGGCAAGGCGCGGCTTTCGGTGCACCGTTCGAACAAGAACATCTCGGTGCAGCTGATCGACGACGTCGCGGGGCGGACCATCGCTTCGGCCTCCTCGCTCGAGAAGGATCTCGGCGTGGTCGGCAAGAACAACGTCGAAGCCGCCGCCAAGGTGGGCGCGGCGATCGCCGAACGGGCGAAGAAGGCCGGTGTCGAGACCTGCTACTTCGACCGTGGCGGGTTCCTGTTCCACGGCAAGGTGAAAGCGCTCGCCGACGCTGCCCGTGAAGGCGGGCTGAAGTTCTGAGCATGTCGCGGAAAAGCGGGAACCGGTTTTCTCGCTTTTCGACATGCGACCACAAAGACCTGGAGCGCGGGGCGTGAATGCAAATGAACGCGTCGGGCTCTGAACAATTGTGGGCGGCGTTCGCGCCGCCCCGATGATCCGGGACCGGGCCTTCGTCGCCCGGCCACCAGGGATCGAGTTTGACCGGCGCCCCCGAAACCGGGCCCGCGCCATCCTGAACAAGGAGTGCCAATATGGCAGAACGTGACCAGCGCCGCGGCCAGCGCCGCGACCGCCGCGACCGGGACGAAGCGCCCGAATTTGCCGATCGTCTGGTGGCGATCAACCGTGTGTCCAAGACCGTGAAGGGTGGCAAGCGCTTCGGCTTTGCGGCGCTCGTGGTCGTGGGCGACCAGAAGGGCCGCGTCGGCTTCGGCAAGGGCAAGGCCAAGGAGGTGCCGGAGGCGATCCGCAAGGCCACCGAACAGGCCAAGCGCCAGATGGTGCGGATCCCGCTCAAGGAAGGCCGCACCCTGCACCACGATGTCGAGGGCCGTCATGGCGCCGGCCGCGTGGTGATGCGCACCGCGCCGGAAGGCACCGGGATCATCGCCGGCGGTCCGATGCGGGCGGTGTTCGAGATGCTCGGCGTCAAGGACGTGGTCTCGAAGTCGATCGGCTCGCAGAACCCCTACAACATGATCCGCGCCACGCTTCAGGGCCTCGGCTACATGGCCTCGCCGCGTTCGGTCGCGCAGCGCCGTGGCAAGAAGGTCGCCGACATTCTCGGGGCCAAGCCGGAAGCCCCGGCCGAAGCCGAAGCCTGAAGGAGTAGAGAGACATGGCCAAAACCATCGTCGTCAAACAGATCGGCTCCCCGATCCGCCGCCCGGCCATCCAGCGCGAAACGCTGAAGGGCCTCGGCCTCAACAAGATGCACCGCACCCGTGAGTTGGAAGATACCCCGGCGGTGCGCGGCATGGTCGCGAAGATCCCGCATCTGGTCGAGATCGTCGAAGAGCGCGGCTGAACGTCGGCACGCGCCGACGCCGCTCGCGGACGCGCGTCCGCGAAGGCCCCGAGAAATTGAAATGCCCCGGTCGATCTGGCCGGGGTTTTTCCGTTTCAGGGCAGGCGTTTCCGGGCAGGATATGGGCCCGGCGGCCGAAACCCCGCCGTTGAGCCCCCTCCGGCGAGGGGTTAGTCTCCCCGGACAAGTCAAGGAGCCCCCAACCGCCTCATGCCCCTGCGCCTTCTTAATGTCGCTGCCCTTCTGGGCATCCCCGTCATCGGTCTGGTGCTCTGGGCCTGGGGGCAGCCGATCGTCAGCACCTCGGGGGAGATCCGCCTCTGGGTCAACTCGATCTGGTCGCCGGAAAACTCGCAGCAGGTCGCCGACTGGTACACGCTCAGCCATATGGTCCACGGGTTGCTGCTCGGGCTCATTGGCAAGACGCTGTTGCGCCGGAGCGGGTTTGCGCCGGTCTATCTCGTGGCGATCGCTACCGGCGTCGGATGGGAGATCATCGAGCATACCCATTGGGTGCTGCACCGTTTCCGGGCGGTGACGCTTTATCAGGGCTATATCGGTGACACGGTGCTGAACGCGACCATGGATTATGTGTTCATGATGTGCGGCTTTTTCCTTGCCAGCCGGGTGCGGCCATGGCCGACCTTTGGCGTGATCGTCGCCATGGAGCTTACCTCGGGGTTCATGGCGCGCGACAACCTGACGCTGACCACGCTCAACACCCTCTTTCCCAACCCGGCCATTCAGGCCTGGCAAAACGCGATCAACCCGCTGAGCAAGGCGCCGCCCCCCGAACCGGCCACAGCGGCGGGCAAGTGAAGCGCCCGCCCTTGCATTGCCCCTCACGCAGGCGTATACGCCCCCGGTGGCCCGTCAGCCGGGCCATGGCCGCACCCTGGCCACAACCACAACGCCCGTGTCTGTCCCGTTCGCTTCGGGGGCATGTCCGGCAAAGGAGAAGCGACATGAAACTCAATGAACTGCGCGACAACGCAGGAGCTGCGCCGAAGAAAAAGCGCGTCGGCCGTGGCCCGGGTTCGGGCAAGGGCAAGACCGCCGGCCGCGGCATCAAGGGCCAGAAATCCCGGTCGGGTGTGGCGATCGCCGGATACGAGGGCGGCCAGATGCCGCTCTACATGCGACTGCCGAAACGCGGCTTCAACAAGCCCAACCGCAAGAAATTCGCGGTGGTGAACCTTGGCCTGTTGCAGAAATTCGTCGATGCCGGCACGCTCGACGCCTCCGCCGAGATTACCGAGGATATGCTGGTCGAGACCGGCGTGGTCCGCCGCAAGCTCGACGGTGTGCGGGTGCTGGCCAAGGGCGAGGTGACCTCCGCGCTCAGGCTCAGCGTCACCGGCGCGTCGAAACCGGCCATCGAGGCGGTCGAAAAGGCGGGCGGGTCGCTGACGCTCGTTGCGCCCAGGGCACCGGCGGCCGGGTAAGGCGTAAGGCGCTTGTCCGGGGCCGCGCGGTCCCTTACATGAGCCAATAGATTTCCTCAAAGCGCCGCCAGGTCGGAAATCGGCCCTGGCGGCGCTGGTTTGAACAGGGGGCCTCATGGCATCTGCTGCGGAACAAATGGCGTCGAACCTCTCCTGGGGGGCGCTCGGCAAGGCGACAGAACTGCGCCAACGGATTTTCTTCACCGTCGGCCTGCTGATGATCTACCGGCTCGGCACCTACATCCCGGTGCCGGGGATCGACGCGGGCGCGCTTCAGGATTTCATGGAGCAGGCCTCCGCCGGGATCGGCGGGATCCTGTCGATGTTCACCGGCGGTGCGCTGGGGCGGATGGGGGTGTTTGCCCTTGGCATCATGCCCTACATTTCGGCCTCGATCATCGTGCAGCTGCTCGCGACCATGATCGAGCCGCTGAAGCAGCTCAAGAAAGAGGGCGAGCAGGGCCGGCGCAAGATCAACCAGTATACCCGTTATGGCACCGTGGCGCTGGCGACCGGCCAGGCCTTTGCGCTGGCCAACTCGCTTCAGGCGGGCGACCTCGCGCATTCGCCGGGGATCTTCTTCGTGATCTCGGCGGTGGTGACGCTGGTGGGGGGCACCATGTTTCTGATGTGGCTCGGCGAACAGATCACCGCGCGCGGCATCGGCAACGGCATCTCGCTGATCATCTTCGTCGGCATCGTTGCGGAAATCCCCGCGGCTCTGGTGCGGTTCCTGAGCCAGAGCCGTGCGGTCGCGGCGAGCCCCGCGGTGATCATCGGCGTGCTGGTGATGGTCGTGGTGGTGATTTGCTTCGTGGTGTTCATGGAGCGGGCGCTCAGGAAGATCCACATCCAGTACCCGCGCCGTCAGGTGGGCATGAAGGTCTATGACGGCGGGTCGTCGCATCTGCCGATCAAGGTCAACCCCGCGGGCGTGATCCCGGCGATCTTCGCTTCGGCGCTGCTGCTTCTGCCGACCACGATTTCGACCTTCAACACCGCCGGCACCACCGGCCCGGTGATGTCGACCATCCTTGCCTATTTCGGCCCCGGCCAGCCGCTCTATCTGCTGTTCTACGCCGGCATGATCATGTTTTTCACCTTCTTCTACACCAGGGAGGTGAGCTTCAAGGTCGACGAGGTGGCAGAGAACCTCAAGAACCAGAACGGCTTCGTTCCCGGTATCCGCCCGGGCAGGAAAACCGCCGAATATCTCGATTATGTTGTCACCCGTATCCTGACGCTGGGTGCGATCTATCTGGCCGCCGTCTGTCTGATGCCCGAGATCTTGCGCTCGCAATTCTCCATCCCGTTCTATTTCGGCGGTACTTCGGTGCTGATCGTCGTGTCGGTGGCCATGGATACGATCAACCAGGTGCAATCGCACTTGCTTGCCTATCAGTATGAAGGTCTGATCGAGAAGTCGCAGCTGCGCGGCAAGCGCGGGGCGGCGTCGAAAAAGGCGAAGAAAAAGAAGGGACCGGCGCGTCGATGAACATCATTCTGCTAGGACCGCCGGGTGCCGGGAAGGGCACCCAGGCTCAGAGGCTCACCGAACAGCGGGGCATGATCCAGCTTTCCACCGGCGACATGCTGCGCGCGGCGAAAAGCTCCGGCACCGAAATGGGCCGGAAGGTTGCCGCGATCATGGACGGCGGCGGGCTGGTGACCGACGAGATCGTCATCGGGCTGATCGAAGAGCAGCTCGGCGCGAACCCGCAGGGCTCGTTCATCTTCGACGGTTTCCCGCGCACCCTGCCGCAGGCCGATGCGCTGGGGGCATTGCTCGAGAAACACGGCAAGGGGCTCGACGCGGTGATCGAGATGCAGGTGGATGACGATGTGCTCGTCGGCCGCATCGTCGGCCGTGCCGAAGAGGCCCGCAAGGCCGGCCAGCCCGTCCGCGCCGACGACAACGAGGAAAGCCTCCGCGTGCGGCTGATGGAATATTACAAGAAGACCTCGCCGCTGATCGGCTATTACTGGGCCAAGGGCGATCTGAAATCCGTCAATGGCCTCGGCACGATCGACGAGGTGGCGGGCGAGATCGCCGACATCCTGGGGTAAGGCCGGGGCCCACCGCTCCGGAGCCGGAAAGCGGCTTCGGGGCAACGCTTCCGGGTACCACTGATGGTTGAATGTCCTGCTCTTGCGCAGCCCACTTGACGCGGGCGGGAATCCCTCGTACAGCACCCCATCCTGCAATGGGAATCGGTGCATTCGGGGGGGCTTGCTCCTCTACACCAGATCAGACTTCAGCTGCGGCCCGCGGGGAGGATCCCGGCGGGCTTACGTTGTGAAAAAAGGTTCCGGAACTACGGAACCGCAACGAAAGGACATATCGACTTGGCACGTATTGCCGGCGTGAACATCCCGACGCACAAGCGCGTCCCGATCGCCCTCACCTATATCCACGGAATCGGCCACACCTCCGCGAAAGCGATCTGCGAGGCCGTGAACATCGACGCCACCCGCCGCGTCAACGAGCTTTCCGACGCCGAAGTGCTGGCGATCCGCGAATTCATCGACGCCAACCACCTGGTGGAAGGCGACCTGCGCCGCGAGACCCAGATGAACATCAAGCGCCTGATGGACCTCGGCTGCTACCGCGGCCTGCGCCATCGTCGTTCGCTCCCGGTGCGCGGCCAGCGCACCCACACCAACGCCCGCACCCGCAAGGGCCCGGCGCGGCCGATCGCCGGCAAGAAGAAATAAGGGGAACGGACAATGGCTCGTGACAAGCGCGCTCCCAAGCGCAAGGAACGCAAGAACATCGCCGCCGGCGTGGCGCATGTGAATTCCTCGTTCAACAACACCAAGATCCTGATTTCCGACGTGCAGGGCAACGCGATCTCCTGGTCGTCGGCCGGCACCATGGGCTTCAAGGGCTCGCGGAAATCGACCCCCTATGCCGCCCAGATGGCCGCCGAAGACGCGGGCAAGAAGGCGCAGGAACATGGCGTCAAGACCCTCGAGGTCGAGGTTCAGGGCCCGGGGTCGGGCCGCGAATCGGCGCTGCGCGCGCTGGCCGCGGTCGGGTTCAACATCACCTCGATCCGCGATGTGACCCCGATTGCCCACAACGGCTGCCGCCCGCCGAAGCGGCGCCGGGTCTGACCTGGTTTTCAAACCCGGGCCGGGGGACGCTCCGGCCCGGTTTCGTCAATTTACCTCGGGCGTTCCGCTTTTTGGACATGGAGGCGGGACAGGAATGGAGGGACGCATGATCCACAAGAACTGGGCAGAACTGATCAAGCCGACGCAGCTGGAGGTGAAGCCGGGGGCCGATCCTTCGCGCCAGGCCACCGTCGTTGCCGAACCGCTGGAACGCGGCTTCGGCCTGACGCTGGGCAACGCGCTGCGCCGGGTGCTGATGTCTTCGTTGCAGGGGGCGGCGATCACCTCGATCCAGATCGACAACGTGCTGCATGAGTTTTCCTCCGTGGCCGGGGTTCGCGAGGATGTCACCGACATCGTGCTCAACATCAAGGGCGTGGCGATCCGCATGGATGTCGAGGGGCCGAAGCGGCTGTCGATCTCGGCCAGGGGGCCGATGATCGTGACCGCGGGCGATATTTCCGAAAGCGCAGGAATCGAGATCCTCAACAAGGATCACGTGATCTGCCACCTCGACGACGGCGCGGATCTGTTCGTCGAACTGACCGTCAGCACCGGCAAGGGCTATGTCGCCGCCGATCGCAACCGTCCGGAAGATGCGCCGATCGGGCTGATCCCGGTGGATGCGATCTATTCGCCGGTGAAGAAGGTTTCCTACGACGTGCAGCCGACCCGCGAGGGCCAGGTGCTCGATTACGACAAGCTGACGCTGAAGGTCGAGACCGACGGTTCCGTCACCCCGGACGACGCCGTGGCCTATGCCGCGCGCATCATCCAGGATCAGCTGTCGATCTTCGTGAATTTCGAGGAGCCCGAAACCGCCGGCCGCGAAGCGGAAGACGACGGGCTGGAATTCAACCCGCTGCTGCTCAAGAAGGTCGACGAGCTGGAGCTTTCGGTGCGTTCGGCCAATTGCCTCAAGAACGACAATATCGTCTATATCGGCGATCTGATCCAGAAGACCGAAGCCGAGATGCTGCGCACCCCGAACTTCGGCCGCAAGTCGCTCAACGAGATCAAGGAAGTGCTCTCGGGCATGCAGCTGCACCTCGGCATGGATGTCGAGGAATGGCCGCCGGAAAACATCGAAGAGCTGGCGAAGAAGTTCGAAGACCAGTTCTGAGGAGCGGGGCCGCCGCGGTGGCCCCGACATGCCCGCGCTGGCGGGGAAACCGGGCAATCACGCCCCCCCCGGGCATTCATGCCCCAAGGAGAGCGGCTCACACGCATGGGCCGCCGGACAAAGCATAAAACCCGAAAGGAAGACAGATGCGTCACGCAAGAGGCTACCGCCGCCTGAACCGCACCCACGAGCACCGCAAGGCGCTGTTCGCCAATATGTCGGGCTCGCTCATCGAGCATGAGCAGATCAAGACAACCCTGCCGAAGGCGAAGGAGCTGAAGCGGGTGATGGACAAGCTGATCACCCTCGGCAAGCGCGGCGATCTCCATGCCCGCCGTCAGGCCGCCGCCCAGCTCAAGCAGGACAAACACGTCGCCAAGCTGTTCGAGGTGCTGGGCCCGCGCTACGCCGAGCGCAAGGGCGGTTACACCCGCGTGCTGAAGGCCGGCTTCCGCTATGGCGACATGGCGCCGATGGCGATCATCGAGCTTGTCGACCGCGACGAGAGCGCCAGGGGCGCCGCCGACAAGGCCCGTGTCGAGGCCGAAGAAGCCGGGCTCGACGAGGCATAAGCCGCCGGCTGAATGAGTTCAGGAAGGCCTCGCCGGCATTTCGGCGCGGGGCCTCCACTTGGCATTGGTAGCGGTCTGTTACCGATGCCGCTTTCCGGGGTGCGATTGTTTCCCTTGGGGCAAGACCGCCGGATTTGCCCGGATTTGCCAGGCAAGTGTTGTCCCGGGGCTTCGACTGGTGAGGGGTTGGAATGACGGAAATGCTCGGGCTGGAACAGGGGCTGGCCAAGCTGTCGGACCTTGCGCCGCGGGGATATGCGCTCGCGCTGCATATCCGCTTTGCCGCCGCGCATCTGATGATCCAGACCTACGACCCGCGCTGGACGGAGATTTACACCGAAAACGGCTATATGCTGGCCGATCCGACGGTATTCTGGGGCTTTGGAAATGATGGGACGATCCGCTGGTCGGAGATCGACTTGCCAGACCAGCAAGGGATTCTCACACAGGCCGCCGAGTTCGGGCTGAAATACGGGGTGGCAGTGGCCTTTGGTCCGACCTCGTCGCGCACCATTGGCGGGTTTGCCCGCGATGACCGCGAGTTTGCCGACGACGAGATTGCCAGAATCTCCGAAATCGTGGCCCGGTTGCACGAGGCCTCGACCCCTCCGGAGCAGCTGACCCCGGCTCAACGCATGGCCCTGCGGCTCATCGCCCGCGGCAACCGCTACGCCGAGGCCGCTGCCCGGCTCGGCATATCCGAAAGCGCGCTCAAGGCGCGGCTGCGCTCGGCGCGGGAGCGGTTGTTCGTGCGCACCACGGCAGAGGCCGTGCAGCGGGCACAGGAATACAAGCTGCTTTGAGTGCAGGCGCCCGTGCCGGGGGATTTTGCCCCCGGCCCCCCTCGAAGGTATCTTCAGAACGAAGAAGGGCGCGCTGGCGAAGAGGGGCCGGCGAGACTAGATTGGTCCCATGGCCGATCTGTTTGACAAACTCCCCGGTGACACCCCCGAAACCGAGACCGCGCGGCGCCCGCTCGCGGACCGTTTGCGGCCACGGAGCCTTGCCGAGGTCATCGGGCAGGACGAGATCCTCGGGCCGGACGGCCCGCTCGGGACCATGCTCGCCGCCGGCTCGCTCGGCTCGCTGATCCTCTGGGGGCCGCCCGGCGTGGGCAAGACCACCATCGCCCGGCTGCTGGCCCGCGAGACCCATCTGCATTTCATCCAGATCAGCGCGATCTTTTCCGGGGTGCCGGAGCTGCGCAAGGTGTTCGAGGCGGCGAAGCACCGGCGGGCAAACGGCGAGGGCACCTTGCTGTTCGTCGACGAAATCCACCGGTTCAACAAGGCGCAGCAGGATGGCTTCCTGCCGCATATGGAGGATGGCACCATCCTGCTGGTGGGGGCGACCACCGAAAACCCGTCGTTCGAGCTTAATGCCGCGCTTCTGTCGCGGGCGCAGGTGCTGGTGCTCAAGCGCCTCGAACCGTCCGATCTGGAGCGGCTGATCCAGCGCGCCGAGCAGGAACTCGGCCAGGCGCTGCCGCTCGACGGCCCGGCGCGCGACGCGCTGATCGAAATGGCCGATGGCGACGGGCGCGCGGTGCTCAACCTCGTCGAGCAGGTGATGGCGTGGCAGAGCCGGGGCAAGCTCACGGGCAAGCTCGATCGCGACCAGCTCGCGACCCGGCTGATGCGCCGTGCGGCGCGCTACGACAAGTCGGGCGACGAGCATTACAACCTGATTTCGGCGCTGCACAAATCGGTGCGCGGCTCCGACCCGGACGCGGCGCTCTACTGGTTCGCGCGGATGCTGGCGGGCGGCGAAGACCCGCGCTTCCTTGCCCGGCGCCTGACCCGGATGGCGGTGGAAGACATCGGGCTGGCAGACCCGCAGGCCAACGGCATCTGCCTCGATGCGTGGCAGAGCTATGAGCGGCTCGGCAGCCCCGAGGGCGAACTGGCGCTGGCGCAAGCGGTGATCTACCTCGCCCTCGCGCCGAAATCGAACGCCGGTTATGGCGCCTACAAGGCGGCGCGCCGGGCGGCGAAGAAGACCGGCAGCGCGCCGCCGCCGAAACATATCCTCAACGCGCCGACGAAGCTGATGGAAGATCAGGGCTATGGCGCGGGCTATGTCTATGACCACGACGCGGAAGATGCCTTCTCGGGGCAGAACTACTTCCCCGACGGGATGAAACGCGGGGTCTATTATGTGCCGGTGGAGCGCGGGTTCGAGCGCGAGCTGAAACGCCGGGTGGCGTATTTTGCGGGGCTGCGCGCGAAACGCGGCTGAAGGGGCGGGCGGGAGGCCGGGGGGCGCGAAAAGCCGGGCCCCGGGCGCCGCAACGCTTGACATCCGCGCGCCCGGGCCGCAGTCACACGCGTCATGATACCTGTTTTGCAAGTTGCCCTCGGCGGCGCCATCGGCGCTTCGGCCCGTTACCTGACCAATGTCGGGGTGATGCGGCTGATCGGCCCGGGCTTTCCCTTCGGCACGATGCTGGTCAACGTGCTCGGCTCCTTCCTCATGGGCGTGCTTGTGGTGCTGCTCGCCCGCAAGGGCGGCACGGCCTATGCGCCGCTGCTGATGACCGGGATGCTCGGCGGCTTCACCACCTTTTCCGCCTTTTCCCTCGACGCGCTGACGCTGATGGAACGCGGCGAGACCTATCTCTCGGCGCTTTACGTCATCGCCTCGGTGGTGCTGGTGCTGGGGGCCATCGTCGCCGGCATGTGGGCCGCACGCATCGTGGTGCCGCTGTGAGCCGGGTGCAGATCGTCGAAGTCGCCGCGGGCGAGGGTGGACAGCGGCTCGACCGCTGGTTCCGCCGCCGCTTCGCGCATGTGTCACAAGGGCGGATCGAGAAGATGTGCCGCAAGGGCGAGATCCGTCTCGATGGCGGGCGGGTGAAGCCCGCCACCCGGCTCGAAGAGGGCCAGAGCTTGCGCATTCCGCCGCTGCCGGAGCCGGGCGAGGTGCCGAAGCCGAAGCCCACGCCGCGGATCTCCGAGCGCGACGCGGCGATGATCCGCGACGCGGTGATCTGGCAGGATGAGCACATCATCGCGCTGAACAAGCCGCCGGGTCTGCCGGTGCAGGGCGGCTCGGGGCAGGGCGGGCGCCATGTGGACGCGCTGGCCGAGGCGTTGCGCGCGGGTGGCGACAAGCCCCGTCTGGTGCACCGGCTCGACAAGGACACCTCCGGCGTGCTGCTGCTGGCGCGCAGCCGGGCCGCCGCCAAGGCGCTGACCGATGCGTTCCGCGCCCGCGACACCCGCAAGATCTACTGGGCGCTTCTTGCCGGTGTGCCTGTGCCGCGCATGGGCACGGTGAAATGGGGTCTGGTGAAGGCCCCGGGCCATGGCGGCGGGGGCGAGGCGGAGAAGATGCGCTGCATCCATCCCGACGCCATCGCCACCACCCCGGGTGCCAAACGCGCGGTGACCGATTATGCGGTGATTCAGGCGCTGGGCCAGCGGGCGTCCTGGGCGGCGCTGGTGCCGGTCACCGGCCGCACCCACCAATTGCGCGCCCATATGGCCGAGATGGGCCATCCGATCGTCGGCGATGGCAAATATGGCGGCTCGGGTCAGGAAAACCTCGGCGACGGCTGGGGCGCCTCGCTCGGCGGCGAAATCAGCCGCAAGCTGCATCTCCACGCCCGTTCGATCCGTTTCGACCACCCGTTCACCGGCCAGCGCCTGACCCTCACCGCGCCGCTGCCCGAGCACATGGCGCGGAGCTGGGCGGCGCTGGGGCTCGATGCGCGCGACGCGCCGGAAGATCCGTTCGAGGAGGAGGCATGGGGGTGAACCATGACCTGACCCTCGTGGTGTTCGACATCGACGGCACGCTGGTCGACAGCCAGGGGATGATCCTCGACGGGTTCACCCGCGCCTTCGCCGCCATCGGCCGCGAGCGGCCCGCGCCCGCCCGGCTGCTCGCGCAGGTCGGGCTGTCGCTGCCGGAAGTGATGGCGCGGCTGTTGCCGGAGGCCGATGCCGAAACCCGCGCCCGCGCCGCCGGGGCTTATCGCACTTACGCGCTCGGGCTGAAGGCGGCACCGTTGTTTGACGGCGCGGCCGCGCTGATTGCCCGCCTTGCCGCCTGCGATGACGTGCTGATCGGCGCGGCCACCGGCATGTCGCGCCGCGGGCTCGATCAGCTGCTCGATGCCCACGGGCTGGCGCGGCATTTCGTGACCCGGCAGACCGCCGATGCCCATCCGTCGAAACCGCATCCCGCCATGCTCGAGGCCGCTCTGGCCGAGACCGGCGTGGCGCCGGGCCGCGCGGTGATGGTGGGCGACACCACCTATGACATCGAGATGGCGGGCCATGCCGGGGTCCGCGGCATCGGGGTGAGCTGGGGGCATCATCCGCGCGACGCACTGATGGCCGCAGGCGCGGGCGCGGTGGTCGACAGTTTCACCGCGCTTGCGGCGGAGATCGACGCCATCAGGGGAGCGGCGCCATGAGCGGTTGGAAGGTCAAACGGTTCTGGAAAGAGACGGCCGTGGCCGAGGCGGAGGGGGGCTTCACCGTTACCCTCGACGGAAAGCCGATCCGCACCCCGGCCAAGGCCCCGCTCACGGTGCCGACGCGGGCCTTCGCCGAGGCGATCGCGGAAGAATGGGCGGCGCAGGCGGATGAAATCCGCCCCGAAACCATGCCGCTCACCCGCTCCGCCAATGCCGCCATCGACAAGGTCACGGCGCAGTTCGACGAGGTGGCGGCGCTGATCGTGGCCTATGGCGAGACCGATCTTCTGTGCTACAGGGCCGAGGGCCCCGAGAGCCTTGTGCGCCGTCAGGCCGAGGCCTGGGATCCACTGCTCGACTGGGCCGCCGGGGCGCTGGGCGCGCGGCTGCACCCGGTCGCGGGGATCATGCACCAGCCGCAGGAGGCCGCCGCACTCGCCGCGCTCACAGAGGCGACCCGCGCATTCAGTGCTTTCGAACTCGCGGCGTTTCACGATCTCGTGGCCCTGTCGGGTTCCCTGATTTTGGCCTTTGCTGCCGCGCGTGGTGCCCGCCGCCCGGAGGCGCTTTGGGAGGTGTCACAAGTCGACGAGGAATGGCAGGCCGGGCAATGGGGCAAAGACGACCAAGCCTGTGCAAATACAGCATTGAAAAGACAGGCGTTTCTTGATGCCGCGCGGGTCTTCTCCCTGCTCGGGCAAAGCTGAGCGCCGCTCCCTCGCCGGGGATGATGGCCTACCCGAAAGACAGCCGGCAAATCGGTCGGGAGCGGCGGGCCGAACGCAGACTTGACCCTGCCGGAGGAATCCGCCCAAACTGCCGCGGCGAGCGGAAACCCGCCTTAATGACTGCACGGAGCCCTGTATCCGGCGACAAGAGCCCTGCAAAGGGGCGGAATCAGGAAGAGGATAACATGAAAACAACCGTACTTTTCGGGGCTCTGGTCGCGGTGGCCTTTGCGGCCGGCTCCGCGTCGGCGGCAACGCTCGACGACGTGAAAGCCCGCGGCAAGCTGAACTGCGGCGTGAATCCCGGATTGGTCGGTTTTGCTGCGCCCGATTCCAACGGTCGCTGGGAAGGGTTTGATGTCGCCATCTGCCGCGGTGTCGCCGCTGCCGTGCTGAAAGATCCGGAAGCGGTTGAGTTCATACCGGTTTCCACCAGGACCCGCTTCACCGCCCTGGCCTCGGGCGAGATTGATTTGCTTGCGCGCAACACCACCTGGACGTTTCAGCGCGATGTCGACCTCAAGGTGGAGTTCGCCGGTATCAACTATTACGACGGTCAGGGCTTCATGGTCCCGAAGGCGCTTGGCGTTTCCTCGGCCAAGGAGCTTGACGGCCAAACGGTCTGCATTCAGGCCGGCACCACGACCGAGCTCAACCTTGCTGATTTCTTCCGGTCGAACGGCCTCACCTATGAGCCGGTTCCGATCGAGGATAACGACGAAGGTCAGGCCGAATACCTTGCCGGTGCCTGCGATGTCTATACCGCCGACGTTTCCGGCCTCGCCGCAACCCGGGCGGCCTTCGAGAACCCGGCCGCCCATGTAATCTTGCCCGAGATCATCTCCAAAGAGCCGCTCGGCCCGGCTGTGCGGCATGGTGACGATGAGTGGAAAGATGTCGTCCGCTGGACCCTCAATGCGTTGATCGCCGCCGAAGAGCTTGGCGTGACCTCGGCCAACGTCGCCTCGCTCGCCGAAGCCGCCAATCCCGAAACCCCGGAAGTCAACCGGCTGCTCGGCACTGAAAGCAAACTCGGCGAGATGCTCGGCCTCGACGATGCCTGGGCCGCCCGGGTGATCGGTGCGGTTGGCAATTACGGCGAGGTCTTTGCGACCAACATCGGCGAAGACACCCCGATCGGTCTCGCCCGCGGCCTCAACGCCCTGTGGCAGGACGGCGGCCTGCTCTACACGCCGCCGTTCCGCTGAAGCGTTATGCGAAAACCTGAATCACCTAACGCTGCCTGAAATCATGGATTTCAACGCGTTGGAGCACCTTGCGTTTAATCGGTTCTGTATCCTGCGGCTTTGAAGAAGTTGAAGCATTCTTTGTCGGAAAGGAGATTGCAGACGTGGCCGAGGGCATGCCAAAGGTCTTCGTAAGTGCGCGCGGCGGCTTTTCGTATCAGCGTCTTGAGCTTTGAAAATGCCATCTCACTCATTGGCCGGCAGGGCATTGCGCATGCAATGTCCCGAGAGGTGGGGTTCAGATCGGGTGGGTATGGCGGCAAAAACAGGAACCATGCGCCCACATCGTGCAGCACCTCGGCGGCACGCGGGCTCTTGTGGCTGGACAGGTTATCCAGGATCACGACATC
>PDWJ01000795.1_pt1 | contig 43726 bp, 36 predicted proteins | sample 1430881 | NCBI WGS metagenome assembly PDWJ01 (sample SAMN01162460, study PRJNA174530) | Oral metagenome, whole genome shotgun sequencing project. | biome: Marine environment; feature: Marine mammal; material: Swab sample of the gingival sulcus; isolation source: swab sample of gingival sulcus...
TTTTGTAACATCAAATAACTGCCACATTTTTTCTTCATATTTTAAAATAGATTCTCTCATTATCTTTCCTATATTCAGGGAGTTTTATTGCACTATAACAGGTAATACATGGTTGCGCTGGGGCATTCTTCCTCGCTTACCATTTCTTTATCTGTAAAGCAGAACAGCGACATCTGGACATGACTGGCATTGGAAAGGGACATGCTGACGATCTGGTTGGCCTTTGGCGCAATAAGGGCCGCCAGCTGCTCCGGGGACGCTGTGGAAATATTTTTAATTGTTTCTGTTTTCATTGTATTTTCTTTGTTATTTAGATGTAGCCACTGTGGTCTGCAGATTTAGAAAAACCAGGCCAGTTTGGCGGCTATCCGATAGTCATTACCCACCTGGGTGCCGTTAAGGTCGTGGTATGCTGCTATTGGTGCGCTTAAACCAAAAACTATCCCATGACCGAATTTGACGTTTATTTCCGGGGTGAGATAAAGGGTGTGTCCGCCGGTGTTCACCTGTTCAACGCCGTTCAGCTCTGCCTTACTTTTGACCTCCCCGTTGAGTTCCATGCCGATATCAAGACGCTGTGATAGAGCGTACATATATCCAATGTTGTAGTTTAGCTGATCCGGGGCTTCAAAATCATTTTCGCCTACTTCACCTTCAGTGGTCATCTGGTACATGATATGGGCTGAATACCAGTGCTGACCAAAGATCTTGTGCATGCCAATTTCAAAAACAGGATCCCATGACCCCGTACCTCCCTGCAGGAAAGCAGGCTGGGTTTTACCATTGTAAGTTGAATCATTACTGCCGGTAGGTATCTTGATCCCCAGGCCAATGGCAAGATTAAGGGGATCCCCTTGCTGCTGCCACAATAACCGGTATCGGCTGATCAGTTTCATATCACCAATACCTGAGTTGTCCTGGGTCATGTCACCTTTTGGTGTCCTGATTTTCATCTCCTTATCCCTCATTGGGATAAGCAGCCGTGCATCGAGATCTTCAAACAGGCCGGTACGGAGCACTAGGTTGACCATATCGACTGATCGCTCATAGACCTGTTTGGCATTACTGCCTGCCTTCAAGGGGGGGAGGTCAATTTTATCTGTTCCCTGATACATTTGGTCAAAGTCCAAGTGGTAATAGCGGAGAATAGTGGCAAATTTGCCTGCTGGAAAGACTCCACCATTACTGCCCACAACCACTCCCATGGGTTTGTTCCGCATCTTTTTGGCCTTTGTCATTTTTTCTTTGTGGACGTTGTTCTGATTAATGGGTTCTATACCTTCATCTGCTGCCTGTATGGTAGTCGTACAGAGCAGAGAGCCAGTTAGAAGGATGCCCATCATGGCAGACCATTTACTGTTTTTTTGCTTTCTTTTGTTCATGTAGTTATCTCCTTTTTACTGGAAGAGTAGTAATTGATCACAGGCACTTCATCTTTGCCCGATCACACGTTCCCGCATACTCTTGTACACGGAGTCTCACTTCGTTCGCTTACCTGCTCAAAAGAGTGCTTGTACAAATCTGAAGCACCCGTGACCAGTTACACGCCAGAAGTAGAGAATGACGCAGAAGCACAGTCCCCGTCATTGGTTACGAAGAGTATTGTTGAGCAGGTCTGAGCAGTGAGCTTTGCCTGAGCTTTCCATCTGTTTCAAACCGATAGACATAACTGGTCAGTCTGTTTAGCTCTGACGGATCATGGGTGACATAGAGTGCGGTCATGCCCTCATGCTGGCGAAGCATGAGCTGTAAAAAATCGAGAAGATTATCCTTTAAATCCTGGTCCAATGATGAGAAAGGCTCGTCCAGCAGCAGAATGTCCGGCTGGATAGCCAGTGCCCGGGCAATGGAAACCCGCTGGCACATGCCGCCGCTTAACTGATTTGGGTATTTATGGATGCAGTCCCCCAGTTCCACGCGCTCCAGCATTTTTTTGCCTGCTCCATGGCATTTTTTTTTGCCATCCCTGTGGCTTTCAGAGAAAAACAGACGTTTTCCTGTGCCGTTTTCCATGGAATCAGGCGATGTTCCTGAAAAACAAAACCTATCCGGTCACTGCCAAGACTGACGGTTCCGGCATCAGGCTGAACAAGTCCGGCAAACAGCTTAAGGATGGTTGATTTGCCAGAGCCGGAAGGGCCAAGCAACCCTGTTACGCCGTTGGCTGTTATCTTTATGGAAATGTGATCAAGAACAACCTTGCCGTTATAGGCCTTGCTTACTTCAGAAAATTCAAGCATTTATTCTTTCCATCTCATAACGTGTCTTTTAAAGGGATTGAGGAAGCACAGATCCAGCCCGCCGCCAATGATCAGGCAGACGATGACCCAGGCAAAGAGGGCAGGGGTGTCAAGGTTTGTTCTTGCTAAAGCAAATTCGTAGCCGATACCACTGGCTGCACCCAGTAACTCGGCAAGGACAACGATCCGGATTCCCATCCCGGTGGCGAGAGAAAGACCGGTTAGCATATATCCTCCCACACCCGGCAGATACAACTCCCGGATCAGCATAGTGATTGGGGCATGGTAAACCCCTGCCATCTCTACCAGCTGCCGGTCAACGGCATCTATTCCGTCAACGGTATTCATGTACATGATGGGTAAGATCAGTAAACTGGCGACAAACACGGTCTGGGTGTTGCCCATGCCAAACCAGATCATACTGACCACCACCAGTACTGCTGGGGGGACAGTCATTAATACCCATCTGAACGGCTCAAGCACCTCTCTGATGGCCTTGTTCAGTCCGGCAGCAATCCCGAAGACAACGCCAGTCAGGCTGCCCAGCAGCAGACTTAAGGCAAAACGTTGGCAGGTTATACCGACACTCTTCCAGAAGGCACCGGTAAGCAACATGCCTGCCAGGCTGCTGAGGGTATTTGCGGGAGATGCGATAATAATCTCATCGAAAATGAGGGCAGCAAGCCACCAGCAACTCAGCAACAGCAACATGCCCGCCAGCAGCCAGATATATCTGGAGCCTGGATTTGTCATGGCTGATGTTATCATGCGGCTAACCTGCACCCCATGCACCTCTTCTGATAATGAAGATCACTGATAAAATCCCTGGGAGGGCAGGTTGCCGCCAATAGATTTGGGGTTGATCTCCAGAAATCTGCTGAACATCAGTTCCAGATCCCTTTGTGCGTCTTTGCCGCTGACTGAGCGAAAGTCTGTATACTTCAAGGCATTTTCAAAGGCTTTTGCATTGACCCCCTGTATATGCCTTGCGGCCAGTTCAGCAGCCTCTTTGGGGTTTTCGTTCGTCCATTGAACGCTCTGATCATACGCCTTCAGGAAGGTCTCAACAACGGCACGCTTTTTCTTTGCTGCCGGCAGGACGGCAACTCCAGCATTGGGAATGCCTCTGTTGTTTCCAACGGCACTGGCATATTCTTTTTGCACATCGATTACCCTGGTAAACTTGAGTTCTTTTTGCTCTGCTTTTATAAGGGCCATGGCAGCGGCAGGTTCGATCATGAGCGCATTATCGACCTTGCCAGCCAAAAGGCTCATGGTAACATCGAGCGGAGATGAGACATATTGGATGTTGAAATCCTTTAGCGGATCAAGTCCCTGCGACTGGCTAATGACCTGGAAAAGTAGATCCGGTTGATCTCCCCGAAAGGGCACCAGGATACGCTCACCTTTGAGCTGACTGAGACTGGTAACGGAAGGATCGTTACTTATCAGATAAAAAACGCCCCAGATGGAAACCCGGGCCAGTGACAGATTGACTCCCTTGTTATAGAAGATGGCTGCCACATTGCTGGGCACCGAAACAAAATCTACCTCTCCCCTGGTAAGCATTGCCCGTAACTGATCAGGAGTATTCCAGGTGACCAGTTCGACCTTTTTGCTGACTTTGTCGAGCAATCCTTCTTCAAGAATATGAGCCATAGGCATGATCAATGGCGAAAATGGACTGGCCATGACAACTTTTTTTACTGCAGAAGGCATTTGTTGCCCTGCATGCACTGAAAAAATACAGCTGAAAGACAGGATGGTTGCGAGCGTACCCCATGCCATATGTTTCAGTTTCAATCCTTTCATGGTGACCTCCATTCTCTGTGTTGAATTATTTATTACCTTTTTCCCTGTTGAAAGGCCGCTTGTTGCTTTCTTGCAATTATCATTGCTTTGCCTGGAAAATGCGTAGCCAGATAGTAACTCCTCACATGGGATGTAACCTCTTTATTTTACTTGCTTTGCGCCAGAAAAAAGATAAAAGTAAGCAGTTGTTAAGATAATTAGTTTATTAAAATATAGTTGCTCGAACGTAATTTGTTGAGAATGTTCTTTCCTTGACGCTGATCAAGGATTTCACTTTTTTTATGCGTTTTTTTTAAGGGTATTTTGCAATGAGATGAAAAAGAAGACGGGCGGCTCATTTGTAAGCTTCAGAATGTCCCAAAAAAGAAAAAGATGTAAGGCAAGTGAAATCAGGGCGATACATGCCCTTCGAGTAGCTACTGTAATTGTTTATTGGGCACTGTCAGGGACTAATCAATGGATTGTGGCGGGTGCAGCAGATGTATGGTTCTGCCTTCCACGACAATACGCCCCTCATCGGTTAATCTGCGAAAAATACGTGACAAGGTCTCGGGTGAAACACCAAGCAGCAGCGCAATCTGCTTTTTGCTTTCGGGAAGGAAAACCATGGTGCCGTCACCTTGCTGTCGCAGGTGGTACAGATAATTCAGAAGACGTGTTTTAGGGTCGGAAAGGGCCAGTTCCTTGATGCTGTTCAGCAGGAGGCTCTGACGCTTGGCAACATACTCAAAAAGACGTCCTGCTAAAGAAGGGTTCATTTCAACCAGTCGCCAAAGATGCCGGATATCAAAAGACAAGTACTCTGATTCCTGCAGGGCAATGGCGCTTACCGGATAAATACCCTCTGTCATGAGGGCAAACCAGGCAATCAACTGGCCTGGGGTAATAAACGTTGCAATTACTTCTTTACCTTCACTGTTTGTCCGAATCAGCTTGATTCGTCCAGAGGCAAGAAAATAGGCCGAATTTCCTTCTTGCTGTTCCCAAAAAAGGGCGTTATTTCGGTTGATACGACCAAATTGACATAGCTTGTTCAATTCGGATACTTTTTCACCACTCTGATCATCAAAATAGTTTTTCACGAAAGAGAGCAGGGCATCTTTTTTGGTCATCGCGTGTATGAGGTAAAATTTGAAATAGCCTGGGCTGACCTTTGGGGAACATTTTGGCAAAATTCAAGCCTGCTCACTGCCTTCACATATAGTTGTTTTTATGTATTAGTTGCAGGCGTAAAGCAAGTTGAATAAAGAGGTTGCAGACCATTTAAGTAGTTACTATGCCACCACCTTTGTCATTTAGCAGCCTTTTGATATGAGCGGGAGTGGTGCCAGGATAGCTGGTAGAACAACGATGCTGGTACACTCGACCATGGCAGGATGCTGCATGTCCTGCAAATAGTTTTATCTTTTAAACGAATAGGTGCTGTTCTTGTATACCTCAAGGTCCGCGTCAGGATAGCTCACTTTCTCATCGTTCCATGGTTTATGTAAGATAAATTCACCGCCATCGTTTGCCTGGACCACGTTAGTCCTGTGGAGGGGTATTTTGCCACCGGCTGTAGCGATATACCTGGGAATGGCATCCCCGGAGATATTCCCGTACATGGATTCCACCAAATCCTGGCCGACGCTGATCGGTACCCGAAAATGCTTGAACTGTGGATTACGATAACTACAGTTAAACAGGTAGTAAGGACGTACGTAGGCCTCATGAACGGTTTCGCAGAGCTTCCACATCTTCACCCGGGTGTCATTAATGCCTTTGAGCAGGACAGCCTGGTTTAAGACTGTAAAGCAGCATTTGGATATCCTGCGGAAAGCATCACGGGAGACGGGTGTAATTTCCTGGGGGGTGTTGATCTGGGTGACTACCCGTACCGGTTTTTTATCATTGCTTGCCTCCAGGATAGCAAGCAGTTCCTGGTTCACCCGCATGGGCACTGTCACCGGGACGCGGGTTCCAAGGCGTTTGAGCTTCAGGTGCTCAATACTGTCAAGTTCCTCCAGCAGCCATTTGAGCTGGGCATTGGGGAGAACAAAAGCATCTCCACCAGTGATCAGGACATCCCGTATTCGCTTGTTTTCACGGATATAATCAAGGGCTTCGTTGTAGGCCTCTCTTGAATAAACCTTGTCCTGGCGACCGATGTGGGCAATTCGAAGACAATGGGTGCAATACATGGCGCACATATTCGTTGCCTTTATGGTCAGCACCCTTGGATAAAACTGGTCGATCAGGCGGGCAGGGGAGTGGTCTGCTGCAACTGGCGGAATTTCAAGGCCAGCGTTGTCAATCATTTCTCCGGTGGGGACAGCTTGCAGCATGACCGGATCGTTGATTATCCCCGGCATGATCAGGCTGGTGTAGTAGGGAGTCAGGCGCATACGATAGGACCTGGTTACCTGCGTAATTTCAGCCAAGACATCGGCTGGCAGGTCTGTCAGCTTTGCCAGGGTATCGACGCTGTCGACAGCATTGCGAATTTGTCCGGAAAACGAGTTCCAGTCATCATCGCTCATGCCAAGTATACTTTTGATACGGACAATATTTTCTTCAATCCTGTCCCACAGCTCAATGCCGCTTGGGGCCTCACGCTCTTTGTTCTGCAGGTATTTTTCAACCCGGGCCCTGGCAGTCTGGGCAATGGGAAGCGCCTGAGCAATTCTGCCACCGATGGAAACCATATGTTCATCAATTTGCTGGTGGCGCAGGGCCAGCTGCTCAAGCTGTTTCCGGTTGAGGCCGAGTTCTGCAGGCATGACAGCCTGCTTTTGAAGCTCAAGCAGCCGGGAAAACAGCTTGATAATTGGGCCGGTGAGTTGTGATGTTGAGGCCTCCAGGACCAGGTCACTGACCTCTTTCTTGATCACGTCCGTCAGCTTTCCCGGGGATCTGGCTGGAGCAAAGAGTTTTTCAAGCATATCCTCTGTGTATTGATCAAAGCCGGTCATATGATAAAGGCCTCCTTCACCGTTTGTTCAATGAATTTTACTCCCTGAAATAATCCTTCCTGGACATCCTGCGCATTGCGGGCTACCGAAACCACTCTGGCCAGAAACACGCCGGGCTGGACCAGAAAGTGGGTGCCCAGGTGTTCCAGTATGACAAAGTCCTTAATCAGCTCTTTGCTGGCTATTTTTTGAAATGTTTCCCGCTCGTACGGATTTTGCGGGATATAGCCGGTAGTGAGCTTGGTGGCTGTAACCTTGTAATTATAGGTGCTCCAGTGAATGGAGCGAGGATTATCCGTCATTTCCACGGTGTTGGGCGGAAATCGACTTTCAGTCACAGCATAGTATTCAAGCTCTGGAAGCAATGGGCTGCCTTCGGGCAGGGTCTGTTCCATGGTGTAGCAGAATTCAAGCGTGGTTCCCTGTTTCCTGGCATTGATTTCCAGAAAATAGATGGTTCCCTGCCTGTCGATGAGAAAGTCACAGCCAAAAATACCTCTGTATCCTGCTTTACCAAGTTCTCTGCCCACAGCAATGGTATAGTCTCGAAGTTGCTTTTGCTGGGCAGTCGTAGCAATAGTCGGGAAGGTGGATCCGACAAAACGATTGCCGTCCAGGATAGCCTGATCAGCGATCCCTGCTATAAATACTTCATCTTCATTGGCCACCACTGCCAGCACCGTCGGATCATGCTCATGAGCGATGTATCGAGTGACGACATAGCGGTCTTCTGCCGTGAACCTCAATTCGACTTCCTTTTGAGACTTTGTCACCGCAGAGTTTGCCCCGCCTGCGGAATAAGCCGCACTGACAAATATTCCTTCAGGCCACTTTGCCCGCATACGTTTCGTTGTTTGCAGCATATCCTCGCGGGTTTCGCAGCAGAATCCCTCTATTAATGGTACGATATCGGCCAGTTTCTGCCTCTGCGCTATCTTGTTGTTGTATGCCCTGGCGATCAACTTGTCCGGTCCAAGGATGGAGACCCTTTCAATGGTATCAAGCTTCATTTCAACCACGCTTTCATAGAGGTTAAGGTAAAGCTGGTTCTGGTGTGCAAGAATGGTGTCAATTAATTTGAGGACTGCCTTATTTGCTGAAACCGCAGTCATGAAAGTAGGAGCATCAAGTCGGCAGCATGTTCGAGGAGGTTTTTTGTCCCCGTTAAAGGCATGATTTTTCATCATGTCTTCAGTAGCCGCCGGATTGATAACAATGAGGTTGGCGTAATTGTATTGAATGCAGATATCCGGGACAATGGCGATGAACTGCACGTCCTGTTTACCCAGCCTGCGGATAAGGGTCTCTTTGACAAAGAAGTTGAGGCTGTAGTTTTTCAGGTCACCAATATACAGAAAGTAGTATGTTTTCGGGTTGTAGGTAAAGTTGGAATAAAGAACACTGTTTTCAGGAGAATCTGTTTGTTCCATATGGTCGTGTATCCGCCATGTAAGAGTTTTTTGATTAGAGCCTGGTACTTACCTGCAAGGTGGTGTCAACCCAGGTAAGCGCACTCAGGTAACTGGGCATGAGCCAGTCAGAGCTGAGATTTAACCTGGCAGAAGAGGAGCCAAGTTCTGGCCAGTCTGAGTTGCTCATGCTGACGGAAAGGTTCAGCCAGTCAGTCAGGGAGGTGATCTCGCCATTCAGCGTCATTTTGATTTCACTGTTCAACTTTTCCAGATGGTCCATGATACGGTTCATGGGCATCTGGTACATGGAGTCAAGAAGAGAAAACAGGCCCAGGAGAAACAGGCGGTCTGCTTCATTCCCTACCCCGGCTCTATTGCTGATGATTTCCAGAAACTTTGCCCGCAGAAGCGATGTCCTCAATAATTCCCTTGTCGTTTGTGGTAATACTGAATCAGTAAGGAGAATAACTCTCAGCCAGTTTTTTAAATGATCATGCCCCAAATACACGGCAGCCTGTTTCAGTGAGTGAATTTCCTGAACAGGGCCGTATGCCGGGCTGTTGAGCAGTTTAAGTAAACGAACACTTATTGAGGCGTCCTTGGCAATACTGTTGGAGAGGGTATCAAAATCGAACTCCTCTGCGCAGAGTTGTTCGAGGATTTCAAAACGTATGGCTTCATTGGCAGATATTGTACGGATTTTCCCGGCTTTTGGCTTTTGAAAAAAAACACCCTGAAACAGTTGATACCCCTGGGAGCGTGCCTGCTGAAACTGCTTTTGAGAGGCAATATTTTTTGCCAGAAAGGCTGGCTCGGTTATATCGCGTAAACGTTGCTGCCGGGTAGTGACACGCTCTTCACGATCAGCCAGGCAGGTCATAAAAATGCTTGAAAATCTGTACAATGGCATGTTTTCAGGACAGGCCATGTAGTCATCAATGGCTATGGCATAGCCTTTTTCCACCAGCTGTTGCACCATTGTCGTTAATGCCGGGTTGAAGCCGGTGCTGTCTTTCAATTGAACATACAGAGAGGAGGGGGGAAGTGCGTAAGCATCTCCTTGAAGTATTGCCTCTTCAGTAAAGGGGATGATCACCCTTGCCTGGCAAAATCGTTTGTCCGGGCAGTTGCCTATAAGAGCTAACAGCTCCCTTGTCTCCTCTGTTTTTTCCAGACTTAATTGAGTGAACGTCTTGCTTGCGTCATCGTCAATAAAAGATAAGGCGTACCCCCAGGCCTTTTTTGATGTATCGAAGACAGGCTGGTAAGTGAAGAGTACTTCCCTGAATGTCTGGAGAGATTCACTCATTACGTGCCTTGCCTGTCACTGATATAAAACCGGTTCTTTCCCTGCGATTTGGCATGATACATGGCTTCGTCTGCAGCTTTCATCAGTTGTGTTTTTGTTGTCGCGTTGTCAGGATATATGGCGACACCGATACTTGCTGATATGTGGATTGTATGGTTTGAGTAGATAATGTCTTTGGCAAGTCCCTTGAGAATTTTTTCAGCAACCGCCTTAACTGCAGTAATATTTGTGATATCATCAAAAATAAATGCAAATTCGTCTCCGCCTATACGGCAGACCAGGTCGTAATCTCTGGTGCTGTTTTTCAGTCGCTGCCCTACTGTCTTCAAGGTCTTGTCGCCTGCATCGTGACCGAGGGTGTCGTTAATTTTTTTGAAACCGTCCAGGTCTAACAGCAGTAAGGCGAGTTTTTCCTTTTTACGTTTGGCCTTGGCCAGCTTTTTTTTCAGTTCCGAATTGTAAAAGGCCCTGTTATTGAGGCCGGTTAATATGTCGTGATGGGCAAGGTATCGAATCTGTTCTTCACGGATTTTTCTTTCCGTAATATCAGTGAATGTGCCGACGATGCCAATAATGTCCCCTTTGCCGTTGATATGGCATCTTTTATTGACTACCACTTGATGAAACAGACCGTCGTGATATTTCACACTTGTCTCATATGTCTGTGTTTCCCCGCTTTCCAGGGCCTTGCTGTCTGTCTGCAGGCTGAGCGGAAGCTCCACATCGGGACGGATGTCAATAACGGTTTTCCCAATGCTTGTTTCCCTGTCAACGCCAAGTGCTCTACAGAAGGCGGAGTTTACTTTCTTAAAGACAAGGGAACGGTCCTTATAAAAAATAGGAAGAGGGATGCTTTCAACAAGGGTATCAAGAAATTCATTGTTCAGCTGTAACTGCTCAGCCGTTGCCTGTTGCCTTTTACAACTTGAGTCAAGCTGTCTGGCGAGGGATTCAACCCTGGCGAGTGCCTCGCTCAGGTTTTCGTTTTTGTCTTTTAATTCGCTGTTGAGTTTGTTGAGCTGCTTTCTTTGCTCTCTGTAGGTTACCATGACAATGCTGATAAGAATTGAGAAACCAATTGATATAAGCACCATGTTAAAGAACCAGTAGGACAGGTTACCTGCATTAATAAGATGTTGAGAGATTGCTTCGGGATGGAGTCTGGAAGCAATATATAAGGTCAGCAGATACGCAAGAACAAGCATCATTCCCAGATAGATCTGGCGTGAAGGTAAAAGAATCGGCAGCAGACCTGCTACTGCGACAGTTCTCGGTATTGTTGTTCCGGCGCATCCATGAAGTATAAACCAGTCTGTAAGCATGCTCAGGATGAAAGCAATGAGGTACAGCCAGACAAGACCTGTAATCTTTTTCTCTTTTTTGCTGAAAATGTATATCAGTATATAGACAATAAAAAAAAGGGAATGCAGGGTGAAGGCCACAAGAGACCACCTGGCCGGGAAAAGTGTGGTGAGCAGGACTATGCCGCTGGCAACAGTGCTGGCAAAGGCGCAGGCACTGAAACACCTCCTGCCAACGGAAAATTTTTCCGGTGAACCGATAATGCTGCTGAGTATAAATTGTTTATTCATCCTCATGTAACCACTCACAGGGTCTGTACCCTTGTGCTGCTCTCTGCTTCTGACGTATAACTGGTCACGGGTGCAACAGAATTGTGCACGCACTCTTTTCCGCAGGGAAGCAAACGAAGCGAGACTCCCTGTACAAGGGTATGCGGGCAAGAGTGATCGTGCAAAGATGAGTTGCCGTGATCAGTTGCATCCTCATGGCTCGCTATTGCCCGAGGGGGCAGAGTATGTTGCTGATGATGAGAAGCCGATGGAACAGGGAGTTGCAAGCCCCTGGAATAGTTGCTCAGTGCAAGGCATTTGCTGCGATATCAGGCATGTTCTCTTCTTGTCAGCAGAGGTAAATAAAATAATTAATTTTTTGCATAAGATTAATTATAGTTCTAAAAAAAATATAATCGACACTTTTTTGCTCATAATCAGGCGAGATCCACTCCTGGTTTGACGGTGTTGTGTATTTGGCACCTGCCCGGATCAAGACAAAAAGAGGTAATCGATCACAGGCATTTCATCTTTGTCCGAGCACCATTTCCCGCATACTCCCATCTGGCGGGAAATGGTGCTTGTCCGGATTGTGAAGCACCTGTGACCAGGTATACGTCAGAAACAGAGAATAACGCGTAACGTACAGGCCCTGTGAGTGGTTACACTTTTTCTTTTGACCCGGGCAGGCTATTTATGATCTGATGTTCTGAGCTGGTAACTCCTCCCAGCTCACCCATCTTCGGGCGATCACGACCCGCCGCATAGAGGGGCTATAGCGGCCAGTCGCGTCTGCCCGAATCTGGAAGAGCGAAGGCAGCTATAAGCGTAACGCAGGTGCAATAAGGGTGATACATGCCCTGGGAACAGGTACAGGATCAACTCTGAAAAATAATCTGTTATGAAACAAAAGGCTTCTTCCCTCTTTTTTGACAGGAATGACCACCATCTCCTTGAGATCGTTGACGATGTTCTGGCGAGAGGGCCCCGTTCGCGGACTATTCGTTCCTTGCCCATAGAGCATATGCATCCCCAGGGTATCAAGGAGATGGCAGCTTCGCAGGGACTGCGTATTGCCTATGCGGTGGTAAGCCTGCTTGACTCCTTTGAAAAGGGCAAGGCCCGTGATCGTCTCAGGGCCTTACGCTCTCTTAAGGAAGAGGTGTTTTTGTTCTCTTCGACCTATTACCGGAATAATACTGCCAGGGTTCTGCTGCAGATCATGAAAGAGCTGCTGCGTACCCGGGACAACGAGATGCGCAGGTTAAAGCTGGCCCATGATTTTTGTCTTGTCTCTACCGGAACCCCCAGGACAATACGAAAGGAGCTGGCAAAATATCACCTGGTGGAAATGCCGGAAGAGTGGAACCAGCTGGCGTTTGACGGTCATGTACATGATGCAAACACCAAAGGAAGAAAGTCGCCAACCCATCTTGTTATGGATGCCTGGATCAAGGGTATCCGTAGTCTGACCGTTGTGTATTATAACTATGTCAGGCCAGATGTGATAGAGGAACTTCTGGAGGCCGGGAAAATCCTTGATATCGAAGTTCGTGTGGGTATCGAGATCTCTGCCCGGTTCAGGGAAAAATATATACGATTTACCTGGGAACCCGGCGGGTTTTCAGATAACAAGGCTTTCCTGCGGTTTCTGGACAAGGATACCGTCCAGGCTTTTATGGCAGAGGGGCGTGAAGTCTCCTTGTACCAGCAAAAGTATGTCTTTGATGTGTTGGAGGCTTTTAACAAGAAACACCGGCTTGCCATAAACAAGGCATATGGCCTCAATCTTGATCCGCTGCTCAGGGAGGAGTTTCTTGTTTTCGTGGGGAAAGGGCAGGCCTCTATCCTGCACCTGGCCAGGTTTATTTTCAATGCCATCTTTGATTGTGCGGCAAAGGCTGCTCATGTTGAAGAAGGCTTTTCCCCGGCTGATAACCGGAGGAAGATCAGCCACAGGAAAGTAAAGATGGTGACTGTGGAAATGATTATTGCCGAGTACCTTTTGCCTTCACGGAACCCTGATGTTCATGACCCCGCTGTGCCCGGGAAGGAGCAAGAGGTACCTGGATTCTTAAACAGCGGATTGCACCAGATCCTGACCCGGTTGTTGAGCCTGCATCCCAGCTCGAAATTCATCCTTAACCTTGCCGGTCTCTCGGCCCAGGACACCCTGGAGCTGCTCTATGCCGGGGCAGGAATGTTTACCCATATTGAGACCTATAATCTCAAGGATGCCAGTCATGGTGTGAGCGCCGGGGTAACAGCGGGAGCTGCCGCAAGGCAGGGGGAGGCAGTACGGCTGAAAAGCCCGGAGTCCCATTACCATCTGATAGGCAAGCTGCAAAGGGCTCTTAGCGATGACAATGTTGTCAGTCTTAAAAATGCCATCCGGGATATTATTCTCGATCAGGATGAAGACCAGCAGCGGATTAGAAACCGCATGGAGACCTGTTCTGACGGAGAACAGGAGACGCTTGTTCTGGCGGGAGAACTGGCCAGGTTACAGGAACGCAAACTCCAGCTGATAGATATCCTCTCTGATCTGGAGTCTTTTCATAACAGTTATCGGAAACGGGCTCTCAAGTCACGGATAGGGTCAGGATCAACAGGGCAGGCAGAGCATCGTTACGGTATGGGCTTTGTGGTCCTTGATACCTTGCCGGCACGCGCCCGCCGCGCTTTTTATGGAAAAAAAGGTTACAGGGAGCGACGTCTTATACCAGTGAGTGCCCAGATAACGAAAAACACTCATACCCGGAAAAAAACTGCCCCAGCGATATACGCACGGAATATTGGCCGGGGTGAGCCGGACATGAAAAGATGGGTAAACTGGTCTCTTGACAGGCTCATTCTTCATGCCGGGATACCGGGAAATATCGGCACCCTCGGAGGCCTTGCCAGGCAGGATGATAAAGCAATGGAGTCTCAGGAGAAGCAGACCAGGGAAACGGTGGGTGAGCCCTGGAAATATCTCAATACCAATGTGAAGAACAGTGCCAAGGTGCTGCTTGGCTTTTTCCCCGCGTTTTTAACCTTTTTTCTCACCAGGGACTGGTGGGTTCTTTCCTGCTTCGGGGCTGTTATCTGGTTTGGGATTACCGGATCACGAAATATCATCCAGTCTGTGCTGGGTGGTGGAGGGTTGCGGCGTTCTCCGCTGCTTCCCTGGAATTCACTGGTCAGCTGGAGCAGAATCTCTGATTCGCTGCTTTATACAGGTTTTTCTGTCCCCCTCCTTGATTATCTTGCCAAGACAGTTCTGCTTGACCAGGGGATGGGAGTGACCACCTCCACAAATCCCGTGCTGCTTTATACCATTATGGGGCTGGTGAACGGCATATACATTTCAGGTCATAATGCCATCAGAGGTTTACCCCGAGGGGCAACCATCGGTAATTTTTTTCGTTCCATCCTGGCCATTCCGGTGGCGATCCTGCTCAATACCTTTTTCGCCCTGGTACTCGGAGGTTTTGGGGCGGCCGATGTAACAGCTGTCTTGCAAAAATGGGCGGCCATTATCTCGAAATTCGCCTCAGATTGCGTCGCAGCGGTAATAGAAGGGCTGGCTGACAGGCAAGCCAATATCAGGGCGCGGCTGCTGGGGTACCAGAAGAAAATGTCACAGGTTTTCTCAGCCTTTTCAAGACTTGATTTACTTTTTCCCGAAGAGGACGTCCTCGCTGTGCTCCAGTCGCCCAAGGTAACAATGAAGACCCTGAGCCGGGAAGCGCGGGATCTTGAGCAGTTGATCGTCGTCAATGCCCTTGATCTCATGTATTTCTGGATGTATCAGCCGAGAGCAAGAAAGGCTCTGGAGCTTCTTGTCCAGGATATGTCTGAAGAGGAATGGCTGATTTTTTACCGTTCCCAGCTTGTTCTGACCCGACACAGGGAAGTCAGTCAGTTTTTTGTCGATGGCCTTGTGGGAAAACACTTTGCCAGGGCCCTGGCCTTCTATCTTGACCAGTCGTTGCCGTATATGCACGATATCCAGGGGCTTAAGGAAAAATACCCGTCCAGTTAAAAGCAATTTCTGATCCTTTTTCTGTTCCCTTATCCGGTTATGAAATAGTGTGAATCGGCCCGGTTTTTCAAGCAGGCACAGATTTGGAGCAAGTGAAAGCAGGGTGTACACACCCTGTGAACAGTAAAAAAAATAACGTATACGGAAAAAATGACAGAAAATGAAATAAAGCGACTTGCTGCCTTTACCTCGGAACTTGCCCAAAAAGGAGGAGAATGCGCAGCCCAGTGGTTTCGGCAGCAGTATACTGTGAGCATAAAAGAGGACAAAAGCCCTGTCACTGCAGCTGACCAAAGCGCAGAGTCATTGCTGCGAGAGCGCATTGCTGATCGATTTCCGGATCACGGGGTTTTGGGAGAAGAATTCGGGCCGTTACGTACTGACCAGGAATATGTCTGGTCAATTGATCCCGTTGACGGTACCCGCAGCTTTATCACCGGCTCACCTTTATGGGGAACGCTGGTTGCACTTCTTCATCATGGGGCGCCGGTTACTGGAGCTGTCTGTCTGCCTGCTCTGAAGGAATGCTGGGAGGCATGTAATGATGGTGGTTGCTGGTTCATCGATACAAAGAAGAAGGTGCAATGCAGAACAAGCGGCTGCACATCATTAAGTGCTGCCATTTTTTCGACTACCTCGCCGCTTTATTTTGCCCCGGAAGAGAAGCCTGTACTGGAAGCATTGTATGCAGCTGTCCGCGATACCCGCTTTGGGGGTGATTGTTTTATCTATTGTCAGCTGGCTTGTGGATATGTTGATCTGGTTGTCGAGTCGCTGCTCAAACCTTTTGATTTTCTGCCGCTCATTCCGATCATTCAGGAGGCTGGAGGCGTTGTTACCGACTGGCGGGGTAATTCCCTTACCCTGCAATCATCGGGAAGGCTTGTTGCTGCTGCAACTCAGGAACTGCATGACCAGGCTCTTGTTTTTCTGCAGCAGCAGATGAATCCGGGTACTCACAAGAACTCCAGGTTAGTGACGTGAAAAAGGATGTTTGCAAGATGTCCGGCAAGGGAGTCCTGGCCGGTGTTGCATTTTCGGTCGCATGGTGCTAGGTTAAAATATGTATGTATATTAATAAATTACAGGTAAGTTGTCGTAAGATGTCCGTATACACTACAGGCTGTGCAGCGGCTTGAAAGAATCAGGTTCCCCCGACGGATATACTCAGGCTGGGAACTACGTCTTTCCTTAAAAGACGGATAATTGTAACACGTTGTTTTTTTGTATATTTTTTAATGAAATTCCTTTTAGGTAAAAATTGGCATAATTATTGTTTTGTTTCCTGCATAACGTGTTGTTTCCTTTAACCATTAAATAAAAGAGGAGAAAAAATGAAATCAAGACAAAAAATGGCTTCGTATCTTGTAACTGTTGGACTTGTCATGTCTTTTTGCTTTGCCCTTGCAGGACAGGCAGCAGCCACGACTGATCCATCAAATACCTTGCAGGGATATGGAATAAAAATCTTCCGGGTGGAATCAGGTCTGTATCCATTTGTTCAGATTTATCTCAGGTCTTTTGACCAGAACATGAACCCGCTGGTCAACCTGAATGAACGGAACCTTGGCCTCATGGTTACTGGAAGGGGCTATGATCCAGGTAAAGGTCAGTACCGCATTCATTCCATCCGTAACCGAAACGAGATGATACGAACTGTTATCGTTCTGGACACAAGCGCAACTATGAAGGGAGTTCCTTTTGAAACTGCGTTGAATGCAGCAGCAAGGTTTATTAATAACAAAAGATCGCAGGATCAGGTAGCCATTGTTGCCTTGTCTGATAATGAAAATGGGTTTGAGCTTGTGTCGAATTTTGAACGGGATCCCGGGGTGCTTGGCCGCAGACTGGCTGACCTGCATGCCAACGGCATGAAAACCCGCCTGTATGACGGCATCGCCTATGCAATGCAGCTCGCTGCAGGTGCCGGTGCAGGTGGAACTTCAAGCAGTGATGCCGACTATGTCGCCTCCACTTCCATTGTTGTCTTTTCTGATGGCAAGGATGAAGGCAGTGCCATCTCCAGAACCGACCTGATGACCAGGATTACGAACATCAAGACGCCTGTCCCTATCTATTCACTTGCCTACACTAAAATTAAACCGGAATACCTGAAGAACATGCAGGCACTTTCCAAGAATTCCTTTGGCAAGTATTATCATATTGACCAGGCCTACGGGGAGATGACCAGAAGTGTTGAAGATATCCAGTACATTTTGCAAAATGATTATGTCATTACCTTCCGGGCGTATCTGCCGATAGACGGAGAAGAGCATCTGTTGAAGGTAGGGATTGAATACCCGAGCGGCAGTGGTAAGCTTCGTTATGAAACAACAAGTTTTGAAACCATGGAGCCACCCGTTTTCCCGAAAATTATGGAAGCACAAAAGCAGCTTGATCAGTACCTGCCGATGTTACCGGATGCTAACCCCTACCTGAGTAACCCTTTTACCTCTGAGTTGCTTAAAGTCAAAGGGGCTGAAAATTGAGAGGGTGGTAAGTGTTCTTCCAGGGGAGACCTTGGGGAAAAACTGTAGCCCGGATTTCTGGTGAGCATTTTGACGAAATTCTCCAAAGCGCTCACCAGGGTTCAGTACCGGCGGCACCATCTTCGGCAGTGTTATGGCAATAAGTACAGCTCGTCCGTGATCTGCTGCCCAAAAAAATGAATCTGGGCCTGCCTGAGCTGATGAGAAGTCTGGGATCGGGGGATACTGAAAAACCAATTATTCAGGATCTCCTGTAAAGGAAGAAATAGGAGAATAGATATGTTGCCTGTAATCACTTCGTCAAGATCTTCAGCTAAAATATGTTCCTTGTTGTTGCTCCTGAGCATATTAGCTGTCATGGTTCTGGTCAGTTCATGTTCAAAGCCGCCAGAGGAAGTGTATGCTCCTCCACCGGCACCAGTCGTTATCAAAAGAGATGTCAATATTATCAGCTCACCTCCAGGGGCTTCAATAGCCGTCGATCATGTTGGTGTGGGTAAAGCACCTCTGAGTTATACTTTTAACTTTAGTGACAAGGCGGTATATTCGGTCTCTGCTGCCCTGGATAATTACCTTCCTGTAGAGGCTGTCATAGATGTTCAGGGGGTGGACAGTGCTGGAGGGACGCTTCAGCTTCATTTAAACCCGCACCCCTTTGTAGCGGTAACAAGTCTGAAGTATCCAGCAAATGAATGGATTCAGGTGCCTATGACACCAGAGGTGCTGGAGTATGATTTCTGGGAGAGATTAATCAGGATTGTCCGGCGCTACTATCCTGGCCCTTTGCTTGCACAAATGGAACCCGGTATAATCGAAAGTAAATTTGTTACGATGAAATATCCGGTGGGAGAGCATCACGAATTTATTCGAAGCAGACTGAAAACCAGGTTTCAGGAAAAATATCCCAAGGTAATAATGGGAGTATATATTGAGACAGAGACAAGTGTAGACGGGGTAGAATGGATCAGCTTTCATCCCATGCGTAATAAAGATGTAGAGCTTATTGATACGTTAAGGAAAAAGATGGGGGTTCATTATTATTTGAACACTTCACCGGCTTCTGAAACCCCTTCACAGTGAATTGAAAGAGACCGGAGAACAAGGTCTATGTAACTGGTCACGGGCGATTCAGCTTTGGATAAACACAATTTCCCGCATATCGTTGTAAACAAAGTCTCGTTTCGGCTGCTTACCTGCTCGAAATTGTGCCTGCACACAATTCTGGAATCACCCGTGACTAATTTATATGTCAGGAGCAGAGAAGATTAGTACCTTACTCTTCAATTCCTGTCATAAAAAACAAGAAATTATGTGAGGCCCAAGGTCTCTTGGGTTGCGGGTTTTCCGCTTTATGGATATACAGAACCTGTGCTCGGTTAAGGAAAATCAGCGGTGAGGCGAGTATCCTGTCAAGGCCGCTTTTTCGTATTTTCCTTGTTTTTTTAAAGCCCTTCTTCGGCCTTGCCCTGCGGCATATAGCACTACTGCCCAACTCAGGACGAGGCTGCAGAAAAACAAGATGCCCTGGATGTCCTCTGGTTATTATTATATGGGAAGCTGTTCGTTCGACAACCTGATATGGGGCATTTGCAGTTGAAAGTCGTTTTTTTCAGCTTTTGTAATGTATATGGAGGAAGTCTCTCAGGGGAAGTGATTACCCACCTGTTTGACTTAACAGGGAATTTATGCCGGAAATTATAGTTTGCCAGAATTCAAAAAATTACCACGTCATTTCCTTTGACCAGGATATAAGTATTGGTCGTGACAGTAACAACGGCATTAAGCTGCTCTCTCCTCAGGTCTCCAGAAAACATGCCAGGATCCAGAAGGAAGACGGACTCTATCGCCTCGTTGACCTGAACAGCACCAATTCTGTCTGGCTGGGTGCGGAAAAGGTTCAAAGTTTGGAGCTTGTACATGGCAGCACCTTTCGTATTGCAGATTTTTTTCTTACCTTTATTGATGAGCAGACAAAGTTTTCCCACCAGCTTGTCCTTGAAGATGAAAATGAAGAAGAAAAGCAAGGTGCAAATGAAACCATGCTTTCCGTTAGTTTCAATTTGCAGGAGGTTGATACTCCGGAGGAGCTGGAATTAATAACCGCAGCAAGGAAGTGGAGCAGCAAGGTGCAGACGCTGCAAAAAAAAGACGAAGATGAGCTGCTTGATGAGGCACTTAGAGCCATTATTAACCAGACGGGCAGTGAGGCTGGTTTTATAGCACTTCGTGATTCAGATCATGAGCTCGTGTACAGGGCAACGGAAAATTTTGACCCTTATACAGACAATCGGCATGTTCATCACGCGACGGTAAAACTTGTTATTTCAGAGGGAAACGCTGTCATTGTCAATAAACACGACCAACAGGTTAAAAAGGGCGCACATGTACTCTGCACGCCATTGATGCAGGACAATGAACCCACAGGCTGCTGTTATTGTTTCAGGCAGCACTCCCCCTATCTGGCCAGAGACAAGCACATCAGCCAGCTGGTCATGCTGATTACCTCGTCACACCTTCCTGACCAGAAAACAGAGGAGGATAAAGAGGATATAACCTTAAATAACAGTGAAAAAGGCAGGTATCGAAAAAATATCATTATTAAAAGCCAGAACATGGTCAATCTTTATCATGATGTACAGACCATAGCACCAATTAATGTTCCGGCTCTTATTCTTGGAGAACCTGGCACAGGCAAAGAAATGGTCGCTGAAGAGCTGCATAATTGCTCCAGGCGAAAAGGAGCATTTATCACCCTGAACTGTTCTGCGATTCCAGAAGGCATTTTTGAAAGTGAGTTGTTTGGATCTGTGAAAGGGGCTTACCAGGATGCCCAGAATAAACCTGGTAAGCTTGAACTGGCTGATAATGGAACCCTTTTTCTCGATGAAATAGGCGATATGGCTCTTTCTCTGCAGCCCAAGTTGCTCAGATTCCTTGAAAACCAGGAGGTGACGAGGCTTGGAGACACCAGAGTCAGGAAACTCAATGTCAGGGTAGTGGCTGCCACCAATCAAAATCTTCAGGAAATGATCGAGAAAAGAACGTTTCGAGCGGATCTTTTTCAACGTCTTTCCTGTTTTTCCCTCAAGATACCGCCATTGGTAGAGAGAGGCGAAGATATTGAGCTTCTGGTACGTTTTTTCCTGGAAAAGTTTTCTCAGGAATATGGCTGGGGTGCCCCGCGGATATTGCCGAAAGCGATGGAGATGCTGGCTAAGTATAACTGGCCTGGGAATGTGCGAGAGTTGAGAAATGTGTCTTTGCGGATGGCCGTACATTTTCAGGGGAAAGCCATTACACCGGAAGATATAACCCGGCATTTTGATGAATTTGAAGGGCATTCTCCCAAAAAGGTTGCAGCGTTCCCCACGCTTGAGCAAATGGAGAAAAATCATATGTATGACGCCCTGCAGGAGGCTTCCTGGAATATTTCTGATGCGTCGAAACTGCTCGGTATTGCCAGGTCTACCTTTTATAAGAAAATGGAAAAGTATGATATTACTCTTCCTTAATCAATATAACCTGTATCCAGTATCTTGTTTGTTTCCTGACCAGGATTTCTCGTGAGTACCTTGTCTGGAAACATGGACTGAAGCAATTTTGTAACCAATCACGGGGCCTGTACTTCAATGTTATTCTCTGCTTCTGAGCTGTAACTGGTCAGGGGGGCGGCAGAATTGGGCAGGCTGGAGGCTGTTACGTGTAACGATTCTTTTGGAAAATCTCAATGGATAGGTCGGAAATCGCATACCTGGTTGCTCTTGATGCAAGCCTTTCCAGCCGTGAATTCCCGCTTGACAGGGAACGGCTTCTGATCGGCCGAGACGGCAGGCAGTGTGATATTGTCGCTGCCGGAGCAACAATATCCAGACAGCATGCCTGTGTGCAGAAAACTGATGAAGGGGTTTGTGAGATCATGGATCTTGAATCCCTTAACGGTTTGTTTGTCAATGGAGACCGGGTGGACAAAAAGGTTGTGCTCAAGGATAATGATCTCATCAGTCTTGGCTCACCTGATATTTTTCATCTTCGCTACCAGTACACCTCAAGCAGGCACAAGGCCTGGACTTCTACCCTGGAACCGGCAGAAGCCTGGACAATCGGCAGGGACAATGCAAATGATATCAGTCTGCCTTTTGAGGCGGTGGTGAGCTCAAATCACGCCTTTCTCCGTAGTGTTCGGGGGAAATTGATTCTCACTGACCTGGACAGTCTCAATGGTACCTGGGTCAACGGAGTTAAGGTCAGAAAAAGTCAGATTTATCCGGCGGATACCGTTGTCATTGGTTCAACCTATTTTCATTTTACCCTGTTGCCAGACGGCTTTCTGGAGATCAACAGAAGAGAGGGCGGCGATGCTGTCCAGCTCGAATGTGTGAATCTCTCCTTTGCGGTCAGGAAAGGGGGCGGACAGACCAGGGTTATTCTTGACGAAATCACCCTGTCACTGGAGCCGGGAGAATTTGTAGGTATATTAGGGCCCAGCGGGGCAGGCAAGTCAACCTTGCTTAAGGCACTTAATGGTTATCTTCCGCCCAGTTCAGGAACGGTATTGCTCAATGAGACGTCTTTATATCAAACCTATCAGATGTTTCGGAATGCAATTGGCTATGTCCCTCAGGACGATATTCTTCATCAGGAACTCTCTGTGGAAAAAAGTCTGGAATACCTGGCCAGGTTACGGCTGCCACGAGACCTGAGTGCCATTGAAAGAAAAAATATCGTTGACTCAACCATTGAGGCCCTCGGTCTTACCCATGTACGGCAGCAGGAAATTGCTCAGCTCTCTGGCGGGCAGCGTAAAAGGGTCTCCATTGGGGCTGAACTGCTTACCAAACCCAGTATATTATTTCTGGATGAACCTACTGCCGGCCTGGATCCCAGTGTAGAAGAGCGCATCATGCAGCATTTTAAAAAGATGACGCATAACGGGACAACGATTCTGATTACAACCCACATCCTCTACAGCCTTGATCTGCTCGACCGCGTCATCATCCTTTCGCAGGGTAAACTGGTTTTTTTTGGCAAGCCCGGTGAAGCGCAGGCTTTTTTTACGAAGGATGGTCAAAAGATAGAGCGTCCAACCCAGATTTTTGATGTTCTGGAACAGGTCTCCAAGACAGGCCAGACCAGCTCGTCTTCTAAAAGCGATCTTTGCCGGAAGCGGGAGGTCGCGGACCTCTATATGAAGCAATACGCTGAATCAACTTACAGGCGTCAACATGTCAATCAACACCAGACAGATACCGCCCGGGAATATGCTGAGGCAAGAGGAAAAGGTATCTCTGACAGGGTGCCACGAAAGCGGACCAAAAAACGTTCATTGCTCGGGGGGATATTTCCCTGGCGGGACGGGCTGATTTTGACATCTCGCCAAATGCGTCTTCGGATAGGTTCAGCCAGAAGAGCTGTGCTTTATGCTGTTATTCCTCTCCTGCTGGCGCTGGTGACTATGTCGCAGCAGGTGCCCGGGGTAAAAGATGACGTTGAATATCAGAAAGAACATCGCTCCTTTGTTGAACAGCTGCAGGGAATCCCTGGTCATGTCAGTCAGGTGTTAAAATCTATATTGTCTCCTGAAGGGGAGAAAGACTCAAGAGGGCTGGCAGATGTCATGTTTGCCATGAAGTATGAAGGGGTGCAGAATCTTCCTCTTCCCATGAGTGTTATGCTCATGTGTATAATGACCGCAGTTTTTCTGGGAACCATTAATACCTGTCTGGAGGTATCAACAGAAAAAACCATATATCAACGGGAAAGGATGTCCAGCCTGCGAATCGCAGACTATCTTTTCTCAAAACTGCCCCTTGTGTTTATGGTCACCATGATGCAAATCGGCATGTTTTTACTCCTGTTGTATCTCCATCCAAGTTTTCGTGCCATTCCCCTGTTGTCAGTATGGGTGGTCCTGGTTACGGTGTCATGGAGTTCTGCTGTTCTCGGCCTTTTGGTCAGCACACTTGATCCAACCCGTGGTCAGCTTTCCGTTATTTTTGCTATTGCCGTTGTTCTCCCGCAATTGATATTATCAGGAGGACTAGGCCCTGATTACTATCAGGGGTTAAATACGGGGACTCAATACATTGCTGGCTGCCTGCCGGCAAAATGGGGTCTGGAAATGTTGTTTACGGCATTATATAACGACATGAACAGTGCTTCTGTTCAGTGGATTGAACAGTTTGTACAAAACGATATAGGGTTTGCTTTTGGGGAAAATGTTGTTCTGCACTCAATGCTTGCCCTGCTTATTCAGGCTGCAGCCTGGTTAGGGCTCTGTTCCTGGATATTAAAGTGCAAAGATACTATCAAATTGTGATCTGGTGATATTGGGGGCCAGGAGACATGGGGAGAGAATAAGGTGATGCCTGTGCGAGAGGTGCGTTACCGTATATCTCCGTCTGATTACCTTGCAGAGAGCGTGTCATGGGAATAACCACAGGCGATGTCATTGCGGGCCGGTACCGTTTGCTTGAAAAACTGGGTGATGGCGGTATGGGAGAGGTCTTTATGGCGGAGGATCAGAAACTCTCCAGGCAGGTTGCTGTCAAAACAATCCGTCATGAATTAAAAGATGATTCGGAGGTCAGAAAACGTATTGACAGGGAATGTCGACTTCATGCAGCACTGGGTGTACACCCCAACATAGTGGCTTTGCATGATCGTCTTGAAGACAGCGAGAATATCTTCTTGATAATGGAATATGTTCCTGGCAAGACGGCGTCCTGTCTCATGGCCGGAAAGAAGGCTGAAGACAAGACACTTTCGCTGAACGAGGCTGTATCCATTATTCTCCAGACGCTGGAGGCTCTCGCCTACATCCATGATAATGACATCATCCATCGTGATATCAAACCTTCCAATATCATTTTAAAAGAAACGGCAAGCGGCTATGTTGCAAAACTTATGGACTTTGGCATTGCCTATCAGGAGCAGGATGACGCCACGTTGGCCAGGTTAACCTCTCTTTCCACAGGAGGCCCTGGTACCCCGGCTTATATGGCACCTGAGCGGATTGATGCAGAAACTTTTGGCGAACAGGGGCCGGCCACGGATTTGTATTCCATAGGTATCATTCTTTATGAGTTTTTGGGAGGAAGTCCGCCCTTTAGTGGAACTATGACCGAAGTGTTCACTGCCCATTTGACCAGGAAACCGAATTTTGACGCCATTGCCGACGGTCTCCCCCCCCGCCTGCTGGAAATTCTTGCAAAGGCCCTCAAGAAAAAACAAGAGGAACGGTACAGGGATGCCCGTGCCTTTCTTCTGGACTTAAAAGGGTATGCTGCTCAGGATGATGAGAGGACCATCCTTCATACAGGCGGAGTCAGCACAGACAAGACTGTGCTGGCTACTGGTAAGGATAAATCTTCGTTGACTGAAGCTGTTGTTCTGGCGAAAAAGGCTTCTGTAAAAAAACGGAGGAAGAGTAAAATTGTATTGTTCGCGGTAATCTTGATTTGTATGCTGTTGCCAATAGCTGCTGCTGTTTATTGGTGGAATGGCAGGCAGCCTGATCAGCCTCAGGAGAACAATGCTGCAACGGAGCAGACGACAGGGCAGGAGGCAGCCGTACCTGATACGGCTCACCCTGCACCGTCTGATGAGTCTGCGCCAGAGACAGGCCCCGTGCAGCAAGCTGTAGAGCCGGGCAACGATATTTCTCCTGACCCTGAAGCGTTACCAGCAGTCCAGAAACCAGTGGCTGGGGAGAAGCAAGATTCGGAACCAGCAGATCCTGTACCAGAACCAGAGCCGCCAGGAAAAGGAAGCGGATCTTCTCTTCCCGGTCAATGGAAGGGATTTCCTCTTGGAGAGGAAGGTGGTGAAAGTGGTGGAGACGCTATGGCCAGCTTTAAGGAACGCAGATTAGAGGTAAATAGTCTTCCGAAACTGCCTCCGAAAAAGCCTCGTCTTCCGCCGCTGTCTCCGAAAAAGCCGGTTGTAAAACCAAAATCAAAATCAAAACCAAAACCGCAGCCTTTATCTTCTCAGGGAGGATGGAAAGTGCTGAAACATGAAACGAGAAAGATTGATTAGACCATGATTATCCATGTCAATCATCGAAAACGAAAACCCTTAAAGCCTTTTTTGTGTAGAGGCAGCTGCGCTTTTCTTCTTTGTCTTATGCTGTTGACCCAGGGTTGTTTTCCAATATTTATTGCAGCTGTTGGTGCAGGCGGTTATTTGTCGGCAAATGAGGAGGCCCGGGAAAATTTTAAGGGCTTTTTAACTGGAATTGATCAAAGTCTGAAAACAACGACCTCAAGGATCGCCAGTGAGGAGAAAACAAGAGAAAAGAACGGGTACAGGGACGTAAAAGGGGTGGCTCTGGAGATAGAGTCGTTTACTGTGAGCCCGGAAAAAGTCAGGCCAGGCGGAAAAATCCTTGTTACCGTGCAATACTCGTTGTTGGGAGCAGGGGAGGAAGGCGTGTTGATAAAGGATGCAAAGACACTCTGGTATGACAAGAGGAGCGTTACCACTTTAGGTGATGAAAGTGTTAAGCGAAAAAACGGTACCTGGGAGAGTTCCCTTTCCTTTGTTGTCCCGGATTCAGCGCAAAAAGGGAAATATAAAATTAAACAGGTCATTTTTCAGGGAAACAACCAAATTCAGTCAGTAGGCTTTTTTACTATCACTAAATAGTCGACAGGAGATAACTATGAAAAAAATGTGCTTTTTTATGATGTTGCTTTGTTTTATTTTTTCTTCATGCGCCCCGATGAATGGTGGCAATCAGGAGGTGGCAGGGGCCGGTACCGGAGCCTTGGCAGGGGCGGTTGTCGGTCAGATGCTCGGTAAAAGCACGGAAGCAACTCTTCTTGGTGCAGCCATAGGCGGTGCACTAGGGTATGCTGTCGGTTGGCAGATCAAGTCGCAGGCCAGGCAGGTGTATACCCAGCAGCAGACAAGACAGCTGGTTGCTGATACTGGAGGCCAGAAAAAAGTCGTTCAGGTGCGCAGTGAATCAGTGGAACCAAAAAAACAGTTTAAGCCGGGAGAAAAAGTGACTGTCCGTGTCACTTACATTATCCTGGATTCGCAACAGCAAAAAGTGGCCGTTCATGAAAAAAAGACACTCTGGTTTAAAGGAGCGCAACAGGCTGTATTTGAAGATACAACGATTAACCGTGAAAATGGGACCTGGGAAAGCAGTATCACCTTCCAGCTGCCTTCTGACGTGGAAAAAGGTGATTATCAGGTACGTCAGGATATTTATTCCGGGCAGACAAGAGACAGTGCGAATGTCCAGTTCTCGGTAATATAGAAAATTGGTACCTGCTTCTGTCCCGCCCATCTTCGGGGGATCGGGCAGCCTGGAAGCAGCTGCAGACTTGAAACCAAGGTGATGGATGTTCTGTGAGTCGTTGCGATATCCTGTAATTTTTTTATTTTTTATTCATGAACTATACGGCCAACACAATAATGCGGGATGGATACTGCCTGCATTATTGTGCCCTTACTGATCCGGGGTGCAGAAGAACGCATAACGAAGATGCTTTTCTCGTTGATGAAGAAGGGCTTATGTTTGCAGTGGCAGATGGAGTAGGAGGACTTGGGGGCGGAGAGATTGCAAGTAATATGGCACTTGCCGAATTCAGTTCCTGTTTTAATACTTTCAGAAGTAAATTATGCACACCCTCCACACGGCTGCGCAGGGCGATTGAGCGGGCAAATACAGCTGTATTTCGTCATGGCCATGAACATGGTAAACGAATTGCCACCACACTCTCCCTGATGATACTGCAGGGGCAACAGGCGTTCATCGCCAATGTCGGGGACAGCCGGGTGTATCTATGGCGTCATAAGCGGCTTCGCCAACTCACAACAGATCACACTGTCAGGCAGGAAATGATGGAAAACGGACTATTGTCAGGGAACACTCCTGGCCCCCCTGGGATAGATCATCTGATTACCAGGGCAGTCGGTGCTGAAGAACAGGTGAATGCTGATATAACTCCATTCTCCGTGGAACCCGGTGACTCCTATCTTGTTTGCAGTGATGGCGTAACGTCCATGTTGTCTGATGAAGAAATTCAGCATGTCCTTGGCTCGATGGCCAGCCCGGTTCAGGCAGGAAAGGTGCTTGTTGAAAATGCTAAAGCTGCAGGGGGAAATGACAATATCACCCTGATCCTGTTCACCGTCAACCAGCCGGAAGCCGGTGGCAAGATGGTAACGGCAGATTGGTCCTGAAAGCAGTCCCAAGAAGGAGCTGGCGAAAGTGCCTTGGGGCGGGTTGTCAGGCTGTCCAGAAATGTAACTCCTTGCGTGATATATACCCTCTTTATTTTTCTCGATTTGCGCCTGCAGCTGCTTTCAGGTTGCCCAGATTCTGGCAAGCACTCTTTCGAGCAGGTAAGCAGACGAAGCGAGGCTTTCGTGTACAAGAGTGTGCGGGAAAGAGTGCTCGGGCAATGATGAGGTGACCGTGATCAGTTCGTAACTGTTTACCGGTTGTTTCTTCTTCCGCCACCTCTGCCGCAGCCTCTGCCTCTGCCGCCATGTATGCGGCAACGCTGCCCTCTGCCCCTTCCGGACAATCCCTCTTGCGGGGTTGTTTGCTGCTGGCTGCCCAGGGCATTGTTCTGCTGGCAGTTGCCTTGTCCACGTCCGGTTTGCGATCCCTGTCCTTGTGGTCCTGTGTTGTCTAGATTTGGCATAGCTTTACCTCCATAATATATTGTTTTTATTGTTATTTTGTAACTACTCACTGGGTGTGTAACGCTCTGGTTTTACCTGCCTCAAACGTGTAACTGCTCTCAGGTTGCCCATATGTGGACAAGCACGATCAGCCTATCATCAATATTGAGGAGCTGGAAAAGATAATTCCAAAAACTTATTCTTTTTCAGCTCCTCAGTTGTTTTCTGCCTGTGCATACATATCCAGAAGACACTGGATGTCTTTTTTCATCACCAAGAGTTCCTGCAGCCACATTTTCAGTTGTTCCCGACCTGTAGAAGACAGGGTATACATTCTTCGCTGCGGCCCCTTGCTGATGTCTCCCTCATAGCTTGAAACCAGCCCCTCACGTTCGAATTCCCGCATGATCCGGTAAACGATGCTTGGATCCATGCTGCTGCTGTCCTGTGATTGCAGTATGTTCAGGCCCTGCAAAATTTCGTAGCCATGCAGATCTTGCCTGAGCAATTGCAGAAGACAGGTAATGTGCAGTATCCTGGCCTGACCTTTTCTTCGCCCGCGCTTCTGTTGACCGCCTGTTCCTCTTCGCTTGTGTCTCATTCCTTTTTCCTTTAATCGAACATTAATATCTATAGACAAAATGTCAATAGATGAAGGTGGATTATTTTTCTGGTTTACTGTTTTTATAACTTCTTGATAGGTGCCGGGGATACTGTTATGCTGTCAGCTCTGTTTAACTTCGGCTTTATCATTGACAAGAGAGCTGTGAACACGCCAGTATATATCCAGCTCGGCCTTCTCAGGCCTGTTGCCTGACTGTACCTGCTCCCGACGCACCTATCTTTGGGCGGGCTGAAAGCAGTTATAAAATTAAATCACTTGAAATCAGGGGAATACATGCCCTGTGAGGCGTTACATCAGGAGTTGATCTCGCATGAGTAATAATGAACAGGAGAAGATCATCTATTCGATGATCAAGGTAAGTAAAAAATATAATCAGAAGCAGGTGTTAAAAGATATTTCGCTTTCCTATTTTTATGGGGCGAAAATAGGGGTGCTTGGTCTTAATGGGTCTGGAAAAAGTACGCTTTTGCGTATACTTGCTGGTCTTGACACGGAATTTGATGGTAAGGCCTTGCTCTCAGAGGGTTTTACCGTAGATTATCTGCCTCAGGAGCCGGTTTTTGATGCTGACAGAACTGTGCGAGAGGTGGTCGAGGAAGGGGTGCAGGCAACTACCGAGCTGATTGCCGAGTTTAATGCCATCAATGAAAAATTTGCCGAACCAATGGATGATGAAGAGATGCAGGCACTCATCGAGAGACAGGGCGAGGTACAGGACAAACTGGAGGCACTGGATGCCTGGAATCTTGACAGCAAGCTGGACATGGCCATGGACGCGTTACGCTGTCCGCCCTCTGATACCAGAATCGGGGTGCTCTCTGGCGGGGAGGTCAGGAGAGTTGCCTTGTGCCGTATCCTTCTGAAAATGCCGGATATATTGTTGCTTGATGAGCCGACCAATCACCTTGATGCCGAATCTGTTACCTGGCTTGAACAGCATCTGCGGCACTATGCAGGGACGGTTATTGCCGTAACCCATGACCGCTATTTTCTTGATAATGTTGCCGGCTGGATTCTGGAGCTGGATCGTGGTCACGGTATCCCCTGGAAGGGGAATTACTCCTCCTGGCTGGAACAGAAAGAGAAACGGCTTGCCCTGGAGGAAAAAAAACAAAGCAAGCGCCAACGCACCCTGCAGCGGGAGCTGGAATGGATTCGCATGAGTCCCAAAGGCAAACGCAGTAAAGCCAAGGCAAGAATCACCGCCTATGAAAAGCTGCTCAACCAGGAAGCAGATAAGCTTGATAATGACCTGGAACTGTACATCCCGCCGGGGCCGCGACTGGGAAAGGTAGTTATTCGGGCAGAAGGGTTGACCAAGGCCTTTGGTGACAGGCTGCTGATGGACAAGCTGGAGTTCAACCTGCCTCCGGGGGGGATCGTCGGCGTCATTGGTCCCAATGGGGCCGGTAAATCAACGCTTTTCAAAATGATTACCGGCAGGGAAGAGCCTGATGAAGGCACTATCCGTATCGGCGAGACGGTTAAGCTTGCCTATGTGGATCAGGCAAGAGAAAGCCTTGATCCTGAAAAGTCTATCTTTGACGTCATCGCTGAAGGGCAGGATACTCTTTGGCTTGGGACAAGGGAGTATAATTCGCGGGCATACGTGGCAAAATTCAATTTTACCGGCAGCGAGCAGCAGGCAAAGGTAAGCGAAATTTCTGGTGGTCAGCGCAACCGGGTGCATTTGGCCTGTATGCTGAAAGAGGGCGGTAATGTCCTGCTTCTGGACGAGCCAACCAATGATCTGGATGTCAATACCATGCGGGCCCTTGAGGAGGCCCTGGAAAATTTTGCCGGTTGTGCCGTGGTGATCAGCCATGACCGTTGGTTTCTTGACCGGCTTGCCACACATATTCTCGCCTTTGAAGGTGATTCTGAAGTGGCATGGTTTGAGGGGAATTATTCCGATTACGAACAGGATTATAAACGTCGTAAGGGAGCAGATGCCGATCAGCCTCACAGGATCAGGTATCGCAGGTTGACGCGGTAGAAAATCGATGGAGACAAACGATAAACATCCTTTGGTGGAACGCAAATTTTTCACCTTTGCTCATCCGCCAGAAGAGATGGAGCTGGAGTGCGGCGCCCGTTTGGGACCGATCACCCTGGCCTACGAGACCCTGGGTGAGCTCAATACGGATAAAACCAACGCTGTCCTCATTTTGCATGCCTTTTCAGGAGACTCCCATGTAGCTGGATACTTGAGTGAGGATGATGATCGTCCCGGCTGGTGGGATAATATGGTTGGCTCCGGCAAACCAATTGATACAGATACTTTTTTTGTCATCTGCTCGAATATTCTGGGCAGCTGTGCCGGTTCAACCGGGCCATCTTCAATCAGTCCGGCCACTGGTAAACCCTACGGGCTGGATTTCCCCATGGTCACTGTGCAAGACATGGTCAAAGCCCAGAAGCACCTTGTGCATCATCTTGGCATTGAGCGTCTGCTGTGCCTGATAGGCGGTTCTGTTGGTGGAATGCAGGTCTTGCGCTGGTGTGCTGATTATCCAGAGATGGTGGTCTCAGCCATCCCCCTGGCCACAACTATGCGTCATTCGGCCCAGGCCATAGCCTTTAACGAGGTGGCAAGGCAGGCAATCATGGCTGACCCTGACTGGAATGAAGGTGATTATTATGCGGGAGGCGGGCCAGTACATGGCCTGGCAGTTGCACGCATGATCGGTCATGTAACCTACCTGTCTGATGACGCCATGCGCGAGAAATTCGGTCGCCGTCTGCACAGGGACGCGCTTTCATTTGCCTTTGACGGCGATTTCCAGGTCGAAAGTTATCTTCGTCATCAGGGGATGAAGTTTGTTGACCGGTTTGACGCCAATTCGCTTTTATATATTACCAAGGCAGCTGATTATTTTGATCTTGAGCGGGGAGATGGCAACCTGCTGGTTAACAACAAGCTGGCAGGCGCTTCTTTTCTGGTTATTTCTTTTACCTCGGACTGGCTCTACCCAACCTATCAAGCCAGGGCTATTGTCTCGGCACTTAAAAAAAATGGCAGTGATGTTTCTTTTTGTGAAATTGAAGCGCAGTGGGGGCATGATGCCTTCCTTATACCAAACGATCGGCTCAACACCCTCATCTCCGGTTTTCTTGAGCGGATGTACCGTGAGCAGTGTAATTCCGTATGAACGACAGACTCAATCATAGCGACGCTCCCATGCGTTTTGATCTGCAGGTCATCGCCTCCTGGATTGAACCAGAGATGTCTGTTCTGGACCTTGGCTGCGGCCGGGGTGATTTACTCGCGTATTTAAAGAGGAGCAGGCAGATACAGGGCACTGGCATTGAATGCTCGGAAGTGAAGGTGGCCCGCTGCATCGAGCGGGGGCTTACGGTGCTCCAGGGAGATTTTCGAGAAGAAGTAACTGATTATCCGCCGGCCCGTTTTGATGTGGTCATCCTCAGTCAGACCCTGCAACAGATACGTGACCCCAAGGAATTGCTGGAAGACCTGCTCCGTATCGGCAAGCGGGTTATTGTCAGTTTTCCGAATTTTGCCCACTGGGCAACCCGGTTTAAACTCCTGTTTTCCGGTACCGCACCGGTCACCAGACAGCTCCCCTATGAGTGGTACAACACTCCCAATATCCGCGTGATTTCTGTGAAGGATTTCAAACGTTTTTTACAGATGATGGGGGTTCGTATCGTCCAGGAGGTGGCCATTAATACCTATCATAGAGAGTATAAGGGCAACACCGTGCGCTATTTTAAGAATCTGCGGGCAACCTACGGCATCATGATGCTGGAGCAGATGTAAGAAAGAACACTCAGCCTGTAACTGTTCCCAGGGATCGCCCGAAGATGAAGTGCCCGTGATCAGTTACGTTACCTCAGCTTTTTACCTTGTCGACATAGCTGTTCCAGGCAGCCAGCAGCGCGTTTCTTTTCTTTTCCGGCATTGATGGAGAGAACTGCCGGTCCTCTTTCCAGGTAGCAGCGATATCCTCAAGAGAGTGAAAGACTCCTGTCTGCAGGCCAGCCAGGTACGCCGCACCAAGTGCCGTTGTTTCTGTCGTCACCGGTCTTTCCACTGTGAGGTCAAGGACACTGGCCAGGAAACTGCAGAACATGTTATTTTTCACCATGCCCCCGTCTACCCGTAGTCTTGTTGCCTGGATACCGTCTTTGTGCATGGCGTCAAGTAAGTCAAAAGTCTGGTAGACAATTGATTCCAGGGTCGCCCGAACCAATTCAGCCGGGCCAGTGTCACGAGTCAGGCCGAAGATGGCTCCCCGTGCATCCGGGTTCCAGTGAGGCGCCCCCAGACCAGTGAATGCCGGGACAATATACACCCCTTTATTGGAATTTATTGAGCTTGCCAGTGCTTCCGTTTCTTCGGCTTTTTTGATAATGCCAAGACCATCACGCAGCCACTGAACAGCTGCACCGGCGACAAAAATGGAGCCTTCTATGGCATAGGTGGTTTTGCCGTCCAGCCTGTAGCCCACAGTGGTGAGCAGTTTGTTTCTTGAGGTCAGTGCCATAGTGCCGGTGTTGAGAATCATGAAACAGCCGGTTCCATAGGTGGTTTTGATCATGCCCGGTTCAAAACAGGCCTGCCCGATAAGGGCTGCCTGTTGATCGCCAGCTATCCCGGCAATGGGCAGCTCCAGACCAAGAACAGAACCATCTGTTGTGCCGAAGTCTGCCGCACAGTCAAGTACCTCGGGAAGCAGTGATTCCGGCACCTTGAGTATGTCAAGTATCCCTTTATCCCAGCACTGCCTCTGAATATCAAAAAGCAGGGTGCGGGATGCGTTGGTGGCGTCTGTTACATGTGATTTCCCACCAGTCAGCCGCCAGACAAGAAAGCTGTCTATGGTGCCGAAGGCGAGTTCTCCTTTTTCTGCCCGATCACGGACTCCTTGAACATGCTCCAGCATCCAGTTCAGTTTGGTGCCAGAGAAATAGGGATCAAGCAGCAGGCCAGTTTTTTGGGCGACCAATGGTTCAAGTCCCTGCTGGCGAAGCTGTTCACAAAACGCTGCTGTGCGCCTGTCCTGCCAGACAATGGCATTATACACAGGCTTCCCGGTCGTCCGGTCCCAGACGATGCTGGTTTCACGCTGGTTGGTTATGCCAAGTCCGACGATGCCGAGGCTGTTCTCCTGTGCATAAGCGATAACTTCCCTGGTTACAGCAAGAGTGGTTGACCAGATCTCTTCTGGATCATGTTCCACCCAGCCGTCCTGAGGAAAATACTGGGAAAATTCCAGCTGGGCACTGTACCGGGCGGTTCCAGTTTCGTCGAAGAGGATGGCTCTACTGCTGGTTGTTCCCTGATCTATACTCAAGATATGTCGTGTCATGGTAATACCTCAGGAGTACTTATGAAAAAGTACCCGTGATCAGTTACGAAGCAAGTAAAAAACAAGGCGTTACATGCCCTGTGAGTCGTTACACGAAAAATATTCATCAAATCGCGCTTGAGCGTTTTCGCCAAACAATTTATTGCAGGTCTCACGGAGCCCCTGCATTTCTTTGAGCTCCTCATGCGGTACCAGATATGCAAGCTTGGAGCGTCTTTTCAGATAATCTTCAAGCGTGACTATCATTTCGTTTTTTATGATATAATCAAGCTCGCAGCGGCTGATGCCTGTTCCTGCTATAAGGGGCTCGCGCATACTTTTATCGCATTCTATCAAATCAAGCATGGGTATTGCCTGCCTGCCATAGCGCCGCCATAAACGATCACTTAAACGTTCACCAGTGTCTGGAGCCACTACCTGCATCAGACCAAGCCGGTTTGCCTGTTTATAATAGGCCGCCTTTATGTCGTTTCCTGGTTCACCGTACCATTTTTTCCTGCCAATGGTTAAGGAAATCCCCAGGCTGGCAACCTGTTCGCATATTTCTTCTCCAACATTGAGGCAATCAGTGAGTTTTCCGCCAAATATGCTGATATGTTTTTTGTCCTTGATAGTTTCAATGATATGTTTGCGCGACATTTTCATGAAATCGTCTTTTGTCTTTTCCCCTTTGGTAACCACCAATGGACGAACGCCACATCGTTCGGCAATAATGTCTTTTTCTTCAAGGGGGACGCCCAGATCAAGGCGGGCATTAATATTGGAAAGGACAAAATCACGATCTTCCCTGGTTACTTCCGTTTCCGGCTGCTTAACGATGGTGTCTGTTGTGCCTACGCAGGTGCGGTTAGCCATGGGGATGGCGAAAAAGAGGCGTCCATCATCAGCAAAAAAGGCCAGCACCCGGTTTTTCAGCGAGATACGCGGTACGATCAGGTGGATTCCCCTTGAAAAAAGGTGTTGATGTTCAGTTGCTACGCCGGCAATATCGTTGAGTGTGTCTACATATGGACCTGCGGCATTGATCAGTATTCTGGAATGAATGGTGAACCGCTCGCCACTTACCTGGTCCTCTGCCTGGGTGACCCACAGGCCCCTTTCATACGATCCTTTAATGGAAGCGACATAATTGGCTGCAAAACAGCCTTCATCCATGGCCTGACGGACGAAGTTAAAGACAAATCGAGCGTCATTGTCATGCAGGTAGGCATCAGAATATTCAACTCCTCCTCTGCTGTCCTGGACATTAATCAGTGGCTCAATAATTTGTATCTGCCTGGGAGAATACAGCTTTGGAGTCCTGGTCTTTCCCCGGCCAAAGAACCAGTAAAGCCAGGTTCCGGTAAACATGAGCCAGGGAGGAATACGGTTTTTTTGTGATAACGTGCTCAAAAACCGTATTTCTTTCACTGTTGAGGGAAAACTTTTTAACAGTTCGTTTCGAGATTTGCAGAGTTTGTTGACCAGGCCAAACTCATAAGTCTCCATATACTTGATGCCGCCCCAGACGAGGTTGGACGAATGTTGGCTGGTGAATCCGGCAAAGTCACGGCTGTCAATCAGGCCAACCTTGACTCCGCGTGAGGCCAGAATTGCTGCCGAGACAGCTCCGTTTATTCCACCTCCGACGATGAGCACGTCAAAAGATTCTTTTTGCAGCGCTTCTATATTGTACTGTCTCTGGTTCATGATAAATACGGATCAGACGTAGCGAAAGACAAGGATGAACCAGAGGAGTGAGAGCGCCAGGCTGCCCCACAGCGGCGACCCATAGAACGCCAGCCAGCCAAGAGTGATAAATCCGGTTCCAAGCCAGGCGATAAACAGACGGTCCCCCCTGGTGGTGTCCAGCCCCAGAATACCATGCCTGGGGTTGCCTCCTGGAGAGAAATGCTCCCATATTCCCATAGTGACAATGGACAGAAAAATTACAATAAAAAAAGCGGCAGTCGGCCAGGTCCAGGCCATCCATGATAAACCCATGGTGTTCTCCAGATGTTTATACCCGTCCGAGGGCAAAGCCCTTGGCGATGTAATGACGGACAAAATAAATGACAAAGGCTCCGGGAATGATGGTTAAGGAACCGGCAGCAGCCAAAAGGCCCAGCTCATAGCCTGAGCTGCTTGCTGTCCTGGTCATGGTTGCCGCAATCGGTTTGGCTTCCACGGAAGTAAGGGTCTTGGCCAGCAGTAACTCAACCCAGGAATACATAAAGCAGAAGAACATGGCGACACCTATTCCTGCGGCAATGGTTGGGATAAATATACGCAGAAAGAACCGTAAAAAGGAATATCCATCCAGATAGGCGGTTTCATCCAGTTCTTTTGGCACCCCGGACATGAACCCTTCCAGAATCCAGACTGCCAGCGGGATATTGAAGAGGCAATGGGAAAGTGCTACGGCTATATGGGTATCAAAAAGACCAATGGCAGAGTAGAGCTGGAAGAAGGGCAGGGCAAACACTGCCGCTGGAGCCATGCGGTTGGTCAGCAGCCAGAAAAAAAGATGTTTGTCACCCAGAAACCGATACCTGGAAAAGGCATATGCGGCGGGCAGCGCCACGCTAACTGAAAGCAGGGTATTGATGACCACATAGATAATTGAATTGATGTAGCCGTTATACCAGGTGGGATCGGTGAAAATGACTTTGTAGTTATCCAGCGTTAATTCTTGAGGAAAGAAAGAAAACCCACCCAGGATTTCCGAGGTCGTTTTGAAAGACATGGAGATGAGCCCGTAAATGGGCAGCAGCAGAAAAAGAATATAGAGTGTTGGCACTAGCCATTTGCTTGATTTCATTATGTCTTATTACTCCTCATTGCGCATCATGATGGTGTAAAAGGCCCAACAGATAAGAAGTACCATCAGGAAATAGATCAAGGACATGGCCGCGGCCGGGCCGAGGTCAAATTGGCCAAGTGCGATCTTGACAAGATCAATGGAGAGAAAGGTGGTGGTGTTGCCCGGTCCTCCGCCGGTAAGGACAAAAGGTTCGGTATAAATCATAAAGCTGTCCATAAAGCGAAGCAGGATGGCGATGGTCAGCACCCGTTTCATCTTGGGCAGCTGGATATGACGGAAAACAGCCCATCGGCTGGCACCATCAATGGCTGCTGCCTGATAGTAGTCATCGGCTATGGAGCTTAATCCCGCATAGCACAGGAGCACGATGAGTGAAGTCCAGTGCCAGACATCCATCACCACGGTGGTCATCCAGGCGGAGACCGGCTGCCTGGTGAAGTTGTAATCAATCCCTATGGAGTTGAGGCTGTAACCAAGTAAGCCGATGTCAGGCAGGGCAAAGATGTTCCACATGGCGCCAACCACGTTCCAGGGAATGAGTAAGGGGAGCGCCATGAGCACCAGGCATACCGATACCCAGGGGCCTTTACGGGGCATGGTCAGGGCTACGCCAATGCCGAGCGGCACTTCAATTGCCAGGATCATGCCGGTAAAGATAAGCTGCCGGATCAGGGAATCATGAAAACGGCTTGAGCGCAGCACCTGTTCAAACCAGGTGGTGCCTTCCCAGAAAAAAACGTTGTCGCCAAAGGTTTCCTGAAAAGCATAATTGACCACTGTCATGAGTGGAATAAAGGCGTTAAAGGCCACCAGCACCAAAACAGGGACCACCAGCCACCAGGCTTTGTTGTTTTGAGTTTTACTCATGCGCTGTCTCCCCCCCCGACGACCCATTCATTACAGTAGATTCTGAGGTGCTCCCGGGCAAAGTGTATGGCAGGATTTTCCGCTGGTATGCTTTCTCCTTCCTGCAAAACCATTTTTATTACCTCAGCGTCGTGGCTTAGGGTAACTACCTGATATCGTCCCAAATCTTCAACCTTATCAATGTGAACAGGGATACCGTTCCTGCTGAACGTGACAAATTCGGGACGGATGCCGATCTCCAGTTTCCCCTCCAGTTCTTTTTTTGCAGGGTACGCTGTTGTCAGTCTCTTGCCGCCGAACACCGGGTGCCCGTTGTCAAGGGTGCATGGCAGGATATTCATCCCCGGTGAGCCGATAAAATAGCCGACAAAGGTATGCTGCGGCTGAGTGAAGAGGTCGACCGGAGTGCCTGCCTGGACAACCTTCCCGTCATACATCACAACTACTTTGTCGGCAAAGGTCAGAGCCTCTACCTGATCGTGGGTAACATATATCATGGTAACACCCACTTGCTGATGCAGTTCTTTTAGCTTTGAGCGTAGCTGCCATTTCAAATGAGGATCAATTACGGTGAGGGGCTCATCAAAGAGGATGGCGTTAACATCGGCGCGTACTAAGCCTCGTCCAAGCGAAATTTTCTGCTTCCCGTCAGCGGTGAGGCCGTAGGCCCGTTTTTGCAAACTTGAGGTCAAATCAAGCATTTCGGCAATATGGTGGACGCGCTCACGTACTGCAGATTCAGCTACTTTCCGGTTCCTCAGGGGAAAGGCCAGGTTATCAAATACGGTCATGGTGTCATAGACTACTGGAAACTGAAAAACCTGTGCTATTTCTCTTTGCGTGGTTGGCAGGCTTGTCACATCCTCCTCGTCAAATAAAATATTGCCTTCTGAAGGAGTCAGCAGGCCTGAGATGATGTTAAGCAGTGTTGTCTTGCCGCAGCCGGATGGCCCCAGGAGAGCGTAGGCCCCGCCATCCTCCCATATCTGATTGATTTCCTTAAGCGCATATACCGGTTCCTGTCTCCTGGGGGGAGGATATGCGTGCCTGATTTTATTGAATCGAATATTTGCCATATGTTACAGGTCTGTCACTGTGAGAGGTCAATCAATGTGTTGTTTTTCCCGAAATACATGCAGTGTTCCGTGCGAAAAGAAAAACGGGCAGTGTCCCCATAGACACAGGAGTATATCCCCGGTGTCTGGCTGACCCAGATTTCGTCACCAATCATCACTCGAATGATCGACTCGGAACCACTGATTTCTGCTATCTGCACAATTCCATTGACGGCAACATCACCTCCTCCATTTTGGGTGGGGAGCAGGTGATGGGGGCGCAGCGCGATCTGGTATTCGCCATCAGCAAGGGCTGCCATTGCTTCCGGTACCTGCCATGAGGCGACCTTTCCCAGGCTGACCGTGCTACCTTTTTTTATCACCTGTGCCGTGTTGACAGGCGGGTCAGAAAAAATCCGGGCGCATTCCAGCGAGGCAGGCTGTCTGTAGATGGCTGATGTTGGGCCTGCCTGCACTACTTTTCCTTTTTTCAGGGTTACAGTATGACCTCCGAGCATCAAGGCTTCAAGTGGTTCAGTCGTGGCATAAACGACCGTCGCGCCGCTATCGGCAAAGAGTTTTGGCAGCTCGTCCCGCAGCTCTTCTCGCAGCTTGTAATCCAGATTGGCCAGAGGTTCGTCAAGCAGCACCAGGTCCGCCCCCTTGACAAGTGCCCTGGCAAGTGCGGTTCGCTGCTGCTGGCCTCCGGAAAGCTCACGGGGCAGCCGGTTCAGCATTGGTGTGAGTTTGAGGAGCTCGGCAAGCCTCTGTACCTTTGTATTAATTTCCTCTTTGCTGAGTCCAGCTACCTTGAGTGGTGAGGCGATATTATCATAGACTGTAAAGCTTGGATAATTGATAAAGGACTGATACACCATGGCCACGCTGCGTTTTTGTACAGGCTGTCCGGTGACATTTTTCCCGCCAGCCCATACCTCACCGGAAGTTGGTCTTTCCAGCCCGGCCATGAGCCGCATCAGAGTAGTTTTCCCGCTTAAGGTTGCGCCAAGCAGAATATTGAATCCTCCGGTTTCCAGGGTAAGTGACGTTTCGTAGATATATGTTTCCGCCCCGGTCCTGAACGTTACTTTTTTCAGTTCAATAGTCATTCCCTTCCTGATTCCCCTGTATGCAGTTTTGTCCGAAATCTGTTTAAAAAGGTAACTCCTCGTGGGGCGTCTATCGCCCTGGTTTTACTTGCTTTTAAGCCTGTAACTGCTTTCAGGCTGCCCTGATTTGGGCAAACGCGATTGGCAGCTATAGCCCCTCTGTGCGGCCTGTCGTGATCGCCCGAAGATGGGTGAGCTGAGAACAGTTACCAAAAAAGATGTTACTTTCCCGTAGTTCCCTTTTTCATGCTTTGCTATGGCTGAAGGTTGTCTGGTCCAGCCATGCTGGTTAATCCGAAAAACTCTTAGTGGAAATGAGACCCATCCCTGGCCGAAGCGGCGAGCTTTCAGGGCTTGTTTGCGGCTGGCAAATCTGGTCCAGCCATGCTGGTTAATGCGAAAGCCTGACGATTTTCAAATCAACATTGTGCAGCTTGCACAGTTCCTTGAGTTCCGCAGATTTTCCGTCATCAGTGACCAGGATGACCCTGCGGGCCTGGCGGATATTTTTTTGGGTAACGCGAACTTCACGCAAATTGTATTCGAGAATTTCTCCGGTTTCGTCAACGGCTGAATCATCTGCTGTCGTCCGCTGGGTTCTGCGTTCATTCGTTTATTATATGCTTTGATCGATAGCCGCACCCCGGCACATTGAATCCAGTATGCCGGGGCGCGGCACGGGTCATGGTGTTTTATTGCTCACCTGTCAGCTTATTGTTTCTGCCAGCGTTTTATGAGTTCATCATAATCAATGGTTTCACCCCGGGGCTTTTCATTAGCCAGTTTAGCCTTGGGAGAGCCGGGCTTTTTCAGCCATTTTTGTGGATCTTCTTTCTTGTTCAGGCGCGGGCCACACCCGCCGTACGTGTTGGCCTTCTCGTCAGCCTTCTGCATACGTGCCATGGTGGTGTCCATTTCCTCAGCAAGACGATTCATGGCTTCCTGGGGAGTAAAAGCACCGGAATTAACATCCCCGATCTGCTGCCACCAGGTTTGGGCGAGCTTTGGATAATCAGGAACATTGACGCCGGTGGGTGACCACATGATTCGGTCAGGAGAACGGTAAAATTCAACCAGGCCGCCAAGTTTTGGCGCACGCTCAGTAAAGGATTCATGGTTGATGGTGGTGTCACGGATAAAGGTCAGGCCGACATGGCTTTTCTTCACGTCAACTGTCTTGGAAACAACAAATTGGGCGTAGAGCCAGGCTGCCTTGCGGCGGTCAGCAGGAGTGGATTTCAGGAGCGTCCAGGAACCACAATCCTGGTAACCGAGCTTCTGACCTTCTTCCCAGTAGGGCCCATGAGGAGATGGCGCCATCCTCCACAGCGGCTTGCCGGTATCATCGACAGTATTGTTGCCTTCTGATTTTGGTGCTACCATGGAAGCGGTAAAGGCAGTGTACCAAAAGATCTGCTGGGCAACGTTTCCCTGGGAAAGAGCAGGCAGTGATTGATAAAAATCGTAGCTGGCCGCTCCGGGAGGGGCGTAATGGCGCAGCCATTCGTCCCATTTGCGAATAGCATAAACTGCTGCGGGCGCATTGGTGGCCCCACCGCGGGAGACTGATGCGCCAACAGGATTACAGCTGCCTTTCTCCATACGAATGCCCCACTCGTCAACAGGAACGCCGTTGGGATATCCTTTGCTGCCAGCGCCGGCCATGGAAAGCCAGGCGTCTGTCATGCGCCAGCCAAGGTCAGGCGCACGCTTGCCATAATCCATATGACCATATACCTGAACACCGTCAATTTCCTTGACATGCCTGGTGAAAAATTCAGCGATGTCTTCATAGGCTGACCAGTTTACAGGTACTCCCAGCTCATAACCGTAGATTTTTTTGAACTGCTTCTTGAGTTCTGGCTTGTCAAACCAGTCTTTACGGAACCAGTAAAGGTTCGCAAATTGCTGGTCAGGCAGTTGGTAGAGTTTGCCGTCAGGGCCTGTGGTAAAGGATTTACCGATAAAATCATCAATGTCCAGTCCCGGGTTGGTGACCTCCTTGCCTTCTCCCTTCATCCAGTCAGAAAGGTTGACAGCAAGCTGTAGACGTGAATGTGTTCCAATCAAGTCGGAGTCATTAATATACCCGTCGTATAAATTTCGTTTGGTGTGCATCTGGGTCTGAAGTGCCTGGACAACTTCCCCTTCACCCAGGAGTTGGTGGTTGACCTTGATGCCTGTGATCTCCTCAAAGGCCCTGGCCAGAGTTTTTGACTCATACTCATGCGTGGGGATCGTTTCTGATAAGACATTGATTTCCATCTCCTTGTATGGCTCAGCGGCCTTGATAAACCATTCCATTTCTTTGAGCTGGTCACTTTTTGACAGAGCTGAAGGTTGAAATTCGTTATCAATCCACTTTTTCGCCGCCTCAACGCCAGCGTAAGCACTTGCAGCACTCAACGCTGTTACGGCTGCACACAACGCAATCTTTTTAAGCATAAAGACTCCTCTCAAGCTGTTTATAGCCACCTGTAAACGACATTTTCAGTTAACGCAGGGTTTGAGAATGAAAACAGTGTCACCAATCACGGGGTCTGTACCTTACGTGTTATTTTCTGCCTCTGACGCGTAACTGGTCACGGGTGCAACAGCATTGTGCAGGCACTCTTTCGAGCAGGTAAGCAGGCGAAGTGAGACGTTCGTGTACAAGAGTATGCGGGAAAGAGTGATCGGGCAAAGATGAAGTGCCCGTGATCAGCTGCAAAACAGTTACAGGCTTGAAGCAAGTGAAATCAAGAGGTTACAAACCCTGTGAGTCGTTGTTGAAAATATATGTTTCCTGGCAGCCATATGTTCATGGTATTCATATTGATCCTGCTTCATTGATACTTAATATTTTTCGTATTATCAATATGTTTTTTCGTTTTTTCTTAAAATATAAGCTTTGATTTCCGGTAAATTGATGATAGCACTGCCCGTGCTTCTTGAATATATTAATAAAGGGTGCTGGAAAGAATACAGATTATTTAATTAAAAACAGTTGGTTAAATTGAAAAAAGCCTCTAAGATGGGACAAAGACATACTCGTACAATTGATTCCCCAAAAAGAGGCTTTGTCAGATAAGTCCCGGGAATACCTTGTTTTTTTTCGACCCCGTGATTATATAAATGCTTTATCTTCTGTCAATAAATAAGTAAGGTGTCTCCGATGCTTGCCATTTCTGCTAAATGGAGCCAGCAATTACGGCAGGAGCCTGAGGCGATAGGGTGTCAGACATTTCATAAACCGTTTGGTATTTTATCCACACAAAACTGGATACTATCACTTAAAAAATGATTTTTCCTGGTAAAAACAGGTCACTAATGGCCCAACAAGACGTTTCGCCGGACTCGTTACACTCGCCGGTGAACTTTGCCTTAGCCTTCTGCAAAAACAGCCTTTCTTGGTCAATCCCTCACTAACCCAGCATACATTTTTTTTGTAGCGAATAGTTATTTGCATAATTTCAATGATATATATTAAAATAAGTCTC
>PDWJ01000937.1_pt1 | contig 43718 bp, 32 predicted proteins | sample 1430881 | NCBI WGS metagenome assembly PDWJ01 (sample SAMN01162460, study PRJNA174530) | Oral metagenome, whole genome shotgun sequencing project. | biome: Marine environment; feature: Marine mammal; material: Swab sample of the gingival sulcus; isolation source: swab sample of gingival sulcus...
GCCGCTATCGATCGCAGGAGGCTGGCGCTGCTCTCTTCCACCAGGCCATCGATGAGCAGGCCATCGAGCACGGCGGCAAGCTCGAGCCTGCCGGTAGCGGGGTTCGCAAAGCGTCTGGCATCTTCGATGAGCACGATGGTGAGCGGTTCAAGGTCAAGGTGTGCAGGCGTCGAACCGGCTATCGGCAGGATGGCGTCAAGTGCAAGCCACGACCACGCCCGATGTGACACACTCGGCACCATGAACATGCGCACGACCACAAATCCGAGCCGCATCCTGATTCTCTACGACACGGAATCGGGCAATACCTATCGCATGGCACAGCGTGTCGCACGGGGTGTGAACTCGGTGGCAAATGCCGAAGCCGTCGTGCGTGCCGTGCCCAAAGTGGGTGAGCGGCAGAGCGAACGTCTGCCGGAAGTGCCTGCAACGGGCGCACCCTGGGCCGAACAGCAGGACCTCGCCGATTGCGACGGCCTGATCCTCGGCAGCCCCACCCATTTCGGCCTCATGTCGGCCGCAATGAAGCACTTCATCGACCAGAGCACGCCGTTGTGGTTCAGTGGCGGCCTGCGTGGCAAGCCCGCCGCCGCCTTCACCTCGACCGGCAGCATGCACGGCGGCCAGGAGCAGACCCTTCTGACCATGCTCACACCACTTCTGCATCACGGCATGCTGATTCTCGGCCTGCCCTACTCCGAGCCCGAACTCATGCAGACCACACGCGGCGGCACCCCTTATGGTGCCAGCCACGTCTCGGGTGAATCCGGCACGGAACCGCTGGATACCGCCGAGGAAACACTCTGCCGGGCACTCGGTGCACGCGTGGCACGTTTTGCCGAGGCCACGCGCGGGTTGCAGGGGGTCTGAGCTTGAAAAGACCGCGCGTGGCCAACCCCGTGAAGGCACGGCGCGCCCGCTGGCTGACGCTGACGGGGTATTTCGGCTTGCTGGCACTGATCCTGTGCTGGTTCACCTGGCTGGCGCCACCCGAGCGTGTACCACGGGTACTGCCGCTGGCGGCACTTGCCCTGCCTCTGCTGCTACCGCTCCGAGGCATCCTGCACGCGCGCCGCTACACGCATCAGTGGGTGGGGTTCCTGGCGCTGCCGTACTTCATCGTCGGCGTCGATACCGCCTGGAACCGGATCGGGCTCGAACGCACACTGGCGCTGCTGATGATCCTGTTCAGCCTGCTGCTGCTCATCGGTGCGAGCCTTTATGCGCGCCATACCCCAACCCCGCCCGAGCAGAGGAAGGACAGCATCAAGCATCCCTGACAGCCGCCGCGTCTTCGAGTGCCTGCACGTCCTGCAGCACCTCGCGCACCAGCGGGATGGTGACGCGGCGACCGGTCTGCAACGATGCCTCGTCCACGGCATCGATCAGCGGTTTCAGAAGCCCGAGCCTGCGTGGCAGGCGTTTGAGCATCCAAGCCACGAGGTCGTCACGCACCGCGAGCGAACGGTGGGAGAACTCCGCGCGAATCGCGTCGGCGAGACCGGCTTCACCAAGCTGCGGCAACTGGAACACGGGGCCCCAGGCGAGACGCGTGACCAGATCCCGAAGCGAGAGATCGAGCGCCTCGGGTGCGCGTTCGGCGGCAATCAACAGCAGCACTCCACGCTCGTGGCAACGGTTGATGAAATGAAACAACGGTTCTTCGGCCTGCCTGTCGAGCACCTGCAGGTCGTCGATGCAGACAAGATCCGCCTGCTCGAGCCCTTCGAGCATTTCGGGCTCGCCCACCAGCGCCGCGGTGAGCAGGGCCACGCGCTTGCCCGCACGATGTGCCGCATGGCAGGCAGCGACCAGCAGATGGGACTTCCCGGCTCCTTCCGAACCCCACAGATACAACTGGCGTGAACCGAGTGCCTCACCGACCAGCGCCTCGACGCTGTCACGCGCAACGACGTTACCGTCATCGACGTGGAAGTTCTCGAGGCGGGCGCCTCCGGCACCATCGAATGGCAAGGTGAGCTGAGGGTGCATGCCGATCAGCGAATGCAGGTAGCCCGGCAGCCTCAGCGACGAAGATAATCCACCGCGACATCGGCAAAGCGCGCCGGCGAGTTTTCCTTCGTGGCCGGCGGTGCAGTGCGCCGGAAGTCACCGCTCTGGATCATTGCCTGCTCGACGGCCACGAGGGCCGATCTCGGCATGACGGCAAAGACGGTGCCGCTGTCGTCGACCGAGCGCGGATACACCGTAGCCACCTCCTCGACATCGGAAAGCAGCGTCATCACACGGTTGTAGCTGGCAAGATCCTGCAGCGTGGACACCCAGACGAGGCCTTCGGTGTTCGAACCCGCACGGCCTCCGTACTCATAGCTGGCCATCGGCGTTGCCGCATTCGAGAGAAGCGCGAGACCTTGCTGCAGGGCCTCATCGAGGGTTTCCGCCTCACGCGATTCGCGCGATTCGCGCCGCTCGTCCTGCTGCCCGTCCTGCTCCTGCTGTCCGTCATCCTCTCCTTTTTCGACAAGCAGCCAGGTACCCAGCCAACCACTCGGCTGAGCGCGCTCGAGCAGGCCTCGCGGCTCTACGAGCTAAGCAACGCCGTGGTCGTCAAGCTCTTCCAGGAGATGGGGCAGCTGGTCCAGCAGTTCGTCGAGGTCTCCGGTGAGGCGATGGAGATCACGCTCCAGGGCTACAGCTTCTTTGTCAACCGACGCTTGCTGCGGATGGACTTTCAATCCTATCGCAAGGCAGAGCTGGTCAAGCGGCTCTGGAATCGCGTCAGCCTCGGCGGCATGCTCTTTCCCGAGACGATCAGCGTCAACGGGCTGCAGAGCTTCGCCAGCGCCTGGATCGAGGCGATCCACGACCCTGCCGCGCAGGCCACCCTCTACACCCAGAGCTGGGGCGGGATCGTCGTGCGTCGCGCGATGGACGACGGCGGCGAGGGGCCACGAATCAAGACCGAACTCTACATCACCCGCACCTACTGCGCGCTCGTGGTGCTGACGCGACAGACCATTGAGCGCTACCAGCAGCACCGCGCCTTGCCGATCTTGCGGATCAAGCGAACGCTGCAGGTGCTGATCGATCATCTCGAGGGGTACCGCGGGTTACTGTTGACCTTGGCGCGCAAGCCGGAGTATCGCGGCGACCTGGCAGCGCATCTGGTCAGCACCGGGCTGTTGACGATGGTCTTGGGACGGCGCGCGGGCATCGAGCGGCAGCGGCTCGTGGCGTTAGGGATGGCGGCGCTCTTTCATGATCTGCCCAAGGCGGGGCTCAACGACACCACCCTCAATGGGCTCGAGCAGCCCGAGTCGATGGCTGAGCAAGACGTGACCCGGGTGGGCCAGCATTGGATGCGCCGCATCCACGAGCTGCTCGCGCTCTCTGGGCTGACTGAGGACACGCTGGCGCGGGTCGTGGCGATGTACGAGTCGCAGCTCGAGTTTGGCGCCCCGGGGCTCTACGCCAGTGAAGAGCAGGCGAGCTTTGCGATCGTTTCACGGCTGATCCGTCTCGTCGACTGCTTCGACACGGCGAGCTGGACACGCGAGGGTAAGCCGCCGATGACGGGGCACGAGGCGATGCGGGCCGTGCTGGCGCGCGCCGACGGGGACTACTCACCGCTCCTCCGGCTCTTCATCCAGACGTTTGGCATCTATCCCACCGGCTCCGCCGTCCGCTTGCGCTCCGGTGAGCTCGCGTTGGTCGTCGATCAGAGCGACAGCGGCGACCTGCTGCGTCCCGTGGTCAAGGTGATCGCCGACCGCAAGGGCAAGGCGATCGATGGCCCCACGGCCGATCTCTCCTCCGATCCCGAGTATGGCGTTCACGGCTCGGTGTTGATCTCCGAGCTCGCCATCAACCCGGTCGCGGCCTTCGCCAAGCTCGACTGACCGAAGGTCGAGTCGTCTGTACGGGTGCCACCGTGTGGCTCGATTCTTCGCGACGAAATCGACGAGCAGCTCAGCACCCGGCCCGGAGTCTGGAGGGGCTCTTGTCCCACCTCGCACGCGCAGCTCGTCGTTGGCGGTCAACACCCTGTTATCACGGGGAAAATCTCTTCCAGCGCGACCGCAGGAAGCTCATCTCAGCGCAGGGTTGGCCTGTCGTTTGATAATCCTTCCGCGATTCCAATGGCTTGGCTTGACGCACCCCGGCCTCGTGGTCAACAACGTTGCTTGCCGCGGTCGCCCAAAGCGACAACAATCACCTCCTCGGAGTAGCTGCCGCTCGTATGGAGCACCAGTCAACGTCTTACCTTCCCCTCTTGCTCGTCACTGGGCTGGCCTTCGTCGTGCCGCTCCTGGCGCGTCGGGTTCCGCATATCCCGATCGTGGTCGGTGAGATCCTCGCCGGGATCATCATCGGCAAGAGCGGTCTCGACCTGGTGCCGGCGAACTTCGCGCTGAAGTTCCTCGCCGAGTTTGGCTTCACGCTGCTGATGTTCCTCTCCGGGTTGGAGGTCGACTTCAACGTGTTGACCAGCCGCGAAGGCGAGGCGGGTCAGGCGCGCTGGTGGGCTAGACCGATCCCGCTGGCTGTGTTGATGCTGATGCTCACCATCGGCCTGGCCACGGGCGCGTCCTATGGGCTAAAGAGCGGCGGAATGATCGGCAACCCGCTGCTGATGGGGCTGATCCTCAGCACGACCTCACTCGGCGTGGTCTTGCCCGTGCTGAAAGAGCAGCACCTGCTGGCGCAGCGTTACGGACAATACCTGCTGGTCGCCGCGACGCTGGCTGACTTCCTCACGCTGCTGCTGCTCACCGCGGTGATCGCGATGTCGAGCAAGGGGCTCTCTCTCGACCTGCTTTTGGTCTTCGTGCTCCTCGCCGTCTTCGCCTTGGTCGCCCGCGTTGGCAAGCGCTTCGCGAACGTGCCGATCCTCCGCCGCGTCGTCGACGAGCTCGCCCACGCCACCGCTCAGATTCGCGTCCGCGGGGCCTTCGCGCTAATGGTGGCCCTCGTCGTGCTCTCCGACGCGTTGGGCGTCCAGGTGATCCTCGGCGCGTTCCTCGCCGGGGCGGTGGTGGGGCTGATGGCTGGCGGCGGCGAGAACGATCTGCGGCTGAAGCTCGACGCGATCGGCTTTGGTTTCTTCGTGCCGATCTTCTTCATTAACGTCGGCGTCGAGTTCCGCCTCCAGGCGCTGCTGGATTCGCGTAACGCGATGATGCTGGTGCCGATCCTGCTCGTCATCGCCTACGTCGTGAAGCTCCTGCCGGGCTTGCTGCTCGCCAGCGCCTTCAAGCTCAAAGATGCGCTGGCCGGTGGCTTCTTGATGTCAGCGCGGCTCTCGCTGATCATCGCCGCTTCGGCGATCGCGCTCGAGTTGAAGGCGATCGACGAGGCCGTCAACGCCGCCGTGATCCTGATCGCGGTGGTCAGCTGCACCCTCTCTCCGCTGCTCTTCAACAGACTGCATCCCACAGACAGAGGGGGTGACGGTCGCCAGGGCGTGATCATCTTCGGTACCAACCAGCTCTCTCAGCTGCTCGTGCAGCGGCTACACAAGAGTCACCTTGAGCTGACCGTGATCGGTCACGACCAGCGCGTGCTCCGCGGCATGAAACGCAAGGACGTGCGGGTGGTCTTCGGCAAGCCCGAAGCGCGCGAGACCCTCGCCGCCGCTGGCGCCGACCGGGCCGCCGCCTTGGTGGTGCTCTGTGAGAACGAGAAGCAGTCCTCGAAGGTCTGCGCGATGGGGCGGAGCGAGTTCGATGTGCCGCTCGTCGTCGCTCAGGCTGGGCGTCTCGGTCAGGCCGACCGGCTGCGCGCCATCGGCGTCCGCGTCGTCCAGCCCTCCATCGCCCTGGCTGTCGCGATCGAGGGGGCGCTTCGCTTCCCCACCGCCTTCGACGTGCTCGTCGACCAGGACGACGACGTCGAGGTTGGCGAGGCTGTGCTGGGCCACAACCGCTATCACGGCTCACCGCTGAATCGCTTGCGGCTTCCGGGCAACGCGCTGATCCTCGGGATCCAGCGCGAAGGTGCGGTGATGGTGCCCCATGGCGACACGGTGCTCGCGGCTGGCGATCACATCGCCCTGATCGGCAGCCCCGACGCCGTGGCAGAGGCGATCGCCACCCTGAGCTGATTCGCGAGAACGGGCATGAGTTCAAAGGGAAGGGCTTCGCGATCGCCGGCTTGACCCTTCGCTTGTTCATCTCCGCGGCCTGTCTCGTCTTTAGCCCGCGTAAACACGCATTAGCGAATTCGCCAAGCGTAAACTAATGGATACGCCTTGTCCGGCTCTCCCATAGCATGCGATCCTTTGATCACGGGACGTTGAGCGCCCGGCGCTTCTGGTGTGGACGTTGCATTTGGAACACCCTATGGCGATGCCGAGTCCTTGGCTGCTTCGAGCGGTGTCCGCGCTCACGCTCTGCGTGACGGTCTCCTGTGGCGACCACACCAGCGTCCCTCAGCCTGTGCCTGTCCCGAAGCCCTTCGCGATCAAAAAAAGCGAACCCGAGCTCACACAGACCAAGACGCTGATGGTGGGCTTGCCGGGAGCTGTCGCAGGTGTGGGGGAGATCGCGTTTCGTGACCGAAGGACCAACACCCAAGAGAGAGGCCCGGCCACCAACGCGGGGACGTTCTCTGTGCTGCTCTCGATTGACACAGGCGACCTCGAAGCGCGCTACCTGAACCCGCAAGGTGAGGCGAGCGCCTGGGTCTCCTTAGCCTTGCGCCAAGACGGCATCCGGCCGCGCCTCTCGCCGGCGAACTGGGACCGGCTGCCGATCTCGCCGCCAAACTCGCAGGGCAACGTCACCGTAACCAACGTCGATCCCGAGACCACCGACCTGATGATCACCGCGACCCCGAAGAGCGAGGTGGTCGTCTCCAACACCGTCACCGGCGAGCTGGCGATCGGCCGCACCGACAGCCGTGGCGCCTTCACGCTGGTCCTGCCCGCCGCGACGGGAGACGTGATCGGCATCCTGCTGCTGCAGGGCGAGAGCGGCCTCGAGGCCGTCAGCAATTACCTGACCTACCCGGTTCCGCCGTCCACGCCGTAGCGTCGGACGAAGTGAGGTCGCGTTCGAGCTAGCGCTTCGACTCGAGCCAGCGCATCAGCCAGGTCAACACCTCATGGTACCAGACCTCGCTGTTCGAGGGGCGCTGGACCCAATGACCCTCGTCGGGGAAGTGTAGATAGCGCGAGGGGACGCCCATCACCTGCAGCGCCGTGAACAACCCGAGGCCCTCGGAGACCGGGCAGCGGAAGTCTTGCTCGCCTTGCACCACCAGCGTGGGTGTCTTGAAGTTTTTCACGTAGAGGTGCGGGCTAGCCTTGCGATAACTGTCGCCTGTGATGGGCAGCGCGCCGTGCTCATGCTCGTCGAACCACAGCTCCTCGGTGGTGTAGGCCATGGTCTCAGCGTTGAAGACGCCGTCGTGGCTGACCAGGGCGCGGAAGCGGTCGGTCTGACCGAGGATCCAGTTGACCATGAAGCCGCCGAAGCTCGCGCCGGCCGCCCCGACGCGCGCGCCGTCGATGAAGCGATAGCGCGAGCAGAGATGCTCGACACCGCGCATCAGATCCTCGTAGACCCGCCCGGTCCAGTCGCCCGAGATCTGCTCTTTGAAGCGCTGGCCGTAGCCTGTGGATCCTCGCGGGTTGAGCAGCGCTACGCAGGCGCCACGGGAGGCGAAGAGCTGGGCGTTCCAGCGGTAGTGGAAGTTGTCGCCGAACGCGCCCTGGGGGCCGCCGTGGATCAGCACGATCAGCGGATAGCGACGCCGCGCCGTGAAGCCCGGTGGTTTGACCAGGAAGCCGTGCACTGGCGTCTCGTCGGCGCCGGCGAACCACAGCTCTTCGGCGTCCTCGAGCGCGACTCCAGCGAGGACCTCGCGCTGCCGTGTCAGCTGTGTGGCCTCGCAGCCTGCGTCGACGGCCAGGGCCTGCTGAGCCTCGTCGGCGACGCCGCGGCGTAGCTGGGGGGCGATGCCGTTGGCCGACGGCGTGAGGAGGAAGAGGTCGGGGGGGGCGGTCGTCGCTTGTCGCGTCGCGAGCAGCCGTCCGTCGGCTAGCGGGCGCAGGGCGCCGTTGGTCGTGCCGCGGGTCAGCTGGCGAACCCGGCCGCGCTCGAGCTCGAGGCGATAGACGCTGTGGTGGCCTAGGTCATCAGCCGAGAAGAGCAACGCTGGTGTGCGCCCCGAGGCGTCGGCGGGCGCCAGCTCGAAGGTCGCCGGGTTGCGGTCGAAGCGCTCGAGGTAGACCACCGTCTCGCCGCTCTCGCGGTCGTAGACCTTGAGCCGGTTGCGGTCCGCCTCGTAGCCCGGCTTCTCCATGCCGAGATAAAACAGCAGCTTGCCGTCGGCGCTGTAGCGCGGCCGGCAGTCGCAGGCCTCGGTGATCGAGACACATCTTGGAGCCCCCTTGGGGCGCAGCCCCGCGAGCGGCTGGACGAAGATGCAGTTGTTGGTCGAGCGGGCCACGACCTCGTCGGGGTTGGCGACGAAGGCGAGCTCCTTGCCATCGGGCGAGAAGTCGAAGTCGCGGTCCGAGCCGAGGGAGATCGGCGGCGCGTCCCAGTCGCCGGGCGTGAGGTCGCGCAGCTCACCGCTCGCGGCGTCGACGACGAAGATGTGCTTACGCCGGCGATCGCGCCAGCTGTCCCAATGACGAAAGAGCAGGGCGTCGGCGACCTTGGCGCTCGACTTGGCGTTGATCAGCCCGTAGACCTCTCCGGTGGGAGGCGCTTGCTCGGGACCTGCGTCCTCGGCGCTGGCGCCCTTACGCTTCCCCTTGGCCGTCTTTGGCGCATACTCATCGGAGACGATGACCTCTCGCGCGAAGGCTAGCCGCTGACCGTCCGGCGCCCAGACGGGGCTCTCGACGCCGCCGACACCAGCGGTGAGCCTCCGCGCCTCGCCGCCGGCGAGCGGCAGCAGCCATAGCTGCGGGCCATGGTCGTCGCGCTTGCTGACGATCGCCAGCGTCTGCCCATCAGGCGAGAAGGCCGGGCTGTGGTGTTCACCTGGCCCGGGGGTCAGCTCACAGTCATCGCCGCTCGCGAGGTCGATCAGGCGCACGGTGGCGTGAAAGCGATCCTCGGCGGCGACGAAGCGACGCAGCACGTAGGCCACCTGTTGGCCGTCGGGCGAGACCGCGGGCTGCGAGATGCGGCCGATGGCCAGCAGGTCGGAGAACGCCAGCGGCCGCCCAGCCTTGGCCTTCGTCTTGGTGCCCTTGGGTTGTTTTGCTCGAGGCTGCTTGGGCTGCTTGGACTGCTTGGGCTGCTTGGGCTGCTTGGGCTGCTTGGGCTGCTTGGGCTGCTTGGACTGCTTGGACTGTTTGCGCGCCATCTGACCTCCCGAAGGCTCAGATGGTGCCTCGCAAAGCCGTCTCGGGCAATCCCTGCGGTGGGAAGGCGGAGCGCCGGTGTTGCCAATCTCGGGCTTCGTCGACGTCAGCGGGTCGCATGGGCGAGGGACTCGCGCAGGAGCCCCGCGGCCTCGGGCCAGGAGAGCACGCCCTCGGAGCTCGAGACCTCCGCTGGGTGGTCGTCCGCTTCCAGCGCCTGCTCCAGCGCCGCGGCGAGGCCCTCGACGTCACGAGGACGGACGAGCAGGCCCTGCACATCCGAATAGACCAGCTCCGGGATACCACCGACGTTCGTCGCCACGATCCGCCGGCCGCAGGCCAGGGCCTCCAAGATCACGTTTGGCGTGCCCTCGGCGTAGCTCGGCAGCGTCAGCACGTCACAAGCCGCTAGCCAGGTCGACACCAGGTCGATCGGCTGCTGGCCCGGTAGCAGCACGCGATCTCCGAAACCCTGCACACGCTCGGCGACGGCGCCGCGGGTCTCGTCGGCGCCGACGAGCGCCACGCGCCAGTCGGGGTGTCGGGGCGCGAGCTTGGCGAAGGCGTCGCAGAGCTCGAAGATGCCCTTGGCTCGGTCGAGGCGACCGAGGAAGAGGGCGAGCTTGCCGTCCTCGGGCAGCCCGAGCTGCCGTCGCGCCTCGCGGCGGTCGCGTGGGGAGAAGATCTCGCGGTTGACCCCCGTCGGGATCACGTCGATGCGGTCCCGGGCGACGCCGAGGGCGGCGCAGGCGTGACCGAGCTGGTTGCTCACGGCGACCACCCGGGTGGCGCGTGGCAAGGCGAGCTTCAGGTTGAAGCGCGCGGCGGGCATCTCCGCCACGACGTTCATGTCGCTGCCGATCACCTGGACGACGACCGGCACGCCAAGCAGCTTGCCGAGCGCCACCGCGGCGGCGCCGTCGGGGTAGGCCCAGGTCGAGAGGATCACATCGAAGCGGCCACGGCGACGCAGCACCGAAGGCAGGAGCGACGCCGCGTAGAGCGCCGCCGAGAAGGGGACACCGACCTTCGGCACCTGGAGAAAACGGGGGTGAGAGACGGAGAGCCCGTCGATTGTCTCCCGCCGCGGCGCGGCGGCGATGCGCCCCGCGTAGCTGTAGCGAGCGAAGGCGCGCAGCCCGGGAAACCAGGGGATCGTGGCGAGCACTTCGACCTCGGTGTCTGGGGCGTTCGCGAGCGCCGCGTACTGCTGGCGGATGTGTGGCTCGTCGAGCGGAACCGCTGCGTTGGGGAAGACTTTGGTGATGGCGAGCACGCGCATGGGGTGATACATTCCGATCGCCTTTTTTCGGGTAATGTAGCGGCTAAAACCCTTTCAGGTCAACGGCTTGTGCCGCGACCGAGGTTTTGACAACAACGCACCCGAACACGCACCCGAACACGCACCCGAACACGACGATATGTTTGCCCTGCCGCCACTGATCGCCCTGCTCTTCTTCGTCTATATCAGGCCACAGGAGCACTACGAGCAGCTGACCGTGGTGCCCTGGCTACACCTGCTGTTCGGGCTGGCCCTGCTGGGCCACTTCATCGACATCAAGCTCGCGATCACTCGCCCCAAGCCCTCACCGCAGGTGCCGTGGATGGTGGCGTTCTTCGTCTGGGTCATGATCTCGATCGGCATCCGCGCGCCTGGCGACGTGATGGGCACCGCCGTGGCGGTTTTCCTCTTCCTTTTGATCGGCTATCTGGTCGGAAACGCGTTGACCACCTTCCGCGGGCTCAACGCGGTCGGCGTGACGATCGCCGTGCTGGCGATGGCGCTAGCGATGGCCACCATCTATCAAGCGCGGCAGCCGAAACAATGCGTCAAGGCCGATCTCTCCGCCGACGCCGAGCACTCGGGTACCCCCGATGGGCGCCCCTGTCAGCGGATCCGCGACTGCTCGCAGCTCGAGCCGGGAGCTCGCTACTACTGCGAGTCGATCGGCGTGATGGGGACGATGACGGTCTATGGGCGGGCGCGCTATCGCGGTATCCTCAAAGACCCCAACGACCTCTCGATGACGTTGAGCATCGCGCTGCCCCTGCTCTTCGTGCTGATGCGTCAGAACCCGACGCGCACGCGGATCTTGCTCTGTATCGCGGCGTCTGTGATCACGTTCATCTCGATCGTGCCCACCCAGTCGCGAGGAGGTCAGCTCGTCTATGTGGGGGTGCTGGCGATGCACTTCCTATGGCGCTTCGGCATGAAGACCTCGATGATCGCCGGGGCGCCCGCCGTGCCCTTGATGTTGGTGATGATCCTGGTGCGGGGGAAGCGCGCCGACGCCGACGCGTCGGCCGACGAGCGCATCCGTTGCCAGTGGAACGCCCTGCGGATGTTCGGCATGTTCCCGGTCACCGGCGTGGGCTACAACCACATCACCGATCACTGGAAGCAGACCGCCCACAACGCCTATCTGCTAGCGGTGGCCGAGCTTGGGCTCCCCGGGGCCTTTATCTGGTTTGGGGTGTCCTACATCACGGCCAAGATGCTGCTGCAGATCCGCGCACACACCAAGGGGCGCCCGGAAGCCAAGGTCGCCCAGCTCTGGTCGGAGGCGCTGCTCGCCTCCCACGCCGGGTTGCATTTCGGGATCATGTTCCTCTCGTTTTGCTACCACTTCATCTACTGGATCTACATCGGCCTGGCCGGCGCGATCTACAAGGCCACCAAGGCTCATGACCCAGACTTCGAGGTGACGTTCACCAAACAAGACTGGGCGCTTCACAGCGCGATCACCGCCGGTTGGCTGGGGCTGTGGAAGGTCTTTATCGAGTGGAAGTACCGAAAGCTCTAGGTGTCGCCAGCGGCCTCTTCTGGCTGCTCCTGGCGAGCCCCGCGGCGGCCGAGCTGAAGACGATCTGGGCTGTCGGCGAGAGCACCAAGGTCAAGGCGAACCTTGAGGGCGGGGCTGCGCCTCATCCGCTGGCGGCGAGCAACGAGACCTTCGACGGCAAGCGAGTGCGCCTCTTTGGGCTGCGCAACGAGGTGCTCGCTTTCCAGCTAATCTTACGCGGCGGCGCCGCCGAGACCACGGGCGTGACCGTCGAGCTCCGCAACATCGGCTCCATCGCCAACGCAAAGACGGTGAGCGACGACGGTGACCGCTACTACCTCGGGCGGCGTATCGAGCTCTTCGTGCAGCATTACTTCCGCCTCGACAAGCCCTCGGCGACGAGCGTATGGAAACCCGGCTCGGCGGCGCAGCCGGCGCCCGAGCACAGCCAGGGCCTGATCCCCGACGCGCTCGTGCCCCATCGCAGGCCCTTCGCCGTAGCGGCTCGACGGCGCCAGGGGATCTGGATTGATGTCTATGTGCCCAAAGGCACGCCCGCCGGGGTGCATCGCGGCGAGCTCGTTGTGAAGATCGCGGGGGAGGTCTGCGGCCTGCCTGGTTGCAAGCTGCCGGTAGAGCTCGAGGTGCTCTCAGAGACCATGCCCGACGCGTCGCGGACCAAGACGATGGTCTTCTTCTCCGGCTGGGAGGACGACCGTGACAGTATGCCCTCACGCTACCTAGACGACTGGAAGACCGCCCCCAAGGCGAAGGTCGACGCCCTCCGCGCGCGGCACTTCAAGCTCGGTCGGCGGCATCGCCTGACCTTCTTCATCGGCAATCAACGCCAGCCCGACGAGACCCTGCGCCGTCGACTCACCGGCGTCGCGTTCACCCGGGCGGCGGGCTACGAGGGCCCCGGGGAAGGGCTCGGCCAGGACATGTATTCCGTCTCGACCTTCGGCATCCATGATCTATCTCGCGACGAGGCCGAGCGCTGGCTCGCGTTCTTCGCCAGGCATGGGGCGAAGGCCGAGGTCTTCTATTACGGTAAGGACGAGCCCCAGAGCGCGAAGGACTTCGCCGAGGTGCGCCGCCGCGCTGCCGCGGCCAAGCCGATGGCGACCTTCGTGACGACGAGCCCTCGCGACGATCTCGCCGAGGTCGACATCTTCTGCGCCGGGACCAACCAGTTCTCGGTGAAGGCGGCGCGTCACGCCGAGCGCAAGGGCAAGCGTGTCTGGGTCTATAACGGCAACCGCCCCTTCTCCGGCACCTTCGTCACCGACGACGTGCTCGCCGCGCTGCGGGTCAACCCTTGGATCCAGCATCGCTATGGAATCCCACGGTGGTTTTTTTGGGAGGCGACCTACTACAAGGACTTCCAGGGCAAGCGCGGGCAGGTCGACATCTGGAACCAGCCGCTCAACTTCAGCAACAAGCACGGCGACGAGCACCACGGCGACGGGCTCCTGGTCTACCCGGGGCGTGATCGACGCTTTCCGCGTTCCGATCGCGGCTTCGACTTCCCGCTGCCGAGCTTGCGGCTCAAGGCCTGGCGCCGCGGCATCCAGGACGTGGAGTACCTGGTGCTGCTCGAGGCCAAGGGCAGGGGCGCCTTCGCCAGGACGGTCGCCGAGACGATGGTCCCGCGGGCGCTGAGCGACGAGCTGAGCGAAGACGACCCGGTGAGCTGGCCCGAAGATGGCGAGCGCTGGATCCGGGCGCGCAAGCTGCTCTTTTCGGCGCTCGCCGGAGGGAACGCGCCGAGGCTCGAAGCGACGCGGATCGCGCGGCCGCCCGAGCCCTGGCATCGGCGCGCGCTGCGCTGGCTGCGTGTTCTGCTCGATCCCGTACTTCGCAGCCGCCGCCGTCGCATCGTCAGCGCGACGGCGGTGGGCGGGTTTCTTTTGGTGACCGGGCTGATGGCCTGGCGCCGTCGGCGCACCTCGAGCGGAGAGAAAAAGCGATGAAGCGGCTACGGATCGTCCACGCCCTGGCCTCCTACGAGCTCGGAGGCGGCGAGATGCTGGCTCTGCGGCTGGCGAGCTACCAGCGCCGCGAGGGTCATGAGGTTCACGTGGTGGCGCTCTCCGACGCCGGTCCGCTGCGCGAGCGCTTCGAAGAGGCTGATGTCCGAACAGAGCTCGTGGTCAAGCGCGCCGGCTTCGACGCGACCCTCTTCCCACGGCTCTGGGCTCTCTTCGCTCGTCGACGGGGGCTGCTGCCTCGCCAAAGCCCCGCGCTGGTGGTGCATACGCATAACCCCCAGTCCCTGGTCTACGCCGCCCCGGCGGCCAAGGCCGCGCTGGCGCAGGTCGTCCACACCAAGCACGGCGAGGCCGTCGAGGGGCGCCGAGCGTTTCGGCTCCGCCAGGGCGCTGCGCGCTTCGTCGACGCCTTCGTCTCGGTCTCTCGTCAGACCGACGCCTTCGCGCGCGAGCATCGCGAGGCGCCGCGTGGCCGCTTGCACGTGATCGAAAACGGCGTGGAGTTGGCGGCCTACGGCGACGACCCCCAACGTCGGGCAGGGGCCCGGGCGGAGCTCGGCGTCGATGACGAGACCTTCGTGGTCGGCACCGTGGGGCGACTGCAGCCGGTGAAAAACCAAGCCCTCCTGTTGCGCGCGGCGGCGCCGCTGCTCTCGGCTGCACAGAAGGCGAAGCTGGTCCTCGTCGGCGATGGGCCCGAGCTCGCTGCTCTGCAGAGCTTGGCCAGCGAGCTCGGGGTCGCCGCCAGCGTCGTCTTCCTGGGCTACCAGCAGGACGTGGCGCGCTGGCTCGCGGCCTTCGATTGCTTCGCCATGTCGTCACATACAGAGGGGCTGCCCTTGGTGCTGATCGAGGCGATGGCCAGCGGCCTGCCCACGGTCTGCACAGCGGTCGGGGGCATCCCGGCGGCCGTGGGCTCTGCCGGGCGCCTCGTCGAGGCTGGCGACGAGGCTGCGCTGGCGGCGGCCCTCGCGGGGTTCGCCGCAGATCGGGCGGCGGCCCGAGCCTTGGGCGTCGCTGGTCGGGCTCGCGTCGAAGAGCTCTATGCCTTCTCGGTGATGGCCGAGCGCTATGAGCAGCTCTATAGCGCGTGAGCGGTATCCGCGAGACTGGCTAGCGGGCCCCGTGCCGACTATGCTACCCCCTCGGGGAAGGGCGACATATCGTGATGCAAAACCTGCAGCAACGAGAAGTGCGCACCGCGCGCGAGCAGCTCGATCGGGTCTTCGCCTTCGCTGGGCGCGCCTGGCGCCATTGGTGGAAGGCTGCGCTGATCGTCGCGATCGGCGGCGCCGCGTCCGTGGGCGTAGCGTTGAAGGCCAAGCGGAAGTACCGGTCCGAGACGGTGCTGCTCTACCGCGAGCCCATCGACCAGACCTACGTCGCTGGCTCCGACGCACGCCGCATCAGCTCTCACGACCTCGGTCGACGGCTGCGTGAGCTGCTGATGGGGCGGCCTCGGCTCAAAGAGGTGATCGATAAGTTCAAGATCCTGCAGCAGGTCGTCAACCAGCGCAGCTACATCGAGGCCGAGGACAAGCTGCGGATGCTGATCGACTTCCGCTTCGGCGGGGGCGATACCTTCCATCTCGCCTACACGGGGTTCGAGCCCAAGCGGGTCAAGGACGTCACCGAGTACCTGGCGAAGATCATGATCGAAGAGGAGCTGCGCATGCGCTCCGAGCAGGCGGCCGGCACGGTGCGCTTCCTCGATGGCGAACGTAAGCGGGCCGAGGGCGAGCTGAAGGGCAAGGAGCAGGCCCTCGCCGAGTTCTTGGCGAAGAACCCCGAGTTCGCCGCCGACGAGAGCCCCACCGCGTCGGGCGCGGCGCTGCGCGCCCAGCAGCGCAAGAGGAGCGCCGGCGCGAGCCTGATACGCAGCGGCAGTTCTCCGCTCACGATCATGCGCAGGCAGCTGCGGCGTATCAAAGAGAAGCTCGCTCAGGCCGAGGGGCGCAAGCCAACCGTGGTGCGTGACCCGAAGCTGCAGGCGCTCAAGCAGCAGGCCGAGTCCGAGCTGGCCAACGCCCAGAGCCGGCTGCGTGGGCTGAAGGCCCGCTACACAGACGCCCACCCGGACGTCGCGGCGGCGCGCTCGCGGGTCAAGCTCGCGCAGTCGCGGCTGGCTCGCGTCAAGGTGCGGGCCAAGGCGGCGACAAAGATCGTCAAGCTCGGCGGCGACGCCATCGCGGCGCTGCGCAACCGGCTCAACGAGATCAACTCACAGATCGCCAGCTATCGCCGGCGCTCAGCGAGCAAGAAGCCAGACCCGAAGAAGCCCGAGAGTAAGCCTGACAAGGCAACTGGGGGCGCCGCGAATAGGATCGTCGCGATGGAGACGCAGTGGACGCGACTCAACCGGGAGGTCCGAGAGGCCCGCGAGAGGTACCTGCGGATCGAGAACCGCCTCTTCCGCGCCTCCTTGGGCTTGACAGTGAAGAAGCAGAGCCACCTCAGAGTGATCGACCCGGCCTACGTGCCCAAGCGCCCCGCGGGTGGCGGTCGGTCCAAGATGGTGATCCTCGGTGGCGCCGTGTCGATGTTCTTCGCCATGGGGTTGGTGCTCGGGTTGGCGCTGATCGACGAGCGCATCTACAACCGCAAAGACGCCGAGCGCTTGCGGCTCGCGGAGGTGCTCGTGGTGGTTCCGCGCCGCAAGCCGACGTTGGTCCAACGGATCGTCAGGATCTTCAAGCGCAAGCGCGGTCGACATCGGCGCACGTGAAAGCAGGCTGAACCGTGAGCGACAAAACGAAGCGAAGCACGGCGGGCTTCGGCCAGCAGAAACGCTCGAGCATGGCGCCACAGCGCGGTGGCGCGGCAGTCGGTCCTGCGCGGCCGCCGCAGCAGACGCCGCCGACGATACACGATCCGCAGCGCACGATGGCCTACTCGGTCAGCGAGCTCGAGGGAGACGTCTCGTCCAACGTCGTGGCGGGCAACATCGAGCAGCAGACCATCGCTCCCGGGACGCTGAAGGCCTCGGAGATCTTCGGGCCTCAGGGCGGCGCCGCCAGTCGGCCTGCCCCGCCGCCGGTGGCAGGCAGCGCTGGCCTACAGACGCTCCACACCATGGTCAACGATCCCATGCAGCTGATGGCGCTGGCGCAGGCGCCGCAGGTCGCGGCGGCGCCAAGGCAGGGCGTGACGATGGCCATGCCGCAACAGCAAGCGCAACACCAGCGCCACCCGGCGGTGCAGCGCCTGCCCCACGAGGAGGTCTCCCATGACGTCCGAAAGGTCACGGCGCAGCTCGACGATCCGCATCTGGTGGTGCAACACGATCCCGACGGTGAGCCCGCCGCGGCATACCGAGTGCTCGGCCATCGGCTGACCAAGCCCAGCGGCGCGCGCACGGTGCTGTTCACCAGCGCCGAGGATGGCGACGGCAAGAGCGTGTGCGCGGCCAACGTCGCGCTGGCGATGTCCGAGTATGGGCGGGCCAACGTGCTCTTGGTGGAGGCCAACCTCCGCGCCCCCTCGCTGGCGACGCTGCTCGGCTTCAAGCCACCGAAGTGCTTCGCCCAGCAGCTGCGCGAGCATAAGAAGCAGCCGATGGGGACCTGGACCATCGCCAAGCTCACGTCCTGGCTCCATGTGATGGCGCTCGACGTCGAGACCTTCGACAGGCCGGAGATCATCGACGCCCTCGGCATCGAGCTGGCTGTAGAACACTTCAAGCGCCTCCCTTACGACTTCATCCTGCTCGACACGCCCGCGGTGCTCGGCCAGGCCGACGTGCCGCTGATGAGCGACTGCGCCGACGGGATCGTCATCACGGCGTTCGCTCGCGAGAGCAACGGCGCCGCGATCCGCAAGGCGACGCAGATGCTCGCGCCGGCGAACATCCTCGGGATCGTGCTGCTCGAGGGCTGAGCGATGGCTCTGCTCCGGCTCAACACCCAAGACGCGGTCGTCGACGAGGAGGCTCGCCTCGAGGCCCTGGGGATCGAGCTCCTCGATGAGCCGCGCCACCCGGCGGTCTGGGCCGAGTGTTTGAATGTGGCCAAGCGGCTGCGGCTCAGCGGCCGACAGGTGGTAGGTCTCTGGCCCGCCGACGACGCCATCGGTGTGCCCTCGTTGGCGGTGCAGGTCGGGCTGGCCCTCGCCGATCTGGCCTCGACCACCGTGGCCTTCCTTGACGCCAACGCGCGCTGGCCAGCGGCGCGGGCGCTGATCGGCAAACGCGAAGCGGAGGCGTCGACGCAGGACGAAGACGCAGCCTACACCACGCTCTGGCTGCGGGGCATGGTCGCCCTGCTCATCCCGCGGAGCGTCGGCGCGGCTGGTGAGTCCTTGACTCGGCTGCGCGGTACGCTCGAGGATGCACGCCCCCTCTTCGGGGCGATCTTCGTCGACATGACCGGCTTCGACGTCCTCGGCGATCATCTCAACGTGATGGAGCTGCTCGAGGGGGTGGCGATCGTCGCCGCCGCTGGCCGCACCACCGATGAAGAGGTGCTCGAGCTGGCGCGGCAGGTGCCGCCGGGCCGTCTCATCGGCGCGGTGTTGGTGGGGAGCTGACGGCGCCTCTATCTGCCCGAGGTCCAGGAGAGCTCGCCCTTGACGAAGCGGCGCAAGCCCTCCACCGCGGCGGCGTTGAGGGTGACGAAGGTCTGGGAGAGCTTGGTCAGCTTGCCGGCCTTTTCGTCACCGAGGAGCAGGGCCTTCGCCGCGAGGCCGTAGCCGACGAGCTGGCCAGCGAGGGTCGTGGCGTAAACCGGCCAGCCGGGGGCAGCCGTGAGCACGAGGTAGGCGTTGGAGCTGAAGAGCGTGACCAGCGCGAAGGGGCAGGCCAGCCGCAGCAGCTTGTGAGAGACCAGCTGCAGAAAGAGGCGGTTCTTTCGTGGGTCGAGCAGCTCGGGCAGCTGCTGCAGCAGCTGGTAGTTGCCCGCGAGGGTGCGGGCCTTGCGTGAGAACTCACCCTTCACGGAGGCCTCGTCGTCGTAGACCTTGGCTTCCGAGTCGATCGTCACTCGATAGCCCTGAAGCACGATCTGCATCGGCGTGAAGACGTCATCGAGCAGGCAGTCCGCTGGCAGATCACGGTAGAGGTGGCGCCGCAGCGCATAGAGCGCGCCGGTGGCGCCGACCACCGAGTCGATCGCGCTCTCGGCGTTGCGGATGAGCCTCTCATAGGCCCAATAGGCCCCAGGGCCCTTGCCTGTGTCGAGCTGCAGCTCGCCGGAGACGGCGCCGATGTTCGGATCGGCGAACCACGAGACCAGCCGCCGCAGCGCCTGGGGATCGATGCGCTGCCGGGCGTCGCAGAAGAGGAGCAGCTCGCCGGAGGCGCGCGCCACGCCGCGGTTCAGCGCGACGGCCTTGCCCTGCGGCGTCTCGTTTCGCTCGAGCGAGACGCCCCGATCGGCGTAGCTCTCGACGATGGCGTCGGTCTCGTCGGTGGAGCCGTCGGAGACGACCACGATCTCGAGCTTCTCTTTCGGGTAGTCGAGCGAGAGCAGGTTGTCGAGCTTGGCGGCGATGCGGCCTTGCTCGTTATGGGCGGCGAGCACCACCGAGACCGTGGGCTCGACCGGGGGCTCGACCGGCCGCAGAGCGCCTTGGCGAGCGATCTTTTTGAGCTTGGAGAGCCCGAGGAGCAGCGCCGGATAGCCGCCGTAGGTGTAGGCGATCAAGCCAAGCGATCCCCAATAGGTCAACGTCGGAATCGTCCACACGATTCGTCTCCTGTCGCAAGCGCGGCCGTTCGAAGCGGATGCGTGATTGTACACGTCCGGAGCGCTGCGTATAGTGCGGGGTCGGTTCGACATGGCGACTGGGAAACGTCCCAGAGGAGCGAGCGACGGAAATGGACGTAGCGCAGACGTCGTTTTTCTTCGAGCATCAGTCGAGGCGGCTCCTCGGCGTCTACTTGCCGGTGGAGCAGGGCGCTCCCGAGAAGGTGGCGGTGCTCTGCAACGGCTTCGCCGGCGAGCACGTGATCTGCCGACCACACCTGACCCACGCGGCGAGGCAGCTCGCGGCGCGGGGCATCCCTGCGCTGCGCTTCGATTACACAGGGTATGGCGACAGCGAGGGCGACTTCGTCGAGGCCACGCCTGAGCGCATGGCCGCCGACATCGAGGGCGCGATCGCGGAGGCCATGCGTCGAAGCGGCGCGAGCAAGGCCGTGCTGATCGGCGTCCGCATGGGCGCGACGCTCGCGGCGCTCGTCGCCAGCCGGCGCGATGACGTCAGCGAGCTGCTGCTCTGGGAGCCACTGCCCGACCTCTGGAAATACATCTTCGCCGAGCTACGCCAGACGGTGGCGATGCAGACGCTGCTCTTTCGCGACGTGCGGGTCAACCGCGACACGATCGTCGAGAACGTCCTGGCCGAGCAGCCCTCGCTCGTCGACGGCTACAACATGAACTGTATCGACGACGGCTACCGGCTGGGCAAGGGCTTCATCGAAGGCGTCAAGCAGGTCAACCTGCTCGAGGCCCCACCAGCCCTCTGCGCGCGTACGCTGGTGCTGCACCTCCGCGAGCGCCCGGGCAAGCCTGGGCGGCCGCTGGTGCAGCTCGCAGAGAAGCTCGGGGCCGAGCTCGAGACGATCGTCCAACAGACCTTGATGTGGAAGCACGGTCGCTTCTACATGACCCACTCGCCGCTCGTGGTGGCGCGCAGCCTGGACTGGCTGGAGGGGAAGCCCGCGGCCCAGGACGATTCACCGGCGGCTGAGCAGGGGAGCCAGCCATGAGCGCTCGAATGGAAGAGGTGATCGCGTTCTCCTCGGGCGAGCATCAGCTCACCGGCATCCTCAACCCCGGCGACGGGAGCGGCGGCAAGAACCCGCGAGTTGGGATCGTCTTCGCCAACGCGGGCGCCCGCGGGCGTCTGGGCAGCACGTTTCAGTACCCGTACTACGCGCGGGAGCTGGCCAAGGCCGGCTACCCGTCGCTGCGCTTCGATCCGCACGGCATCGGCGACAGCGAGGGGCTGATCGAAGCGCGCGAGATGCAAGGCTTTTACGGCATGCTGCAGAGCGGCCTCTTCGTCGATGACCTGCTGGTGGCGATCGAGGCGTTTCGTCGCCGGGTCAAGCCGCGCCGGATCGTGCTCTGGGGTGTCTGTGGAGGCGCGATCACCTCGCTGATCGCGGCCGCGAAGACCAACCTGGTCGACGGGGTGGTGTTGCTCTCCGTCCCCGTGCTGCTCGACAGCGCGGAGGAGGAGGGAGAGGTGATCCCGGCAGGATACGCGCGAGAGTACCTGATCGCGGCCTATGGCAAGAAGCTCTTCTCCCTCGAGGCTTGGATGAGGCTCTTTCGCGGGCAGAGCGAGCTCGATACGATCTGGTCGTACAGCGTGGCGATCGCGAAGGGGAGCATCGATAGGGTGCGCTCGGGGCTCGACCCGCGGGCGTTGGTCGAGCAGCTCAAGCGGCGCCTGCGGCGGATGCGCGCAGGGCGACGGCGTAAGGTGACTCACGATGCCGATCGACATCCCATGTTCAACGAGCGCTTCCTCACCTCGCTGGATCGGATGATCGCCTGCCATCACCCGGCGCTCTTCGTCTTTGGCGAGGGCGACGCGATCCGCTGGCATTTCGAGGAGCACTTCCAGCAGCCCTTCTGGCAAGACGATCCGGCCTACGCCGAGCTCTGCGACGTGCACTACCTCGCGGGCTGCAACCACCTCTTCACGCTCCGGGAGTGGCAAGACCAGGCGCTGGACATCGCCCGGCCCTGGCTCGAGAAGCTGAGCTGAGGTCGGCGTAGAGGAGGCGCTCTTACGCGAGCGCCGCCAACAGACCCTCGAGGGCCTCGTCGATCTGCGCTAGCACCTCGCTGGCGCGCTCCGGCTCGTCATAGGGATCGTCGATCTCCACCCCGCCGTCGCCCAGGGCGCCAAGCCAGACGCTCTTTCGCAGCGCGCTGTCGCTCATCGCCGCGAGGAGGTCGTGGTTGCGTTGGTCCATCAGCACGATCAGATCGGCGCGATCCAGCTCGTCTTGGGTCGCCAGCCGCGAGCGATGCTCGCTGACATCGAGGCCGCGGGCGGCGGCAGCTTCGACGATGAAATCGGGGCTCGGGCGGCCGATGTGATCGTGGAAGCCAGCGGATGAGACCTCGAGATCCTCGCCGGCGAGCTGCTGCAGGCGGATCCCGCCATAGGGGCTCCTGCAGATGTTGCCGTAGCAGAGCACCAGCACGCGCTTCACGCCGCGCTTGGCCGCCGCGCGGAGGCGACGCTTGGAGGTCGGGCCGGCCACACGGAGCAGCGCTTGGCGGCGGACCTTGCGGGCGATGATCATCGCCTCCTGACTCAGCGCGGTGGCGACCTCGTAGGTGATCGGGCCGGGGTCTGCGAGGCGGGCGCCGTCCCAGGTCTCCTTGCCGAGGAGCGGGCGGGCCCACTCGCAGAGGGCGCTGGGGATCGGGCGCTTGAGCAGCAGCGGGTTGTCGTCGTTGCGGTGCTTGATCGCGTGTTTGAGCCAGGCCAGCTCGCGGGAGAATCGCCGGGCGTAGACCTCGGTGCGGGCGGGCATGCGCTCGTCGGGGACGCGGTCTTCGAGGAGCATCTCGACCAGGGCGCGGGGGAAGTCGGCGCCGGCGAAGGTCGCCAGCGGTAGCGACCCCCAGAAGCGGCCGTTGATCTCGATCAGCCAGTGGCGATGGGTCTCGACGTCGACGCGAAACTCGATCATCGCGACGCCATGCCAGCTCAGGGCGCGCATCAGCCGGGCCGAGTCCTCGACGAGGGCCGGCGCGGGCGTGACGGATTTGCGGTAGGAGCTGGCGCCGCCGGTGAGCGGCACCTCGTTGATCCGCTCATGGGCGAAGACGAGGACGAGCTCACCGTGGCGGGCGAGCACCTCGATCCCGACGCCGCGGCCGGGGACCCATTGTTGTAGCTGCACCGGGGTCGAGGCCAGCAGCGCGAGGACCTCGCGGTTCAGCTGCTCGCGACCGGTGAACATCTGCGCCTGGTACTCTTGGGCGCGGCCATCCTTGAAGACCTTGGATTGGGTGGTCTTGACCACCACGGCGTCGCGGATCCACTCGTCGAGGCGCGGATCATCGAGGTCGGCGGGGGAGGACGCGAGGATGTTGGAGGGCGAGCGCACGCCGATCTCTTCGCCGAGCAGGCGGACCTTCTCCTTGTCGAAGCCGATCGCCATCGCGTCAGCGGGGGGGAGCGCGAGGACGCCCTCGAGGTCCGGGTGATCGCGCCGGGCGGCCAGCGGGATCATCGTCTCCTCGGTGGGCGGGATGATCAGGCGGAAGCGGTGTCTGCACTGCATCGCGATCACCCAATCGGCGAAGCCCTGGCTGTGTTTCATCGGGTCTGGGTGGACGTCTCGCAGGCGCGGGTAGCGCGAGGCGAACGACGGGTGGCGTTGCGAGGTGCCCGCGAGGCAGCAGTGATAGCCCGCCGCGCCAAGGCTCTGAGTGATGGCCAGTCCTGCGCTAGAGTCGCCGGCGACGATCAAGATGTCCATGAGCACTCTCCTGAGCAGTACCGGTCCGCGGACGATCAGGCGGTGGCGTAGAACCAGCGCTCGATGCGGGCGATGGCGTTGGGCAGCTGCCCATAGATCCCTACTCGGCGTAAGTCGAAGGGGTCGCGTGTGGCGTCGTTGACGCCGTGTAGCGCGGTGACCGCGAGGCTGAAGCCGACCTGGCGTGCGGCGTCCCTCACAGCGTCGTTGTAATCCCTCTCTTTTCCGTTGGGGTAGGCGAAGCTCTCGACCTTCGTCTTGAGCCGCCCCTCGATCTCTTCTTTGCTCTGAGCCATTTCGCGTCGGGCGTCCTCGACCGGGATGCGCGTGAGGAAGGGATGGGAGACGGTGTGGGCTCCCGGCCGAAAGCCGGCGTTGTTCATCTCCGTGAGCTGCTCCCAAGTGCAGATCTCGCGCTTGCAGGCCTCCTCAACGGCGACGTTCAGGCGCTCGCCGAGCTCGTCGATCAGGGCGTCGGTGCGCGCTTTTTCCAAGTTCTGGAAGTGCTCGCCGAGCTGGGCTTGGGCGGCCAGGCGGCGGTCGATGGAGCTGAGGTCGAGGGTCAGGCCGTCGAGGTCGATGGGACCGTCTGGAGGTTGCGCGTGCTCGAGGATGAGGGCGAGGCGCGTGGACCACGGGACGTAGTCGTTGTTGATGAAGCCCGTCGTGACGAAGACCGTCGCCGGCAGGTGGTAGCGGCGCAGGATCGGCAGCGCGAGGTGGTAGTTGTCTGCGTGGCCGTCGTCGAAGGTCAGCGCGATTCCGCGGGAGGGCACGCGTCCCGAGCGCCGGCGGCGCTCCAGCTCTTCGAGGGGGAGGACGTCGTAGTGTTTGGCGATGTAGGCACAGAAGGCGTCGAAGACGTCGACGTCGAGTCCCCGCCGAAAGGGGGTGGAGTCTTCGGTGATCTGGTGCAGCATCACGATCATCGCGCCCCGCTCGGGGAGCGGGATCAGCCCTGTGCGCTTGACCAGCCCGTCGAGACGCGTCGAGGCGTTGCGGAAGACAGAGACGGCGCCGCTGCGGTACATCAGCCAGAGCAGGTTGTCTTTGAGCTGCACGAGGACCCTCCAGGCGCGACGATCGATCGCGGGTGGTCATTGAAGGCGAAGGTATGTGATCGACGAGAGCACGCGACAGCTCGACGGTACTGTTCGACGATACTCTTTGTCAACGACTCGAAAAGACGACGGTTTCTCGCAAGCCGAACCGGCATGAGCTATCCTTTCTGCTCGGCTCGAGGGCTGGCCTTGTGGAGGCTGGAACGTCGGGTACACTTACGCGAGCGAGGCAGACCGAAACGATGCGCAGACTGCTGATGCTGCTTGTCCTGGCCCTCGGCCTGTTGGCCGCGCCCGCGGTGTGGGCGCAGGTCCGCTTCGAAGTCAACGGGCTCTTGAACACCGGCTACACCACCAACCGCAACCCGGGCGCAGACGAGGCCACCGCCGAAGCCGACGCGTTCTTCGAGTTCGGCAGCGGGGTGACGGCGTCGATGGTCGACGGGCGGATGCTGCACGCGCTGCGTTACGATCTGACCGGGACGGTCTTCGTCGGAGACGGAGAGGCCGCGTCGTTTCAGAACGCGCTGAGCTACCTGAGCCTCTACGAGATCCGTCCGACCGTGCGTTTGGGGGTCGGTATCACGGGAAGCCAGGGCCGTCAGGGCAGCTTCCGGGTCAACCCCACCGAGCAGGTGGTGCAGCCTCAGCGACCGGGGACGGTATGGTTTATCGGGGCGTCGGCGCAGCAGCGCTTGGATTGGGCGGTGAGCTCGCAGTGGGACCTCTCCGAGGCGTTTCAGACAGATTGGTTCATCCCGACGAACAACCCCTTCGGGACAGACGGTGATCTCACAGAGCAAGACGCTGGGCAGTATACGGGCAGCTTCGATCTCGGATTTGGCGCGCAGCGCACGTGGCATAACATCGCCCTGATCCTCTCGCCGCGCGGGCAGTATCTGATCAACGCGCTCCCAAACGCCGCTGACGAGAACGCTCGGTTTCAGCACGCGTGGTTGTTTACGGGCACTGCAGGGCTGCGCTGGGACTTCGCGCGCAGCTGGACGATGGGGGTAGAGGCTGGCGCGCAGCTGTCGCTCGAGGGGGACTTCTCGGAGGTCGCCCAGCCAGGGCCGGTCGGACGGGCGACCCTCGGCTATCGCTGGCAGCGCTGGAGCGCTGGGCTCTCCGCAGGCTATGAGCAGACCCCGAACATCCAGGTCGCGACGATCTTCGAGGGAGCGACCCTTGCGCTGAACGGCGTGATGCCAGTGGGACACAGACGGCTTCGGATGTGGATCGAGGGGGCTGTGGGCTACACGTATAGCTCACCGGTCGGCGATATCGTGCTCGGTGAGACCGCTGGCATCAACGACGCCGTCGACATCCACACGATAGGGGTCGATGTCGCCTACAACTGGCGCTTCTCTGACGTGATGGAGGTGGCCATCCGATACCAGTTTGGCATGCAACGATCGGTAGGATTGACACCCGAGAACTCAGGATCCTTCGCTCAGGACTTCACTGTACACGTTGGCATGCTCTCGCTGCGCTTCAACTACCCGGCGCGCCGCAACCGCCGTCGCCGGCGGCGTGGGCTCGGGGGCCCGAGCCGCGTCGACCGTGAAGAGTGGGACTCGATCTTCAACCCGACTCCTGGCCGCTCGAACAACGATCAGCCACCGCCCAACAGCGGCAACGGCTCCTAACCTAACCAGGGTGTGAGCAAGACGAGGTCACGATGGCCGAAGAGACTCTGAAGAGCGAGGCGAAGCCGAGTCGGCGATCGGTCGGTAGCCTGCGAGCACCCCCACACACTCGGGACCGAGCGGGGCACCGCACTGCCGGCCGCTTTCGTAGCCGAAGACATGAGCCATACCGGTGGTCTGGCTGCTAGGCCTCAGCTTCGAGCGGACAAACACCTCTAAGTCGATCTACATTGAAGACGGAGCTAGTAGACCCATGGCCAAGGCAACACGCTGTACGACTTTATTTGCGCTGACGTTGATCGCTGGTTTGGCGCTCGGGGCTTGCAAGACGGTTCGTCCCTATGACTACTCGAAGGAGCCGGATCCGCGCACGAACAAGCGCGGTTTCGTGATCGGCCCCGCCGATCAGGTGCGTATCACCGTCTGGCGCCACGGCGACTTGACGACGACGGCGACGGTTCGGCCTGACGGGATCATCACCATGCCGCTGATCGGCGATATCAAGGCCGCCGGTCGCAATACAAAGCAGCTACGCGAAGAAATCCGCGCTCGCCTGGGCAAGTTCTATAAGGATGCGCAGCTGACGATCACCGTCGCTGTCACCAACGTGGTCAGCTACCGGTTCACGGTCAGCGGGCAGGTCTCCCGCCCAGGCCTTTTTACGTCGAGTCGTTTCGTAACGGTTCAAGAGGCGATCGCCATGGCGGGTGGCCCAACGCGCTTCGCGAAGCCTGACCTAGCGGTGGTCGTGCGTCGGGGCGATGACGGTAGGGTTCGACGTATTCCGATCGACTACCCCGCGATCGCTTCAGGACAATCGCCCGAACAGAATATCGTGTTGCTGCGGGGCGACGTCGTTCACATCCCTTGAGAGCGCCTCCACAGATCCCTCCCGTCGCCGGGTGTAGCGCTGCCGGTCGAGGTCTCAGAACGTTCGCCGTACCACCCGTATGGCTCATGTCTTTGGCTACGAGACCGGCTCGGCAGCTCAGCACCCGGCTCGGTCCCGACTGTGTGGGGAAGCTCTTGAGGTCGACAACGACAGGAGGATAGAGATGACACGAGCTGCGATCAGCATCGGGCTAGTGGCGTTGGTGGCGTTGCCGCTCGGGGGCTGCAAGGAGGTCGCGCCCAAGGAGGCGACGAGCCTCTCTCTTGACCCTGGGGAGGACCCTGGGCCGCCCAGAAAGAAGCTCTCGATGGTGTGGCATCATCACAGCACGGGAGACAACCTGCTCAAAGGAGGGCTCCGTGCCGCCCTCGAGAAGAACAACATCGACTTTTACGACATCAACTACAAAGAGGCGAAGGTCGATGGCTATGTGATCGGTGACAAGACCGACCCGCCAGACTTCCCCAAGAACTTCAATACGCCGAAGTACTTCGACGTCATTAAGTCGTGGGAGCTGAAGGGTGACAAGAAGAAGCATGATATCGTGATGTTCAAGAGCTGCTATCCCGCTTCTCAGATCGATAGCGAGGCCAAGCTCGAGCAGTACAAGACGTGGTACAGCTCGCTGCTCCCGACGTTCAAGAAGCACTCCGACATTCTCTTCATCGCGATGTCGACACCTCCGCTCGTGCGCCGCAACACCAAGCCCGAGGACGCTGCCCGCGCTCGCAAGTGGGCGAAGTGGATCACGACCGAGTTCGCCAAAGACTTGAAGAACGTCCAGGTCTTCGACCTGTTCAACTCCTTGGCCGTTCGCGAAGGCAAGAAGCACGCGAACACCCTCGTCCCGCAGTTCGCGACAGACAAATGGGATTCGCACCCCACCGCTGCCGGCGCCAAGGCCATGACGCGGATGTTCATCCCGTGGCTGAACCGGATACTGCGCGTGTCCGGCAGGTCCTCTTGAGAGCACCCCTACAGACTCCTCCGGTCGCCGGCTGCTAGAGCGCTGACCCGCTTCCCTCCTGTCATCGCGCTGGTCTGCGACACCACAGCGGCTCTCGCTCGTCGGTTGCGTGCGACCAGCAGGCGCCCTTCTCGCTCCTACGCCGTGATTCCGGATCCTTCGCGCAGCTCGGTCCGGTAAGCGGATCAGCGCTCTAGCCGTCTGTTGATCCAGCCATAGCACCATCGACGGGACGCGTTGGCGTGCTGCCGACCGTTCTCGACCCACCGCGTCAGGCGTCTTTTCCATGTCTCTCGAGTTCTCGACCTGCGCCGATCGAGCCACGGCGGGCGTCCCACGGCGTCCCACGGCGGGCGTCCCACGGCGGGCGTCCTCTTTGTCTGCAACGCGATCTCTCGAACGCCTACGAACGTCAGGAGAGCCGAGAATGGGTCCGAGTCAGGTACAGCCGGAGGGTAGAGGGGGCGCTACTTGCGGTCTACGTGCTTGTCGAAGGCGGTGAAGACCGTCGCGGAGCGACCTCCGCGAGCTGGCGCCCAGTGGCGTCGCACCTCGAGCCTCACCCTCATGGAGCGCTCACGCGTCACCGCGTGTGTGTTGCGGCTCGTCTTTCGGCCCGAGAGCCAGCGAGAGAGCGCCTGGAGGCCAACCCGGCCACGCGTCTTCAGGCGTCCAGACGTCCGCACCGTGGTGCCGCGCGCGAGGTTCTTGACGACCGTCATCGTCGGGAGCTCGCCTCGCGCGAGGCGGGTCCCGTTTGCGCGGGCGAATGGGTGCAATTTGTTGAATTCTTTGGCGTTTTTAACTAGGCCTCGATTGTACAGGCGCTGATAGCGGCGGACCTGGTGGTTCGCGAGCTTGTTGGACGCCGCCAGGCCGGCGGAGGCGGCCGTGGAGATCGAGGCGATGAGGGCGAACGAGGCGATGGATGCGGCTAGTTTGATCATCAGGTTCTCCTGACCAGGTTGCCAAGCAAGACGTGGGCCAATGTAGAAATGGGCGTAAACGGACACGAGCGCGCGATCTGCGAGGGGACGCCCACCCGCCGGCTCGCTGATTCTCCGATCTCCGGTGGCTCTCCCGTGCGCCGGCTTCCCCGCTGCGCGTCGGTCAGCCGGAGCGTCCGACGCCAGGAGATCAGCTCGTGTGTCCCTGTGGGCGCCCGACACCGGGGAGGAGCGATCCTTCGCGCGGACCCGAGCGGGCCCTCGAACGCCCGCTCCCCCGGGCTCGGCGGGCGTCGTTTTCACTTCGTCGGGTGAGGGTCTTGTGCTTAGGATTGCGCCGCATGGCATCATGCCTCCCTTCACTCATCGGATGAGCCCATGTTGAACTCCGCCCCGTCGTGCCGCCGCCTGGTGGTCGTCGCGCTGATCGGCGCGATGGCGCTGCCGGCGGATGCTCGTCGCCGCAAGACCCCCGCCAGCCCCAAGCCGCTGCGCGTGGGGATGGTCCTCGATGGTCCGCTTCAGCCGGAGTGGCAGCGGCTGCTCGAGCGCCTGCAGCAGGAGATCCGCCTCGTGCTGGGCAACGCGCGGGCGGTGAGCTTCCCCGCCGCCAAGAGGATCGACGGCGGCTGGAAGCTCGGCGCCATCCGCGCCGGCTATGATCGGCTCTTGGCAGACCCCGAGGTCGATGTGATCCTCGCCTTGGGCTTCATCGGCCCGATCGACGTCGCGCGGCGGCCGAAGCTCAGCAAGCCGGTCTTCGCGCCGCTGGTGCTCGATCCCCGGGTCTCCGGGCTGCCCCTCAGCACCAACGGCAAGACCTCCGGCAAGGAGAACCTCTCCTATCTCGTCTACTCCTCCCGGATGATCGAGGACCTCGCGACCTTCAAGGACCTCTGCCACACCAGCGCCCAGCAGGTGCTCGTCGACAAGCTGATGCGCGCTTGGATGCCCAAGCTCGGCGAGCTGGCCGCCAAGGCGAAAAAAGAGCTCGGCGTCAAGCTCGAGATGGTGCTGGCGGAGACCAGCGCTCAGCAGGTGCTGGCGGCGCTGCCCAAGAGCGCCAAGGCGGTCTACCTGCTGCCCCTGCCGCGCTTTTCCCAGGCCGAGCGCGTCAAGCTGCTCGAGGGGCTTCAGGCGCGTCGCTTGCCGACCTTCTCTGCCTCCGGCCGCGCCGAGGTCGAGCTCGGCGCCCTGGCGACCCAGCAACGCGGCGTCGATCTACTCCGAGCGGCCCGGCGCACGGCGCTGAACATCGAGCGCTGGGTCCGCGGTGCTAGGCTCGAGACCTTCTCGATCTACCTCGAGCGGCGGCGCAAGCTGCTGCTGAACATGGCCGTGGCTGACGCGATCGGCTGGCATCCCAGCTGGCAGGTGCTTGGCTACGCGGAGAAGATCGGTGTCCAGAAGCGCCTCGCGGGGCCCAAGCTGAGCCTTGAGCAGGCGATCCGAGAGGGGTTGAGGCGCAACTGGGACGTGATCGCCGCGCTCCGTGGGCTGCAGGCGCAGCGGCTGCGGGTCAAGGGCGCCTACGCCGGTTTCTTTCCGCGCATCGAGGGCAGCTTCAGCCACCGCACGATTCGCGAAAAGATCGCCGAGGTGAGCAACGGCGCGCAGGCCTGGCACCAGGGCAAGGTCGCGGCCACGCTGCGGCAGTTTCTCTTCATCGAGCCCCGTCTGGCCGCCGTGACGATCCAAAAGGCCATAGGTCGGGGCCAGCGCGCCCAGCTCGCGCAGGTCCGCCTCGACGTCGCCAAGGCGGTAGCCCAGGCCTTCCTCGGCGTGCTCCGGGCCCAGGCCAACCTCGCCATCCAGCGCGCCAACGCCCAGCTCACCAGCGCTAACCTCGAGCGCGCCCAGGTGCGCCGCCGCGTCGGCGCTGGCGGGCCGACGGACGTCTACCGTTGGCAGGCCAAGCTCGCCACCGATCGAAACGCCACGGTCCAGGCCCAGGCCTTGTTGGCGCAGGCGCGGATCCGGCTCAACCAGCTGCTGCGCAGGCCACAGGCGCAGGCGATCGAGGCGGTCGCTCCCGCTCGCTGGGATGGCAGGCTGCTGCTGTCGGGCAAGGCGCTGAAGAAAAGCGTCCGGAACCCTGCAGACTATATCGTCTTAACGCAGTTTCTTGTCGACAAGGCGCTCTCCTCGTCGCCGGAGCTCGCCCAGCTCCAGGCCTCCTTGGAGGCCAAGCGCCGCGAGCGGCTCTCCCGCGCTCGCGCCCTCTGGCTACCCGCTGCCCAGCTTCAGGGCGAGATCAGCTATATCCCCTACCGCAAGCTCAAAGAGCCCGCGCCGATCGAGATCGCTGGCCAGCGCTTCAGCCTCGGTGTCGATCCGCCGCGCTTCTCCTGGTTTGTCGGCCTGGGGCTCTCGCTGCCCTTCTTTACCGGCTTCGAGCAGACCTACCAGCGCGAGCAGGCTGATCGTGAGGTCGCCCAGCTCCAGGCCCGCTACCGAGGCGCTCGTTTGGGCCTCGAGGCTCGTGTCCGCGCCGCCGTCAACGACGCCCGCGCGCGGGCCGCCGCGCTCTTTTTCAGCAAGCAGTCGGCCAAGGCCGCGACGAAAAACCTCCAGGTCGTGCGTGACGCCTATGGGCGCGGGGTGGCCTCGACGGTGACCCTGCTCGACGCGCAGAACTCGGCCCTCGCGGCGCGCCTCGCCGCCGCCACCGCGGTCTATGATCTGCAGGCGGCGCTGGTCGAGCTGCGGCGGACGATGGGGCGCCTCGAGCTGCTCGTCGACGCCAGGGCCCGCCGAGCCTGGGCCGACGAGTTCAAGACGTACCAGCGCAAGCGACGCGCGATCAGCGCCCGCTATCGCATCGCCCCCGATGGCGGCCTGATCGGCGCCGAGAAGAACTAGGAGACGACCATGCGACGCGTCTTTTTGTTGACGTTGACGTTGACGCTCTCGCTGCTCGGGGCGGCGTGCGGGGAGGAAAAGACCGCTCAGGAGCAGGTGATCCGGCCGGTGAAGACCCAAGCCGTGCGCTTGGTCGGGGGTGAGCTCAAGCGCACCTTTACGGCCAAATCGCAGGCGGGGAGCACCTCCAACCTCAGCTTCAAGGTCAACGGCCAGCTGAGCAAGCTGCTGGTCAAGGTCGGCGACACGGTCAAGAAGGGCCAGCTGATCGCCGTCGTGGACGGCAGCGATATCCGCCTCAAGCTGCGCCAAGTGCAGGCCGCTTATGCCCAAGCGCGGGCCCAGAGCCGCAACGCTCAGGCGAGCTACCGGCGCGTGCGCAAGCTCTACGAGAACCGCTCGGTCTCGATCTCGGACCTCGACACGGCGCGAGCCAGCGCCGACTCGGCCAAGGCCAGCCTCGCCGCCCAGGGCCAGGCGGTGGCGCAGCTCCGCCAGCAGCTGAGCTATTGCAAGCTCCACGCCCCGACCGCAGGACAGATCGCCAGCGTGCCGGTGAACATCAACGAGAACATCAAGGCGGGCCAGGCGATCGCCACGCTCAACGCGGGCACCCGCGCCGAGGTGGTCTTCAACGTCCCCAGCTCGCTGATCGGCAGCGTCCGCAAAGGCGCCAAGGCTTCGGCGCGGTTCTCGGCGCTCAAGGACGCGCCCTGCGACGCTGAGGTCAGCGAGGTTGGCATCGTCGCCGGCGGCACGGCCTTTCAGGTGGTGGCGAAGCTGCTCAATCCCCCCCGAGGGGTCCGCGCCGGGATGGCCGCGGAGGTGACCTTGGACCTTGGAGATAAGGCCAAGGCGACAAGAAAGCGGCTCTTCGTGCCGGCCCACGCTGTGTTGGAAGACCGGCGCGGGCGCTTCGTTTTCATCGCCGAGGGCGCGCGCGGTCAGCTGGGGCGGATCGCCCGGCGGGCGGTGACGATCGGTAAGCTGGCGCCCGAAGGGCTCGAGGTCCGCAGTGGCCTCAAGGCCGGCGAGCTGGTCGTCACCGCTGGGGTGCGCTTCATCGAAGCGGGCATGCAAGTTCGCATCCTGGCGAAATAGCGCCGCGCGGAGCCGATGGATGAACCTGACACGCTCGGCAATTGACAACAACCGCGTCACCGCGGTGATCCTGATCGTCGTCCTCTTCGCTGGCTGGCAGGCCTTCAACAGCCTGCCCCGAGCCGAGGATCCCGGCTTCATCATCCGCACCGCGCAGGTAATGACGAGCTTCCCCGGCGCCTCTCCCGAGCGCGTCGAGAAGCTGGTCACCGATCGGCTGGAAAAAGCGATCCAAGAGATCCCCGAGCTCGACTTCGTGAGCAGCAGCTCGAAGACCGGCCTCTCAGTGATCAACGTCAACATCCGCGAGAGCGAGAAGGTGATGCGGCCGATCTGGGACTCGCTGCGGCGCAAGATCGAGCGTGAGGCGCCGAAGCTGCCGGCGGGCTGCGGCCAGCCCGTGATCAACGATGAGTTCGGCGACGTCTTCGGCATCGTGCTCGCGCTCACCGGGGATGGCTACTCCTACGCCCAGCTCAAGGCGATCGCCGACCAGATGCGCGACGAGCTCCTGCGGCTGCCGGACACCGCGAAGGTCACGATCTATGGTGCGCAAGACGAGCGGGTGTTTATCGAGTACAAGAACTCTCGCCTCGCCGAGGTCGGGCTCTCGCCAGCGCAGCTCAAGCAGATCCTTCAGGCGCAAAACATCGTCAACCCTGGCGGCAGCGTGCGGATCGGCGAGCAGCGGATCGCGATCGAGCCGAGCGGCAACTTCGAGAGCGTCGAGCAGATCGGCAAGACTGTGGTTCAGCTGCCCCAAGGCGGCCAGCTGCTCTACCTCAAAGACCTGGTGACGATCCGCCGAGGCTATATCGATCCCCCGAGACAAAAGGTCCACAGCTCCACCGGTACGCGCTTGCTGCACCAAAAGAAGCTGCGCTTTCCGGTCAAGGCGCCAGCCACCGCGGCCCTGGTCCTCGCCGTCTCGATGCGCGATGGCGGCAAGCTCACCGAGCTTGGCGCCCAGGTCGAGCGGCTGCTCCAACACTTCAACGAGATCTACCCGATCGGCGTCCAGGTCGAGAAGGCGATCTTCCAGCCGCAGGACGTGCAGGAGGTGGTGAGCGGCTTCACCTCGAGCCTCTTTCAAGCGATCGCCATCGTGATGGTGGCGATGCTGCTCTTTTTGGGCCTGCGCACCGGGCTGATCGTCGCCGCGCTGATCCCCACCGCCGTGATGAGCACCTTGATGGTGATGCGCTTACTCGGCGTGGGGCTCGACCAGATCTCCTTGGCTGCGCTGATCATCGCCTTGGGGATGTTGGTCGACAACGGCGTCGTCATGGCTGAGTCGACCCTGGTCTATATGAGCGCTGGCGACAGCGCCAGGGAGGCGTCGATCCGCTCGGCCAAGGAGCTGCGGATCCCCCTGCTGACCTCCTCTCTGACCACCTCTGCGGCCTTCTTGCCGATCTTTTTGGCCAAGAGCGCCGTGGGCGAGTATACGGCGGCGCTCTTCATCGTGGTCACCATCGCGCTGCTCTCATCCTGGGTGCTCTCGCTGACGATGACCCCGATGCTCTGCGCGCTGCTGCTCAAGCCGAGCAAACGCACCGAGCCACCGAACCGAAGCAGCCGCTTCTACCGCGGCTACCGGCGCTTCCTCTTACTCTTTGTGCGCCGCCCGCTGATCACCGTCGCGCTGATCGTCGCGGTCTTCGTCGGTGGGATGCAGCTCTTTGGCCTCGTGCCTCAGGTCTTTTTCCCTGGCTCCGATCGGCCCACCTCGGAGGTGCAGATCCAGCTGCTTACGGGTGCCGATATCACGACAACGCGTCAGACCCTCGAGCGCATCGAGCGCTATATCCACGACGAGCTGAAGGTGAAAAAGGCCGGCGACCACGGCGTGACCAAATGGGTCAGCTTCATCGGCCAAGGCGCCCCACGCTATTACCTTAGCTATGGCCCCGAGCCGCCCAACGCGGGCTACGCGATCATGCTGATGACCCACGACGATTATCCTCATATGAAGGCTACGCTCGCGAAGCTGCGGAGCTGGTGCTATGAGCAGCTGCCGGGGGTCAAGGCCACCATCGGTCCGCGCTCGCTCGGGCCGCCGGTGAAATACCCGGTCCAGGTGCGTCTCTCGGGCCACGATACGGCTCAGCTCTTTTCGATCGTCGACAAGGTCAAAGCGAAGCTGCGCAGCTTCCCAGAGGCGACAAATATCGTCGACGATTGGGGCCTCTGGTCGAAAAAGCTGGTGGTCAAGATCGATCAGGCTCGGGCGCGTCGCGCGGGGGTGAGCAGCCAAGACGTCGCGCTCTCGCTGCAGACCCTCTTTTCAGGCCTCCAGGTAACGCAATATCGCGAGAACGATAAGGTCATCCCCGTGACCATGCGCTCTGTCGCCGCCGATCGCCAAGACCTCGGTAAGCTCGAGACCCATCAGGTCTACGCCCAGAGCAGCGGTAAGTCGGTACTGCTCTCGCAGATCGCGACCCTCGAGCTGACGTGGGAGCCCTCCAAGGTGCTCCGTCGAGATCGGCTCAAGACGGTGACGGTGAACGCCAACCTGCGCGCAGGGGGCAACGCCGCGGCGATCAACGCCGCGATCGAGCCCTGGCTGAAGGAGCAGCATCGCCGCTGGGGGCCAGGCGTCACCTACGCGCTCGGCGGTGAGGTGGAAAAGACAGCAAAGGCCAACCAGTCGATCGCCGACCAGATGCCGATCGCTCTCTTCTTGATCGTGTTGCTGCTGGTGGCGCAGTTCAACTCGCTACGCCGGACGATGATCATCATCGCCGTGCTGCCGCTCGGCTTGGTAGGCGTAGCCGTCGGCCTCTTGCTAGCGAAGTCCTACTTTGGCTTCATGACTCTGCTGGGGGTGGTCTCGCTCTTCGGGATCGTGATCAACAACGCGATCGTGCTGATCGAGCGGATCGAGCTGGAGATCGACGAAAACGGCCTCGAGCCGGCTCTGGCGGTGATCCAGGCGGCGCAGCAGCGCCTGCGGCCGATCCTCTTGACCACCGCGACGACCATCGCAGGTCTCTTGCCCCTATGGCTCGGTGGCGGCCCGATGTTCGAGCCGATGGCGATCGCGCTGATCTTTGGGCTGAGCTTCGCGACGGTGCTAACCCTCGGCGTGGTGCCCACGCTCTACGCGCTCTTTTTTCGCGTCAGCTTCAGGGGCTTCGTCTACACGCCGCCGCCTTGAGAGCACCCCGACCAATCCCTCTCGTCGCCGGGCACAGCACCGCCGGCCGCTTTCGATACCTCAGAAAGCTCGCCGTAACGCCTGTATGGTTCGTCTCTTCGGCTACGAGAGCGGCGCGGCAGCTCTGCACCCGGCTCGGTCCCGAATCTGTGGAAAAGCTCTTCGATCAACAGGCTGCTGGGGTCTTCAGCGGCGAGCGGACGGCGGACGAAGCGACGCTCAGTTGGCGACGTAGAGCAGACCGTAGGTGGCCAGCTCGCTGCTACCCTCTGGCGTCAGGTCAAAGCCAAAGAAGTGCTCCTCGTCAGCTCCTCCAGGACCCATCAAGAAGTAGTGGTAGTAGTCTTGGCCGGCGTGGGAGAAGAAGACCGCGCGGCGACTGGCGAGGTCGTAGACGCCGAGGTTTCCGCCCTTGCCCAGACCACTGACACCGCTGGTGCCGGAGCCGCGGATCCAGAGCGACTTCGGAGTGATCGCGAAGGTCGGGCCGGTGGGGATCGACGCGCTCTGGAAGGTCGCGCCCGCGGTGCTGGGAGCCCAGGTCATCTGATAGACCACGGCGTGGCCGTGGTTGATGTCGATCCCAGGATCGTCGGCCGGCGCCTTGTAGTCGCCGAGACTGAGCGGGCCCTGGTGGTCGTCGATGTTTCCCTTCGCGTAGGCCGAGTCCACCGCCGGCAGGTCCGCGCTCGTCAGGCTGATCGGCAGCGCCATCATCCGGTTGAAGGTCTGGCGATGGTCGGGATCGCCAGCGGTCGGGACCTTGATGTCGAAGTGGATCACAGCCTTATAAGCTGGCAGCGCCCAAAGGGTCTTGCCGTCCGGGGCGAGCTGGAAGCTGGCGAAGTTTTGGCCGAAGACCGTGGCGTCAAAGCCTTGCTTCCCAGCGCGGACGCTGTCGAAGTCGACCTGCTCGGCGTCGGCGTTGAGATCGAGCACCTTGACCTCCAAGCAGCCACCGACGAAGAGCAGGTCATGGCCCTTCAGCGTGCCGCTGCCGTCAAAGGTCGCGATACCGAGGCCAGCCCGGTGGATTTTGCCAGAGGTGAGACACTTGATCGTTCCCTGAGCGTTGTCGAAGCTGGCGGTGGGCTCCATCAGCGCGCTGGCGTCGTAGGCATTGGTCTTGGGCTTGAAGTTCGGCGCCCCCTTGGTTCCGACGGTGATGCGGAAGACACAGATCTTGCCCTTGCACTTCTGGGGGCCACCCGAAGCGTTCTTCGGGGTCAGCTGGCTCGCGTAGAGCTCTTCACCATGGACCACGAGGTCGCCGAACCCGCTAGAGAGGATCGCCTCGTCCTTCTTATCGAGGTACGTCGCCGTGACCGCCTGAGTGGTCAAGGTCGTAACGTCGGCGTACCACATCCCCTCGTCCGTAGGACCGATCGGGTTGGCGTCGGCGTTGATGACGTAGAGGTAATCCTTGCCGCCCTTGCTCAGCAGAGCACCCTTGCAGGGAGAAGCATTGCTAGCCTGGGGGAAGGTGACCGCGTTCTTGCTCAGCTGCTTACGTGTCTTGACGTTGAAGGCGTAGGCGTAGCCGCTCTGGTAGAGCACGTAGACCACATCCCCCTTGCCCTTGACCATCCCGCAGACGCCGGTCAGCGGCGTATCGGCGCTGTCGACCAGCTGATGGGTATAGACCCCCGTTCCAGCGCTGAGCTCAGCGACGTTGTACGTCGAGAGGTCGACATAGCGCAGCCCCTTGTCGACGGCGACGACCATGTTGCCAGGCTCTTTCGGGACGTCGGGCGAGATATCGCGCTCATGAAGGTGCGAGAGGGTCACGGTGCCGAGCTCGCTGGTCTTCCCGTCCTCGAGGGTGACGTCTGCGGCCTCCGCCGGCGGGTTCTCGCCCTTCTCGGGGGTCGTCGAAGAGAGCATCATGTCGCCCTCGCTGACCACGCCGCCCCAGGCCTTCTCCTTGGTCGAGAATGTGCTATTCCAAGCGTAGCCCTTGGCTCGAGAGGTCGTCCCGTCGGCGAAGATCATCAGCTTGAAGCTGCCCGCCGGAAGCCCCTTGACGACGATCTCCGGGCCGAAGCTGCTCTGGATCGGCTCGGTCGTCCGAGCCTCGGCGTCGATCTCCTTGACGATCACCGGCGACTCACAGCTCGTGTCATCCACCTTGCAGAGCATCACGACCACCGCCGAGTCTCCCTCGTAGTAGGGCAACGATGGCTTCCAGAGCGGGTCTAGCTGGGTCCCGTTGTTCTTACCCCAGGTCGGCTTGAAGGAGAGGCTGGCGTTGCCTGTCAGCTTGCCATCTGATTTGGTGCTCGCGTCACCTTGGTCGCCTTGATCGGCCTTTTGGCCGCCGTCGCCGGGCTTGTCTTCTGAGCTATCAGAACAGCCCCAAGCGAGGCCGCCACACAACAAAGCGATTAGTCCTAAGAGTTTGAACTTTCTCATTTTTCCTTCCTCGTTCGCTGATGAGTCTCGACTCGACGATGATCGCTGCCGACGCGATGCTGTTACGCGATGGGATTATACGTCGGAGCGACGCCTTCCTTGATAGCCAAAGAGAGTCATTGACGAGCGCAGAGAGGATAGGGCGAACGGGATCGTTCTGGAAGAAGAACTCGCAGCGCTCAGCCCGCCGAACGGGATCGTTCTGGAAGAAGAACTCGCAGCGCTCAGCTCGCCGCTCTTGGGCTTCGAAGGGGCGAGGCGCTCTAGAGCGCTGATCAGCTTACCAGACCGAGCTGCGCGAAGGATGCGGAATCACGGCGTAGGAGCGAGGAGGGCGCCTGCTGGTAGCAAGCAACCGACGAGCAACAACCGCCGTGATTTCGCAACTATCTGGGGCCTGGCCATCAGTATCGGTCTTGCTGATGATCGGCGCGGTCTGGGTCTCACCGCACAGCATTTGCGGCGCGTTGACACTCCGTGGGGCGTGTACCAGACTCGCGACGAGTCTTTCGCCGTGACGCTAACGACACCCAACCCCTCGTCGCCCCACGCGATCCGTCCGACAGTGGCCCGGATCGAGCTTTCGGCCTTGACCGAGAACTATCGCGCCCTACGGCAGGCGCTCTCGCGCCCACATCGCGACGGCGCCGCGCGGCAGGAGGTGGCGATCATCGCGGTGGTCAAGGCCGACGCCTATGGGCACGGGGCCGTGCCCGTCGCGCGAGCGCTCGAGGGGCTCGGGATCTGGGGGTTCGGCGTCGCCACCGTCGAGGAGGGCGCCGAGCTGCGTGGCGCCGGAGTGCGGGCGCCGATTTTGATCATGGGGGCGGCCTTCGGCAACGATCACGCTGAGGTGCTGGCCCACGATCTCACGCCGGTGGTCGGCGATCCGGGCGACGTCGATCGCTTCGCCACCGCCGCCAAGGCCGCCGATCGGCTCCGCTTCTCGATCCACGTCAAGGTCGACACGGGGATGAACCGCCTCGGCGTCGTCGAGGCGCGCTTCGATGAGTTCATCCGCCGCTGCGCGCGCCACCCCTTCATCCGCGTCGATGGCCTCGAGACGCATTTCTCCTGCGCCGAAGACCCGGATCCAGCCCCGACCGAGGCGCAGCTTCAGGCCTTTATCCGTTGCCTGGATCACGCCCGCGCCGTGGGCGCCGATCCGCAGCTGATCCACGCCTGCAACACGGCGGCGGCGCTGCGCTTTTCGCAAGCCCATTTCGACGCCGTGCGCCTCGGCATCGGGCTCTACGGGGCGCTGCCCAGCGCCCACGTCCCCGACCCCGGCCTGACGCCAGCGCTGAGCCTGCGCACGCGGATCAACGCGCTGCGGGAGGTGCCCGCCGGTACACCGGTCTCTTACGGCGCGACCTATCACACGCGGCGAGCTTCGATCATCGCTACGCTGCCCGTCGGCTACGCTGACGGCTACGCCCGACGCCTGGGGGCGACCGACGCCGACGCCGACGCTGGCCGGCCGCGGGCCCAGGTGCTCATCCGAGGCCGGCGCGCGCCGGTGGTTGGGCGGGTCTGTATGGACCTCTGCATGGTCGACGTCACCGACACCCCCGACGTCGCCGTGGGCGATGAGGTCGCCCTGCTCGGCGGAGCTTCGCGGGGGGCAGGCCAGGGCCCGCGTGAGGGTCAGAGCGAGGCGCCTGTCCGCGCCGAGGAGCTCGCCGTCTGGGGCGAGACGATCGCCTACGAGGTGCTGACGAGCATCTCCAAGCGTGTGCCGCGCGTCTATCCCGGCGTGCAAGCCTCCGAGCTCGCCATCGTCGCGGCCGGAGGTGCGCAATGATGAGCGCCGCCCAGCGAGCCCTCGAGCGCGCCTCCACCGCGATCGATCGGATCTGGAAGACGCCGCTGCGCTTCGTGCAGGTGCTCGGCGAGATGATGACGATGCTCTTCCGCGCTGTTCTCTGGGGGGTGCGGCCGCCCTATCGGGTCGGGCTGGTGATCCAGCAGATGGAGTTCATCGGGGTCGGCTCGCTGTCGATCATCATGCTCGTCTCGCTCTTCACCGGCGGCGTCTTCGGCCTACAGAGCGTCGAGGCCTTCCGCAAGTTTCAGGCCGACAGCTACGTCGGCACCGCGGTCTCGCTGACGCTGACGCGAGAGATCGCCCCCGTGATCACCGCCCTGATGGTCGCCGGCCGCGCAGGCTCGGCGATGGCTACCGAGCTCGGATCGATGCGGATCTCCGAGCAGATCGACGCCATGTCCACCCTCGCCGTCAACCCGATCCAATACCTCGTCGTCCCGCGGCTGATCGCCTCCACGCTGATGATGCCGTTGCTGACGATGGTCTTCAATATCTGCGGGATGTTCGGGGCTTATCTCTTTGTCGTCGGTGTGCAGAACGTCGACCCGGGGCCCTTCATCTACAACATCCGCTGGTATACGGACGTCGACGATCTGACCATGGGGCTGGTCAAGGCCGTGGTCTTTGGCCTCGCCGTAGCTCTGATCGGCTGCCACCAGGGCTACAACGCCGCTGGCGGCGCCCGCGGCGTGGGGCTGGCGACGATGCGCACGGTGGTGATCTCCTCGGTGATGATCCTCGTGATCGACTTCATCATCACCGACATCCTGATCACCGTGGGGATGTGAGCTGATGGCTGGTGAGGGCGCGCCCCAAAAGACGCGGCTGGTCCATATCGAGGCTACCGACACCGAGGTCAAGCCGCTCGAGCTGGCCAAAGAGGAGGCCGGCCGCAGCGAGCGCTATCAGCTCCAGGTGCGCGGCCTGCGCAAGACCTTCGGCGAGCATCAGGTGCTGCGCGGCGTCGACCTCGACGTCGAGCGCGGTCACATCAACGTGGTGATCGGCGGCTCCGGCGCGGGCAAGTCGGTGCTGATGAAGCACCTGATTGGGCTGCTCAAGCCCAACGAGGGGCATATCTGGGTCGACGGTGACGACATCGTGCCGATGAACGACTTTCAGCTCAACGCGGTGCGCCAAAAATTCGGCATGCTTTTTCAGTATGCGGCGCTCTTCGACTCGATGACGGTCGAAGAGAACGTGATGTTTCCGCTGGTCGAGCATAAAAGGCGCGAGCTCTCGCGGGCGCGGATGCGCGAGCTGGTGACCGAGAAGCTCCACGCCCTGGGCCTCTTCAACATCGAGAAGAAGTACCCCTCCGAGCTCTCGGGCGGTATGCGCAAGCGCGTCGGCCTGGCTCGCGCGATCGTGATGGAGCCGGAGATCCTCTTTTATGACGAGCCGACCACGGGCCTCGATCCCATCGCGACCAAGAACGTCGATGACATGATCCAGGAGATCGCCGAGAAGCTCAGCGTGACCTCGGTGGTGATCAGCCACGATATGGCGTCGACCTTTCGCATTGGCCACCGAGTCTCGATGCTGTACAAAGGCCAAATCATTGCGAGCGGAACCCCAGAGGATATCCTCATCGACCCTCCGGAGCCGCTCGCCGAGTTTCTGCAGACCGCCGGCATGCAGCTAGAGGCGAAGGGGCGCTAGGCGTTGCGAACTCTCGGACCCGCTATAAAGGTCGGTTTCACGGTGATCGTGGCGCTGATCGGTGCCTATTGGGCCTTCATGATGCTGGCCAAGGGCAGCTGCGCCGGTGAGAAGAAGCACGTCACACTTCACGCCTACTTCAAAGACGCGACGCTGCTGGTCGAGAAGTCGCGGGTGCAGATCGCCGGCCTCAACGTCGGCCATATCACGGCGCGATCGCTGAACGTCCGCCCGCCCCGACCAGATCTGATCAGGTCCAAGCGCTTCGCCAAGATCACCCTGGCGCTGGTGCGACCGGTAAAGATCTACTCCAACGCCGTGATCTACAAGCGCTCGGCCTCGCTCCTCGGCGACTTCTATCTCGAGATCGATCCCGGGACCTACGAGTGGGTTGACGCCAAGGGGAAGCGCCACGTCGGTGAGACGTTGAAAGACGGTGACGAGCTGCGCTTCGTGCGCGAGGCCTCGACCACCACCGCCGTCGTCGAGCAGGTCTCGGACCTGCTGCCGGTGATCAAGGGCCTCGTCCAAGATGTACGCAAGTTCACCCGTGGTCCGCTCAACAGCATCGGCAACAACATCAACAGCGGCATCGTCGAGAACCGCAAGGCGATCAAGGCGATCGTCGACAACATGGAGCGCATCACCAAAGACGTGCGTGGTATCACCACGGGCGCGACGCGGGACGTGCGGATGATCCTCGCCGATATCCGCACGATCACCGGTCGAGTCAAGAGCATGGTCGGCGACCCGAAGATGCGCGGCCAGCTCAAAAAGGGCGTAGACCAGCTCTCGTCAGCGGTCGACAAGCTCGACAAGACCATGGGCACCGTGGAGGGCATCAGCAAAGACGTCAAGGGCATCACCGGCGACCTCGAGAAGGGCAAGGGCACGATGGGCCGGCTCCTCAAAGACGAGGCGCTGATCGATGGTGTCGAAGATACGGTCCGTGATCTCGGCGACATCGTCAAAGGCCTGGCGACCTTGCAGACCGTGGTCGGTCTGCGGACGGAGTACAACTTCCTCGCCGGCAGCATCAAGACCTACGTGTCGATCGAGCTGCGCCCGCGGCCCGATAAGTACTACCTGATCGAGCTGATCGACGATCCCCGCGGTCGCCGCGAATACACCACCGACATCACGCGCACCGACGATCCTTCCAAGCCCTTCCTTACTCGCTCGGACAACCTCCGGATCAGCGACGCCTTTCGCATCACCTTTCAGTTCGCCAAGCGCGTCGGCTTCGCCACGTTCCGCTTCGGGATCAAGGAGAGCACCGGCGGCGTCGGCGTCGATCTCTCGTTTTTCGGCGACGATCTGCAGGTCTGGATCGACGCCTTCGACGCTCAGGCCAACGTCTACCCGCGGCTGAAGATGCTCGCGGCCTGGCGCTTCTTCTCGCGGCTCTATGTGATCGGCGGCGCCGACGACATCCTCAACGAGCGTCCCCAGGACGGCGTCGGCGGCGGCCGCGACTTCTTCCTCGGCGCGTTCTTGCGCTTCAACGACCGCGACCTGCGCAACATGCTGCTGATCGGCGGCAGCGCGCTGTCCGGCGCTGGTGGCTAGAGCGCTGATCCGCTTCGCTCCCGTCGCCGCGCTGGTCTGCGACATCACAGCGGTTGTCGCTCGTCGGTTGCGTGCGACCAGCAGGCGCCCTTCTCGC
>PDWJ01000797.1_pt1 | contig 43683 bp, 39 predicted proteins | sample 1430881 | NCBI WGS metagenome assembly PDWJ01 (sample SAMN01162460, study PRJNA174530) | Oral metagenome, whole genome shotgun sequencing project. | biome: Marine environment; feature: Marine mammal; material: Swab sample of the gingival sulcus; isolation source: swab sample of gingival sulcus...
AAATCACCCAGAAGGTCATCCTCTGCCCAATCCTCTTCCAGGCTCCCGGAAGTATCAGCGGGTCTGCTGGATGGAGGCGTTGGCCCTTGGGAAGAAGCAGATACCGCTTGGTTATGTTGGATGGGCGTTACAGAGGTTTTAGAGGTCTCTTGGGGTGAGGAATCCGTTGTCTGGGTGGTTATCGGATGAGTAGGCTGTAGAGATGTTTGTTTGGCGCTGCACGCCGAGCAGATAAGCAGTACGGCCACAAGAAAAAAGCACAGGCCACGGAAAGAGGCAGGATGCTTTTGTAAACAAGGATAAGAGGAAAGGATGGTTCTCATGGGTTATTTTGCAGAGGTTTCCCTGACGATTTTTTTCCTGACCTGTTCAAGAAGTACGCTGGGCGGATTTTTGGAAAGAATGGAGCTAAACTGGGAGCGGTAGTTCTTAACCAGACTGACCCCTTCAACAATAACATCATATACACGCCACTCATTATTTCTGAATCTGAGCATGTAATTGAGGGGTACTTTTTTGTCATTGATTTGGATAAAGGTATCTACTCTTGCTTTTTTGGGGGAAAGTCTTGTTTCCTTCTCAAAAATAACAGGTTCTCCATTATAGGACTGGATTTTATCCATATAGATACTCTGTAATAATTGAGAAAAAAGATCCCGAAATTCATGACGTTGTTCCTTGGTAAAGGATTTCCAATATTTTCCCACAGCAAGTCGGGTGACATCGTTAAAGTCAAAGAGGTTTTCTCCTGCCTTTACCAGAAGTTTCTGCTGCTGTTTCTTATTTATTTGTGTATCTTTGGATGTTGTGAGGATGGAAATGACATGGTTCACATTGGTTGTAACATGATCCATAGGGCCATGAGCTGCATAGACAGGAGTGGCAAACACAACAACGATCAGGAAACAAAACAAGAAGTGGGGCATGGTTCGTATACCTCGCAGGCTATCGTTCACATAGCATGATGTACAGTGCAATCCTTGGGCAAAAAAAGCTATACCTTACCGAAGATATATTTGCTGATGAGCTCCTCAAAATCCACGGTGGACTCAGTATCCACAATGATGCCGCCCGAGGTGATGGGCTCCAGCCCGCCGCCCGGAGAAATCTTGATATATTTGTCGCCAATGAGCCCGCTGGTCTTGATGGAGGCAATGGCATCCTCGTCAATGGGAACGTCTTTGTTGATTTTCATAGACACCAGGGCCACCTGCTCGTTTGTATCCAATATGATAGATTGTACCTGACCAATGGGAACCCCGGCCATCTGGACAAATCCGCCTGTTTTAAGTCCTGTAACATTATTAAAACGAGCGGTTATGGTGTAGTAATCACCGCCAAGAAGTTCCATCTTCCCTAGTTTAATCGTGAGATAGGAAACACAAAGACATCCAATGATAAAAAAGATACCCACCATAGATTCCTGCTTAAAACGCTGTATGGATGCTGACATCTTGTTGCTCCTTGTTGTTAACGGTCATTGCCAGACTAACGAGCGGCCTCTTCATAGTGCAGGGCCTGATTTTTTGTTCCCAGGTCGGCCATATCCTTTTGTAACCGTTCCAGACTGTGGATAAAGGCATCAATAAAGGGATGCTTATGTTGTTCAAGCTCTCTGGGAGACCCCTGAAACAAGACCTTGCCCTCATCAATAATGGCAACTCTGTCGGCAACATAGAAGACATCCGGAATGTCGTGGGACACCAGTACGGCTGAGAAGTTGAAGCGTTGCTGGTAGTGGGCCACCATAGATAAGACCGCATGTTTACGCAGCGGGTCAAGGCCGGTTGTGGGCTCATCAAAGAGAACGATTTTTGGCTCAGTGACCAACGCTCTCGCCAGGGCGACGCGTTTTTGCATCCCGCCAGAAAGCTGGGTGGGATATTTGTGACCAACTGCACCGAGTTCCAATTGTTCCATTTTGGCGTGGACTTTGTCGGTGATGGCCTGGGTGGAAAGTCTGGTTTTTTCTCGCAGGGGCAGGGCAATGTTTTCAAAAATAGTCATGGAATCAAACAAGGCGTTATTCTGGAACATATAACTGCATTGCTGTTTCATAGCCTGCTGTTCCTTGCGGTTCATGGCAGCCAGGGACCGGCCCATAAAAAGAATTTCTCCGTCATCAGGCGTGAGCAAGCCGATGATGTGCTTGAGAAAGACACTTTTTCCCACACCGCTTTTACCGATGATGGCGGTGATTTCACCTTCATAAATGGTCAGATCAATCCCATCCAGGATGGTTTTCTTCCCAAAGCTTTTGGTAACATGGTTGAAGACAACAAGTGGTGTTGGCATGGACGGCTACAGGAGGAAAGAGGTGAGTATGTAATCGACAATCAGTATCCACACACAGGAGATCACCACTGCAGAGGTGGTCGCCAGGCCGACTCCCTTGGCCCCGTACCCATCTTGTCTGGTATGGGTAAAATATCCCTGAAAGCTGCAAATGGTGCTGACCACAAAGGCAAAGGCAAAGGCTTTGAGAAATCCACCTGTCACATCCTGCATGACAACGCTTGATTCCACACGGTAAAAATAGATGCCCTTGTTAAGGCCCAGGAGGAGGACGCCTGCGATATACCCACCCAAGATGCCCACCACATCATACAGGGCTGTGAGAAGGGGAAAGGAGATAAGCGAGGCCGCAATCTTGGGGCTGATGAGAAACCGGATAGGGTCAATGGCCATGGTGTCCAAAGCGTCAATCTGTTCCGAGATACGCATGATGCCGATTTCTGCGGTCATACTCGAACCGGCCCGTGCTGTAATCATGACGGCGGTGAGCACGGGACCCAATTCTCGGACTAAGGAGAGCGACACAGCTGATCCAAGGGCCCCTTCAGAAGCAAATTGGCTTAAGGTATAGTAGAGCTGTAAGCCCAGTACCATACCTGTAAACAGAGCCACCAAAGCGATGATAGAGATGGATTGGGCACCGATGAAATACACCTGTTGCAGGATTTTTGAGAACTGGAAAGGTAAGGAAACAATCTTCACCAAACCTTGTAGGGAAAAGATGGTATAGGCCCCGCAAGTGTTGATGATGGCAATAAGATATCTTCCCAGAGAGGCGCAGGGAGTCAGTAGGTAGGCAAGAAATGGGTGCATGATTTTGGAAGGTGAAATGGTGTGCAGCAGATCAAGCAGAGCAGGTCGTTACATGAACGCACCTAGCTGAAACGTTTCGGAAAGACAAGAGATGCCTTGCAGGCGAAGGAACGTTGGCAGGGCCATTGCTTCCTCGTATTCAGACAATAATACCCCCTGCAATCACCTGCCCTTCAGGAGAATAAAGCGTAAGAATCTGACCTGGCGCAGGAACTTCCTGTGGGGAGATGAACTGGACATGCAATGTCTCACCCTTCACACGAACCTTGGCGTATTGGGCATCCTGGCGGTAACGGGTTTGTACAAGGATTTTTTCAGGCCAATGCTCTGGGGGAACCAGCAGGTTGCAACGGGCTGCTGTACACGCATGGCTTACAAGCTGGTCACAGGAACCCACAACAAGGGTATTGGCAGAGACATCCTTGTGGATGACGTACAAGGGATGGGTGTAGGCAATGCCCAGCCCTCGGCGTTGGCCTTGCGTGTATCGCCAAAGGCCCTTGTGGATTCCAAGACGCTTACCTTCTGTGGTGATGACAGGCCCTGGGCCGGACAGGGAAATGTTTCTGCTGGACAGAAACGATCGGTAATCCCCGGGAACAAAACAGATTTCCTGACTTTCTGATGTTCCCACAGGTTCAAGCCCCTGACGTTTCAATGCAGGAAGTACCTTGTGTTTATGCCAGGTGCCCAGAGGAAAGAGGACGTCCCTCAACACGTGTCCAGGTACAAGAGAAAGAAAATAGCTCTGGTCTTTGGAGGTGTCTTTGCCCCGAAAAAGCCCGTAGCCGTCTGGCGTCTTTGTGACCTGACAATAATGGCCTGTTGCCAGCTTGTCTGCGCCTCGTTCTTTGGCCATCTCAAGGAGCAGGCCAAATTTCATCTCCTTATTGCACAGACAGCACGGATTGGGAGTTTTGCCCTGTTTGTAGGCTCGGATAAAGGGTTGGATAATACGCCTTTCAAAGGCATCGCTGACATCAACGACTGCAAAATCCACTCCCAATGCCTGGCATTGGGCCTGCATCATGTCTATCCGCTTGGTGTCTTCCCCGGTGGGCGGAAGAAAGAGGGCGTGCAGGGCAAAGACAGAGGTATGCTGTTTGCTTAGCAGGGCCAGGCTTAACAGGCTGTCGGCTCCGCCGCTTAAGGCCAGAGCAATGGCGGTCATGGTATACCACGCATGGCAGAAGGTGGGCAGGAACCTGTGGTTTGACGGCCCTCTCACATCCCGCGTTATGCAAGGGCTTGTGCAAGCCCTGCGGGTTCGGGTAAAGATGGCATGGATTGCTCCAGTACATGGGCAATACCCAGCAGTCGATCCTCGCCAAATCCTGAACCAAAGAGCTGGAGTCCCACAGGCAGACCTGAATCCCTGCCCAGACCCACAGGCAGGCTGAGACCTGGCAATCCGGTCAGGTTCAGAGAAATAGTAAAAATATCGGTCAAATACATTTGCAAAGGGTCAGCTATGTTCTGGCCCAGGGCAAAGGCCGTTGTGGGGCAGGCCGGGCCTGCCAGCACATCGCAGGTGGCAAGAGCTTTGAGGAAATCCTCGCGGATGATCCGCCTCACCTGGGCGGCCTTTTTATAATAGGCGTCATAGTAGCCCGCAGACAGGACATAGGTTCCCAGCAAAATCCTGCGTATCACTTCATCGCCAAACCCCTGGGTTCTGGAAGTGGTATACATCTCCGAAAGATTGTGGGCCTCCGTGTTTCGAAGCCCATACCGCACGCCGTCAAAACGGGCCAGGTTGGAGCTGGCTTCGGCCATAGCGATAATATAATAGGCTGCAATGGCATACGAGGTATGGGGCAGAGACACCGGAACAATCTCGGCCCCCAATTGCCTGGCTGTGTCTATGGCCTGATTGCAGGCATGGGCAACTTCCGGGGCAAGGCCCTTTTGCCAGTATTCTTCGGGCAGACCGATACGCACACCTGCAAGATCCTTCATGGCATGAAGGCTGGCTGTATAATCCGGCACAGGGGCGTTGACGCTGGTGGAGTCCTGAGTATCGTGGCCTGCTATGACAGTAAGCATCAGGGCGGTATCTTCCACGCTCCGAGTCAAGGGGCCAGCCTGATCCAGAGAACTGCCGTAGGCGATAAGTCCGAACCGTGAAACCCGGCCATACGTGGGCTTGAGGCCAACAGTCCCGCAGAATGCAGCAGGCTGGCGGATGGAGCCGCCCGTGTCTGTTCCTATGGAAGCAAAGGCCTGACAGGCTGCCACGCTGGCAGCCGAACCGCCGCTGGATCCGCCGGGCACATGATCAAGATGCCAGGGATTTTTGGTAGGGCCTGTGGAGGAATGTTCAGTTGACGAGCCCATAGCAAATTCATCCAGATTATTTTTTCCCAGGATAATGGCCCCGTGTTCCTTGAGACGGGCCACCAGATGGGCGTCATAGCAAGGGGTGAAGCCTTGCAGGATATGGGAGGCGCAGGTCGTGGGTATTCCCTTTGTGGCGAGATTATCTTTCAAAAGGATGGGCACACCCCAGAGTTGTTGGTCGGGATGTGGCCCCTGCTGGTCGAGCAGCCTTGCCTGCTCAAGAGCCTGTTCGTCGTTGCGATACACAAGGGCCTTGAGATGGGGTTCTGTGGCCTGGATACGTTCAAGGCAGGCTGTTGTGACTTCAAGGGCAGTTATTTCTCGTTGAGCGAGAAGATCTCTGATGGCAGTCAATGAAAGGGTAGAAAGTGAGGCCATAAAAGGTTCCTTGTGTGGGAGGTGGGGCCTGATGGAAAAAAAGGCACTGGCATGCGGCTCTGAGAGCCACGCAAGGACTCAGACGATCTTGGGAACCACAAAATAGGCCCCATCCTGATCCGGGGCATTGTCCAGGATAGCCTCTCTTGAGGTGGTCTGCACCACCTCATCATCGCGCAGGACGCTGACATGATCCACCGGGGAATACATGGGTTCCACAGACGAGGTGTCCAGTTCATTCAGGGTATCCATATACGACAGGATGGTATCCATCTGCTGAGCAAACAGGGCTGCTTGATCCTGGGAGACATCCAGTCGTGCCAGGGATGCAATCTTGCTGACTTCATGGGTGGTGATGCTCATGGTGTCCTCAATACGGGTTGGTCAAAATGGCTAGTGTGCGAGACGTCTGACAGGCTGACGACGGCCAGGAAGGATGTGTTGCGGCTTGGTCGTTACAGGCAAGGTCTCCAGGGTTGCGTTCATCACCTCGGTTCCATTGGCTGCCGTTGCATTCAGTGCCTCAATCTGGGCCTGACGGCGGGCTTCGCGTTGGGCAAGCCTGCGGGTGATGCGGTCTGAGTCAACGGGATGGGAACCTGTACGAGTTGGCTGGAACACGAAATAGTCCTGGGAGGCCAGGCCGTTTGTGTCCCAGGACAAGGGAGCCATAGCCCAGGAAAGGGGCTGTCGGGCACAGAGGATAGCATTAAGATCCTCATGGGCAAGGGGAGATGGTACGTAACCAAGCCCTGCAGCAAAACGGATGAAATCAAATCCCAGGGCCGTCCAGAAGTCAGGCGGCTGCTGTCCGGTTTCCTTGAGGATGCGTTCAAGCTCTTTGGTTCCCAGGCCAGGATTGTCTTCCCACCATCCGCCCGGATACAGGGCCAGATTGAAGTAGGTCGCCTCCAAAGGGGAGTCCAGGTGGCTGCCCTGTCCCCAGAGTTGGGTTCCCAGGAACAGGAGACGGTTTTCATTATAGAAAAAAAACTGGGGCACAAGGAGTTTGGCGTTTTCCAGGGTATCGGGCAGGAACACGGCCTTAAAATCCGGTTCCGGGTTGAGGGCATCCTTGGCCAGATCCTCGGCCCGAAGCAGCTTGGCCACGGTCTTGCTCCAGGCGGCAGGTTGTTTGGGATCATAGCTGGTCATGGCCGTGATAGTTCCGCCCTGAAAGGAGGCTTCCTCCCAGAAATGTCGGGCCATGATTCTGCCATAGGATTCCCTGGGGTAGACAAGGGCGAATCGGGAAATCCCATTGGCAAAGGCGGATGTGACCATAGCCCGTACCTGATCCCTGGGACTTCCAAAGAATCGCCAGACCCTGGTTCCCTCATCCTCCACCGTGGGCATAAAGGCAAAAAAGGCCCGATCCCTGGCAAGACCTTTGCTGAGGATGGTCTCCAAAGAGGTCTTGCGCAAAGGGCCCCCAATGATGCGGCAATGGGGAGTCAGGTGGGCCGCTTCCTGTTCCCAATCTGGGGCAGAGGTGTTGATCAAGGTCACTTTGAGATCCATGCCCTGGCTGTTGAGATACCATTGCCCTGCGCCTGCTCCCTGGGCAATGCGCCAGCCTACCGAGGCATAGGGGCCTTCCAGGGGAATAAGCAGAGCAATGTGCTGGCGGGGATGCCCCCATTGGGCCTTGAGGGCTTCAAGCTCCCTGGCAAAGGGAAAGGAGCCAGCCCATTGGCCCTTGTCCTTGAGGAGGACAAAATCCTGCCAGACCTGGGGCCAGAGACGGGGATTCTTTTCTATGTGTTTCAGATCGTAGACAGCAGTAAGGACATTGAAGGGAAAGTTGGTGAGCTGTTCGTGGGCAGTTGCCACAGCAGCTTCCTGCAGCAGGGAAAGGGGTTGGGCCTGCAACACGTCAATGGCCTGGGCTTCCAGTTTTTGCCGTTTTTCAAGGGAGGAGGTGCGGCTGTATTGCAGTCCATAGACGTCAAGGATACCGGAGAGATTATGGCGTTCGGTCAGGCGATGGATAAGTTCCTGGGCTGCCTTGGAGTGAGTGCCCTCAGGGAGATCCTCATCCCTCAGCAGGGCCATCAGGAAACGTTCTGCCGCAGGGATGCCGTCCTGGTGTTCTCTAAGCAGAGCCTTGATGCGGTTCCACGACCAGGAGACCCTGGCATGGGGTATGGCCCTGGCCCAACTATTCAGTGCGGAGCCAACCCCGTTCCAGTCCTGATTTTCCACGGCACTTGCTGTGCATCGTTCCCATGCCAGAGCAAGGAATGTCTGGGAGAGATGTGGATCTTCAAGCAGGTGGGCATAGAGCCTTTGGCTCTCCTGATAGTTTCGGGCCTGCCATGCGGCATCGGCCCTGGCCGCAGGATCGTGGGAGGGATGCGGCTTACGCTCTACCCCATGAGGAGGCACCGAGGGCGGGGTGATGGTTTTCTTATCACATGCCAGGGAAAGGATCAGGCATACGAGAACCAGAACAAGAAGGGCATGTGTTTTCATGGAGCACGGGCAGGCAAGAGGAAAGAACAAGGCAATAAAAAAGGTCTGAACCACGGTTCTCGTGATTCAGACCTTGCAGTCTAGGAAGGTGGAATCAGCCTGTCAAGGCTATTTGACCTCGGTGTAGTCGGCATCCACCACATCATCGTCGTCAGGCTTTCCGCCTCCTGCGGCCTGATCAGCACCTGCCTGGTCAGCACCAGGCTGACCCTCAGCGGATTTTTGGGCGTAGAGTTTCTCGGCCAGTTTGTGGGACGACTGGGCCAATTCCTCAGTGGCCTTGGAGATGGCTTCGGCGTCGTCACCCTCTACGGTCTTTTTCAGGGCCTCAATCTTGGTTTCAATCTCGTTTTTCAGGGCATCGTCTACCTGATCACCCAGATCCCTGATGGATTTTTCTGTGGTGTAGATCAGACTGTCGGCATGGTTACGTGCCTCAATAAGCTTCTGACGCTTTTTGTCCTCGTCGGCATGGGCCTCGGCATCCTTGACCAGGTTTTGGATTTCGTCTTCCGAGAGCCCGCTGGAGGCCGTGATTCTGATGGACTGTTCCTTGCCCGTGCCAAGATCCTTGGCTGAGACATTCACAATCCCGTTGGCGTCGATGTCAAAGGTGACCTCAATTTGAGGGACACCGCGAGGGGCTGCGGGAAGACCTGTGAGCTCAAATCGTCCCAGGGTCATATTGTCCGCACACATGGGGCGTTCGCCCTGGAGCACGTGGATGGACACGGAAGGCTGGTTATCCGCAGCCGTGGTAAAGGTCTGGCTTTTTCGGGTGGGGATGGTGGTGTTGCGTTCAATGAGCTTGGTAAAGACCCCGCCCAGGGTCTCAATACCCAGGGAAAGAGGGGTCACATCAAGGAGGAGCACATCTTTGACGTCACCGGCAAGGATACCGCCCTGAATGGCCGCACCCATAGCAACCACCTCGTCAGGATTAACCCCCTTGTTGGGATCCTTACCAAAAATATCTCCAACCTTGGACTGAACCAGGGGCATACGGGTCTGTCCGCCCACCAGCAGGACTTCGTTGATTTCGTTGGGTTTGAGGTCGGCATCGCCCAGAGCCTTGCGGCAGGGGCCTTCCACGCGGGTGACCAGTTCCTGACACATGGATTCCAGCTTGGCCCTGGAAAGCTTGATGTTCAGATGCTTGGGGCCGTTCTGGTCAGCTGTGATAAAAGGAAGGTTCACGTCGGTTTCCATGGACGAGGAAAGTTCCTTTTTGGCCTTTTCACCGGCCTCTTTAAGGCGCTGCAGGGCCATATTGTCCTGGCTCAGGTCAATGCCATTGTCCTTTTTGAACTCATCGACCAGGTAGGTGATGATGATATCGTCAAAGTCTTCACCACCAAGAAAGGTATCGCCGTTGGTGGAACGCACCTCCACGACATTGTCTCCCACTTCAAGGATGGAGATATCAAAGGTGCCGCCGCCCAGATCAAAGACAGCTATTTTTTCGTTGGCCTTTTTTTCCGCACCATAGGCCAGAGAGGCTGCTGTGGGCTCATTGATGATCCGTTTGACTTCAAGACCGGCGATCCGTCCGGCATCCTTGGTGGCCTGACGCTGACTGTCGTTAAAGTAGGCAGGAACCGTGATAACGGCTTCACTTACGGTTTCACCCAGATAGGTTTCAGCATCCTTTTTCAGCTTTTGCAGGATAATGGCTGAGATCTCAGCCGGGCTGTATTTTTTGCCATCAACCTGGACGTAGGCGTCGCCATTGGGGCCAGCGACAATCTTATAGGGACTTTTTTTCGCCCAGGACTGAATCTGCGGGTCGTCGAATTTTCTACCCATAAGGCGTTTAACCGCAAAAATGGTCTTTTCTGGATTGGTAACGGCCTGGCGTTTGGCAATTTCGCCCACCAGACGTTCCTTGTCAGTAAAGGCCACAATGGACGGCGTCGTCCGACCGCCTTCAGGGTTGGTGACGCATTTTGCGTCCTTGCCTTCCATCACATAAACACAGCTATTGGTGGTTCCCAGATCTATTCCGATAATCTTACCCATACTATCCTCCTGAAAAATAAGTGATATAGCAACATAGCATCATTGGTTGCGTGGTGCCACGCGCAGGTTTGTTGTATCCCCATACCTGCCCTGATCACACGCCTTGGTTGTTCTGAAAATCAGGGTCAGGAGTGAATCATAATGCACTAAATGATGTTGTAAAGGGCATGAGGCGCAAAAAATGAAAATATGGTGGTCTGTTGTCAGGACGGGTCAGTCCTTATGGTCACCGGCAGCGGTGCTGACCACAACCTTGGCAGGCCGCAGCAGCCGTTCGTGGAGCTTATAGCCTGTTTGCAGAACCTGATACACACAGCCCTCGTCCATGTCTGAAACGGGTGCCTGGGACATGGCCTCGTGCAGGGCCGGATCAAAAGGCGTGCCCACATGATCCTGACCAATGATGGTCAGGCCGTTTTTGAGCAACGTTTCCTTGAACATATCCAGGGTCATTGCCACCCCCTGAACCAGATTTGCACAGGCCTGATCGTTTTGCCCATGCTGGAGGGCGAGCTCAAGATTATCCATAACCGGCAGGATGCTCTCAATGATTCCGCTGGTGGCGAATTTACAAAATGTTTCTTTTTCACGGACAAGCCGTTTTTTCAGGTTGTCTGCATCGGCCAGAATACGCAGGGACTCCTGTTTCTGAGCTTCCAACTCGGCGCATACGCTGGCGTATGCCTCTTCCAGGGTTGGCTCGGCAGCCTCTTGCTGCGCTTCGGTTTCTTGCAGAACCTCTTCCTGATTGTCAGGGGCCTGTTCGTTGGTTGCAGGGGTTTGCTGTTTGTTCTTTTTCATCTGCACCGCTCCTTGGGTGAGGGGGCCTGATCCGTTGCCAACAGGGAGGCCCTTACGATGGACAATGGGTGACAAAACACATGGCATAAAGAGCCCATGCGTCTGGCATCATGTATCAATGGGTGTGTGATTCGTGGCCCGAACAGGGGCTAGAAACGCGACTGAAGCATTTGACTAAGTACTTGGGCGGTAAAGTCAACCATGGGGATAATTTTTGCGTAGTTCATGCGCACCGGGCCGATGACGCTGATCATACCGGCAGCCTGATCCGAGACCGTGTAGGGAGAAGAGATCAAACAGCAGTATTCCAGATCGTCCCAGGATTTTTCCTGGCCCATGACCACCTGGGAATCCTGGGCATCAAAAATGGTGTCCACAAGCTCCAGGAGCCTGGAACGCTCTTCCAGCAGGCGGAGGATGTCCCGCATGGCATCAATGTCAGCAAAGTCGGGCTGGGTGAGGAGATTACTTGCACCTTCCACAAAGATCTCCCGCTGGGAGTCTTCAGAAAAGGTTTTATCAGCAAGATCCAGGGCTCGTTGGTACAGGGCATCAAAAAGCTGTCTGGCCGTCCGCATCTGGGTGCGGATCCTTTTTCGCACCGTGTACAGAGGCTGTCCCTGAAAATGACTGTTCAGATTATTGGCATACTTAACGAGATCATCCGAAGTGATCTCCATGTCCACATCAATGATCTTGTTTTGGACAATGCCGCCCTGGAGCACGAGGATAGACATGATCTTTCCAGGGGTGAGGAGGACGAAATCAATATGTTTCCACTGGACATAGCCCTGGCTGGGACCAAGGACAAGACAGGCCTGTTTGGAGATGGAAGAGAGCACCCTGGAGGTGTTTCGGAAAATATCTGAAGGGTCAGAGCCTGCATGACCAAGATGGTCGGCAATGGCATCCCTTTCATGACCCGAAAGGGGCGGGATCTGCATGATGGTATCCAGGAAATACCGCAGACCTTTGATGGTTGGAACACGGCCCGCCGATGTATGGGGCTGATCCAGAAAGGCCTTGTCCGCAAGATCGGCCATGGTGTTCCTGATGCTGGCCGCACTGAGCCTGCTCTGTGATTTTTTGGCAACAATGCGTGAACCCACAGGCTTGGCTGTGGCTATGTATTCCTCGACAATAATCGTCAGGACATCAATTTCACGGGGAGAAAGATTCATGACGCTCCTACTTTGGCACTCTTTATCGTGGAGTGCCAAAGCGCTACGCCCACTCGGTCATTCTGTCAAGAAGGTGGCTGGCTGGAACGTCCTTGAGAGGTCTTTTTGGTCAGGTTGCTGAAGACAAAGAACAACAATGATCCTGCTTAAAGAGGTAGGCACGCAGGGCCTGCATCCAGGGGCGTGGTGTCAATCCTGTTTTTTGGACAGAAGCTGAACAATCCAGCACGGAATAGGCAGGCCGCACGGCCTTTTGAGGAAAGTCCGCTGAAGAAATGGCCTTGGCATGACAGGGCACTCCGGTGCAGGTCATGGCCTCGGCAGCCAGTTCACACCAGGAAGCCTGACCCTCGTTGGCCAGGTGGAAGATACCGTGAGCCCGTGCCTTGACAAGGGCCAGGGTATGACAGGCCAGATCCAGGGTGAAGGTGGGAGAGCCAACCTGGTCATGGACGATCTGCAAGGAAGACCGCTGGGCAGCCAGGGTCAGAATCTTGTCCACAAAATTGGTCTTATGAGGCCCAAAGAGCCATGCGGTGCGAATAATAAGGGACTTATCCCACCCAAGGGCCAGGATACCCTGTTCCCCTTCCCTCTTGGTTCTGCCGTAGACGGACAAGGGGTTGGGGACATCGTCAGGAAGATAGGGGGTGGATTGTTTGCCGTCAAAGACAAAGTCTGTGCTGTAATGGATAAAAGGAAGATCCCATGCCTTGGCCAAACGGGCCAGGCAAATGGGCAGGCTGGTGTTCAGCCGCCTGGCCTCATGAGGTTCATCTTCTGCCTTATCGACCTGGGTGTATCCAATGGCATTAAAGATATGGGTGGGCTGGTGATCTTCCACATAGGCCTCAAGCATGGCCTGATCAAAGACATCAAGATCCCTGCGTCCGGGGCAAAAAACATCCCAGCCCTGGCCTTTAAGAACCTGGACAAGGGCCTGTCCCAAAAGACCGGTTGTTCCTCCCAGAACCAATGCCTTCTGGGGTTGTATCGCCTTGGGGTGGTTGTCTGATGACATGGCTGTCACGGCTAAGGTGTACGTTGGACAAATTTGACCCGGAGTTCAAAGAGGAGATCCCGGATCAGCCGCTCCTCGTCACAGGTCAGGTTGCCCTGGGTCTTTTCCTGGATCATGCCAAGGATATCAATCGTCTGCTTGGCTAAAGGGATGTTGACAGTTTCTGCGCCCGTCTGAATATCAGGAATCTCACCCAGGTGAACCAGGACAGTAGAACTCAGGGACATGACAAAGGTGGAAAAATCCAGCTTGGGCATGTGCCCGGTACCTGCGGCCGTGGCGGTCTTGTGGTAGTCACGCGCGGCCTGTTCTTCGGCATCTTGCCGAGCCTTGGTTGCAGCCGTGGATTCGTGATCCTGGCAGGAATCGTTGGATTGGGACATACGGCCTCCTTGAGGCGGATCGTTAGGCCACAAGGGGAGGCAAGACCTGCCCTTATGGAATATGGGAGCATGCAGGATTTACAGGGGTAGGGGTATCTCATGCACCTCTTGCTCAAGCCCCTGCTGATAGGCACGCATGGCCTGTTCCAGGTAGTCAAGGCAACCGGAATAGCCGCCGCAGGCCACATAGGATTGGCGTAAGGCGTACAGGCCGGCCAGCAGATCACTCCAGTCCACATGCCCCATATGACCAAGACGGATCATGGTGCCCTTCATGTCGCCCTGGCCCCCTGCCGCTACCACGCCATAGTTACTTGCCATGCTCTGGAGCACCTTGGAGGCATCAATTCCCGGAGGCATAACCAGAGAGGTCAGGCCCCAGGTAAAGTCTTCCTGGGCAAAGAGTTCCAGGCCCATTGCCTTAATACCGGTTCGGGCCATCATGGTAAGGGCCCATTGCTTGCGAAAGACCTGCTGCAGGTGATCACCCTGGAAATAGTCCAGGCTTTGGGACAGCCCCCGCAAGAGACCGATTGCCGGGGTAAACAGGGTCTGGTTTTTTCCGATCTGTTCCCGCTCCCTGAGCAGGTTAAAATAAAACGGGTTTGTGCCTGCCGTCTCCACCTGATTCCAGGCCCGTTGGGATAAGGCGATAAAGGCAAGGCCTGGGGGAAGCATGAGCCCCTTTTGAGAGCCGGTGAGCAGGCAGTCCAGGTGCCAGTCATCCATAGGACAGGGGGAGATGCCCACTGCAGAAATACCGTCTACAACCAGCAGAACATCGCGCTTCCTGATGACTTCGGCGATTTCTTGGATAGGATGGAGGACACCGGTGGATGTTTCTGATGCCTGGCCAAGAATCCCTTTGATGGTCGGCCATCGTTCCAGGCTGTTAAGGACATCAATGACCTTGACGGCCTTGCCCCAGGCCACCGTGAGGACGACCACTTCAAGGCCGTGCTGCTTTGCAATATCTGACCAGCGTTCGCCGAACTTCCCCCCTTCAATGACCAGGACGGTATCACCGGGCTTAAACAGATTGGTCACGGCTGCGGTCATGGCCCCAGTGCCGGAGCAGGTCAGGGGAATGACCGGCTGGGAGGTACCAAACAGGTGCTGCAGCCCCTGCTGGATATGGGCCATGATGGTCTTAAATGCGGGTTTGCGGTGATGGATCATGTCCTGGGCCATGGTCAGGCGGACATCTTCAGGCAATGGGGTGGGGCCGGGAGTGAGGAGGCGTTGTTTGTTCAGCATGGGTATCCGTCCCTTACAATAGCGGGTGCAAGAGGCTTAACTACAGCGTGAGTGTGCTGTTACACAAGGTGAGCAGTTAAAGGTATTGAAGCAACAAAAGAGGCCGCCCGACTAAGCATCCTCTTCTTCAGTGTAATAGGTATCTTCGCTGATCTCCACGGGCATGGTGATGATGAAATAATCCGGGTCATCCGGGCCAGAAATCTTGCAGGGATCAAGGGGGCCGGCCATTTGAAAGGTTATTGTGCTGGAGTCAAAATGCGACAAAATTTCCAAAAGAATCTGTGTGGGAATGGCAATGGTTTCCAGATCGCCCTGAAAATCGGCGGTAAGCACCTCGGAACCCTCACCAAATTCCTGGCCGTGACAAGAGAGTCTCAGTTCCGTTGGGGTGAAATGGAGATAGGTGGCCCGACTGGACTGGGTGTTGAACAGGAGGATGCGTTCCAGGGCATCAACCAATTCGTCCTTATTCACCTTCAGAGTACAGCGAAAAAGGGTTTCATAACGTTCGATAAAACTCTGATAATTGGGAAAGACATGGGTTCGGCGGGGAAGACTCAGGGTTTCATGGCCTTGCGCCGAACAAAGAAACATACGTTTCTCTGTGAGGCTTACAGAGATGTCTTCGGGCCTGAGCCACCGGCCTATTTCACTGAGGTCTTTTTTGGCGATGAGCACCCCTGTCTCGCCCAGAGAGGCGTGGATGTCTGGGGTCGTGCATGTGAGAAGAGCGAATTGATGGCCATTCATACCGCAGACCTCTACAGCGTCTTGGGCAAGAGGAACGAACTTAATGCAGTTCATGGCTCCGGTATCTTCTTCATTGCTGATGCAAAAGGCTATCCTGTCGATGACCTGCTGCAGGAGTTCTCCAGACCACACAGCCCTGTTTGTCTCAGGCATGGTCTGGAACTCCTGGAACCAGGAGACATTATTTAAGGGGAGTCTGTATTTCTTTTTGCCCTGATATACGAGGATGCTGGAAGCCCCCTCCTCGGCCTCAAAGGTAAGCTGGCCAGGGGGGAGTTTGCGGATGAGTTCGCTGAATTTTTTCCCATGAATACCCACTCGTCCAGGCTCCTGAACCTGTGCCGTATAAGTGCCTGTAAATTCAATATTCGAATCCGTAGCCATGATGGTGATGGCGTTTTCCTGGGTCTCCAGCCAAATAGTCCGCAGATACGCGGTTCCGGTTTTGGCCGGAATAATATTCGCGGCCCGCTGGACACCTTCAACAATATCTTCCTTGAGTACGTGGCATTGCATAATAAACTCCTTACGTAGTGATGAAAGGGCTAAACAGCAAAAGGGCCGCTCGCTGTTATCCTGCCCGGATCAGTTACCATACAAATCACGAGTCTGGGGAGGCTGGCGGCATTTTTTGTTCAACATATCAAGTTGGTGCCTGATATCAGGCTTGGCTGCTTTCAGGGCATCTATTTTGCGGCAGGCATAGATAACCGTACTATGATCCTTACCTCCAAAGATGGTTCCGATGTGGGGGAAGGAGTAGTGGAGCAGTTTCCGGCACAGATACATGGCTGCCTGTCGGGCAAAGACCACCTCTTGTCTGCGCGTCGAGGAAAGGATGGTGGAAGCTGGAACACCCAGATGATCTGCCACAACAGCAATGATGATTTCATGGGTCATCTCTGTGGCGGCCTGGGCATCGAGCCCTTTGATAATATTAAGAAAATCTTCCTGGGCCATGTTGGGCGAAATAAGATTCTGAAAGGCTAATATCTTGAGCAGACACCCCTGCAAACTGCGAAAATCCGCAAAATGCTGGGCCAAAGTCAGCATTTGTTCGCTGCTGAGATTGATATGCTGTTTCCCGCAGGTCTGCTTAATGAATTGAAGCCGGATATCCAGATCAGGACGTTTGAGGGTGACCATGAGCCCCCAGGTCAGGCGGGACTTAAGAGCGGGTTCCAGAAAATCCATTGTCTGGATACGTTGACTGGTGGCAAGAACGATTTGCTTCCCGGCCTCGTGAAAGGCATTAAACAGGGAGAGAAAATCCTGCTGGCAATCCTGAAAGGATGCAATATGGTGAAAATCATCAATGATCAGGACATCACAATGGAGAAGATCACCAGAGGCGGCCGTATCAGCAAGCTTGGCGTGCAGGTCGGTAAATGTGCCCCAGAAGATGGTCCCTGACTGGGCGTCTTGTTCAAGGGTACGCAAAATGGCCTTACACAAATGGGTTTTACCACAGCCACTTCGTCCATACAGGACAAAGGGATTGTACACCGTGCTGGCTTGGGTGGCGACCTCCTGGGCCGATGCAAGGGGAAAATAGTTTTTATGATTAACAAGAAAGGACTCAAAACCAACAAGGTTTTTTGTCTCTTTTTTGGGCAGATCAGGCTGTAGAGCTGTTGCTATGGGTGTATAGGTATCATTTTTCGTGGCCACATTATATGCAACAAACGTCTTGTCACCAAAGCATTGCGAGATGGCATGTTCCAAATGCTCTTTATGCGATACCATAAACATCTTCATAAAAAAAATATGAGGAAAGACAATGGTCAATTGCGAGTCATCACAAGTGATCTGAAGCGGATCAAACCATTGTTTGAGATCATTTTCAGAGCATTGTTGCTTCAGGATATGACGCAATTCGAGTACGTTCACGAAAGATTACCGTGAGAAAGAAGATGAAGGAGGAGGAACAATCATTTGCCCGTGTTGCCGGATTGCTGTAAGAGCCTGCGGAACATTGCTCACGAGGAGGAAGCATGGGACAAACATATCAGGTGACCAGAACCATTGGTGCAATCAATGAAAAAATCAAGGCCGGTAAGGCCGTGGTTCTGGATGCCCAGGAAATGACCAAATTAGTGCGGACAGCAGGCAAGGTCAAGGCCGCAAAACAGGTTGACGTTGTCACCACAGGAACCTTTTCTCCCATGTGCTCATCCGGGATGCTCTTCAATATCGGCCAGCGCCCCCCCACCATGAAGACCTCCAGGGTCTGGCTGAACGGGGTTCCGTGTATGGCAGGGCTGGCAGCCGTGGACGCCTATATTGGCGCCACCGAGCCAAGCGAGGACGATCCCCTGAACAAGGTCTATCCTGGCACCTTCAAGTATGGTGGAGCCCACGTCATCGAAGATCTGATCAATGGGAAATCCATCCATCTCAAGGCCGAGGCCTATGGTACGGATTGCTATCCCCGTACCCGATTAGAACGGGACATCACCCTTAAGGATCTACGCAACGCCATCCTCTTAAACCCTCGTAATGGCTATCAGAATTATAATGCTGCTGTGAACAGCACCGATACGATCAAATATACCTATATGGGGCCGCTCAAGTCTCGGTTTGGTAATGTTAATTTCGCCACATCCGGGGCCTTAAGCCCGCTGTTCAATGATCCCTATTTCAAGACCATCGGCCTGGGGACGAGAATCTTTCTGGGAGGCGGCATAGGATATGTACTTGGGCCAGGTACCCAGCATGTTCCCGACCCCAAACGCAACGAACGCGGCCTCCCTCTGACAGGGTCAGGAACCCTCATGGTCAAGGGAGATCTCAAGCAGATGCAGCCGGGCTTTTTGCGTGGGGTGAGTATTGTGGGCTATGGGGTTTCTATAGCCGTTGCCCTGGGCATCCCCATCCCCATCCTAAATGAAGAAATGGCCTGGTTCACCGGTGTAGGGGATGAGGATATCCAGATGCCCATTGTGGATTACGGGTACGATTATCCCAGGGCCAATGGCAACATCCTGCGACATGCCACCTTTGCTGAACTCAAAAGCGGTTCCATTGAGATCAATGGCAAGCAGGTTGCGTCCGTTCCCGTGACCAGTCATACCAAGTCCCTGGAGGTAGCCACCCTGCTCAAACAATGGATTGAAGAAGGCAGATTTTTACTCACAGAACCCCAGGAGCCCATACCGGCCTGGTAGATGCAGAAAAACAACATAGAGTAAGAACGAACCTGAAATCAGCCGCCTGGTTTCAGGTTCGTTCGTTATTGCGGAAAGAATGCCCAGGTATCAGCCCTTGTCTGCGTCAAAAAGAACTGCGAGTTCCTCGTGCACATAGCGCAGATACATCATTTTTGGACTTCCTCCCATGGCCACTGCCAGCCAGGCCGCATCAAGGATTTCGTCTTTGGTGGCCCCGTTTGTGGCCGCCCCTTGAACATGCAGGGCAATGCACATATCGCATTGCGAGATAATGGCATTGGACAACAAAATCAGGTGCTGCACCTTGTCGTCCAGCGAGGACGATTTTTTGATTTCCTGAGAAAAATCCTGGTATTTCTTATAAACATTTCTTCGTGTCCGGTTAATATCCCGGAAGGTCTGGGTGATAGCTGCGGCGTTGTCTCCCGACATGGAACCTCCTTGGCATGGGTACATAGTGACTATGGCGGCCCTTGTAGTCCAAAGTGCGTTAATTGCAAACACCCGTGCAAGGGCCATAACAGGGACAGAGGCGGACACAGGAAGCCCAAAAACCTGCTTGACAAGTGCCTCTGTTTTTGAAAAGAACCTCTCCACGCAAGATGTAGGCGCGTAGCTCAGTGGGAGAGCACTTGCTTGACGTGCAAGGGGTCAGGAGTTCAACCCTCCTCGCGCCTACCATGTAAGGATGCAAAAGTTAGGGAGGCTACGGCCTCCCTAACTTATTTTATCAGACAGGTTGAAGACACAACATTCCAAGCTGCTCCTCAAGCTTCAGATGGAGGACATATAGTATATTAGCGCTATATGCGTCCTTACAGGTACGCGGAGATTGAACTTTTTGCAGCAATACAGCAGGCAATGTTTTTAAGGTGGCCTGTTACGTTCGGGATACTGGGTAAGCAACATGATCACGATCAATGGCGAGGAAAGAGAAGTCCTGGCAGGGCAAACCTGCAAGGACGTTTTGGCGCAGGTTGTCTCCAAAAAGAAGCTCAAGTCCACAGTGGCCTGTATGTGCGACGGTGTGGTGCTTGATCTCTTGCGAGAGGTGCCTGCTGGATGCAAGGAGATGGAACCGGTTTTTTTGGACAGCGAAGTCGGACTTGACATCATCAGGCACAGCACCGCTCATATCATGGCCGAAGCTGTGAAAGAACTTTTTCCTTCAGCCAAGGTGACTATCGGCCCTTCCATTGGCAGCGGTTTTTATTACGATTTTGACTACGAACGCTCTTTTACGCCCGATGATCTCGCCGCCATTGAGACCAAGATGGCCGAGTCCATAGCCGCAGGCAAACCGTTTGAGCGTACAGAAATGTCTGCCGAGGCAGCCAAGAAAAAATTTCTTGGCATGGGTGAAAATTATAAAATCGAAATCATTGACGATTTGGGAGAAGACACGGTTTCTCTTTACACCCACGGGGCATTTACCGACCTGTGCCGAGGCCCCCATCTGCCCCATACCGGATTGGTTCGGGCCTTTAAGCTGACATCCGTAGCCGGTGCCTATTGGCGCGGGGATGAAAACAAGCCCATGCTACAGAGGATCTATGGAACGGCCTTTGCTTCGCCCAAAGATCTCAAACACTATCTCAACCTCATAGAAGAGGCCAAAAAACGGGATCATCGTAAGCTCGGCACCCAGCTTGACCTCTTTAGTTTTTCCGATGAAGCCGCACCTGGTATGCCCCTCTGGCACCCCAAGGGTGCCCTTGTGCGCACCATTCTTGAAGATTTCGAGCGCAAAGAGCACCTGCGGCGAGGCTATGAGATCGTCCAGGGGCCCATCATTCTTCGCAGGGAATTATGGGAAAAATCAGGTCATTATGACAATTACCGTGAGAACATGTATTTCACGGAAATTGATGAACAGGCCTATGGGATCAAACCCATGAACTGCCTGTCACACATGCTTATCTACAAGTCCCAGATTCGCAGCTACCGTGATCTTCCCATCCGATATTTTGAACTGGGCAATGTGCACCGACACGAAAAATCCGGGGTACTCCATGGTTTGCTGCGTGTCCGTGAGTTCACCCAGGATGATGCCCATATCCTGTGTCGTCCCGACCAGTTGCAGGACGAAATCAGGGCGATTATCACTTTTGTTCAGGATGTCATGGGATTGTTTGGTTTCGAGTATGCCATGGAGATCAGCACCCGGCCTGAAAAATCCATTGGATCGGATGAGGATTGGGATCGGGCTACAGGGGCCCTGCAAAAGGCCTTGGAAGACGCTGACCTGGACTACGAGATCAACGCTGGTGACGGGGCTTTTTACGGCCCGAAAATTGACGTCAAGGTCAAGGATGCCCTGGGCCGAGAATGGCAATGCGCAACCATTCAATGCGATTTTACCTTGCCAGAGCGTTTTGACCTGGTTTATGTGGGTGAAGATGGAGCACGGCACAGGCCGGTCATGCTGCACCGAGTTATCCTTGGGGCAGTGGAACGGTTTCTGGGTATTCTCATTGAACACTATGCCGGGGCCTTTCCTGTGTGGCTGGCACCGGTACAGGCACGGATTCTCACGGTGACCGAAGTCCATAATGACTATGCTCAGAAAGTGCTTGCCCTGCTCAAAAAGGCAGGCATCCGCGTGGAAGCCGATGTGCGTAACGAGAAGCTTGGCTACAAGGTCCGTGAGGCCCAGATGGCCAAGATTCCCTATATGCTGGTAGTTGGCGAAAAAGAGATCGAACAGGGTCTTGTCAGCGTCCGGCTGAGGAATGGTAAGAATCTGAGGGCCATGCCCCCAGAGGAAGTCATTGAATTGGTAACGGCCGACAGCCTGGAGCCGTTCAAAAAGGGAGGAATGAGCTATACAATCTACTAAGGCCCGAAGGAATAGACAGATTCGAGTTCGTGAAGTGCGGGTAGTGACCGACGACGGCACTCAGCTTGGCGTCATGCCCACGCACGAGGCCTTGCACAAAGCTGAAGAGCAGGGTCTTGATCTTGTGGAAGTAGCTCCCAACGCACGGCCACCGGTCTGCAAGATCATGGATTACGGGAAGTACCAGTACCAGCAAAAAAAACAGCAACAACTGGCCCGGAAAAAGCAGACCACGATCCAGCTCAAGGAGATCAAGTTTCGTCCCAAGACGGATGATCATGATCTGGAGACCAAGGTCCGTCATATCCGCAGATTCATCGGTGAAGGCAACCGTTGCAAGGTGAGCGTTTTCTTCCGGGGACGTGAAATGGCCCACAAGGATCGCGGGTATGACCTGTTGCAACGGGTTATTGCGCTGGTTACGGATATTGCCAAGGTGGAGCAGGCTCCCAGATCTGAGGGACGATCCATGCATCTGCTCTTGACGCCGCTGCCCAAAACCAAATAGGAAACTTCCCCCTGCGCGTCTTGCTTTGTCGCGCATCCCTTTTTGTCGGAGGTAGATGGCAAGGCATTTCCTTATGCAAACAAGGAACGTACCATGCCCGTTTCAGGGTATCCAAAGGCGGGTGGCCTTTCCCGTTACCATCGCCCGTTTTTTTGATATATAATGAGCTTATTACAGGAGGGTTGTATGCCTAAACTTAAAACCAACAAGAGTGCTGCCAAGCGTTTTACCACGACTGGTACCGGCAAGATCAAGCGGAACAGAAGTAACAGCCAGCACATTCTGACCAAGAAAAACGCCAAGCGGAAGAGAAGATTGCGTCAGTCTACGACAATGGACAAAAGCACAGTCAAGTCTGTGAAGCGTCTTGTTCCCACTATTTTCTAAGAGGAGTGGTTTCACATGCGTGTCAAACGAGGTAAGGCCGCCAAGAGACGGCACAAGAAATATTTGAAGATGGCCAAGGGCTTTCGCGGGGCCAGGAGTAAATTATACCGTACCGCGCGGGAAACTGTGGAGCGTTCACTCGTCTACGCCTACCGTGATCGCAAGCAGAGAAAGCGTGAATTCCGCAAGCTCTGGATTATCCGCATCAGTGCGGCCTGCAAGGAGCACGATATTTCCTACAGCCGCTTCATGCACGGTCTGAGTCAGGCCGAGGTGGGGCTCAACCGAAAGATTTTGGCTGATATGGCTGTCAACGATAAAGGATCCTTCGCCAAGTTGGCTGAAATGGCCAAAGCACAAGTGAACTAGCGTGACGAAACAAGCATTGATTGATATGTTGGAGAGCCTGGTGGGGGAGCTTGAAAAGGCCCTCGACCAGGCTTCTTCTTTGGACGATCTTGAGGCCATCCGGGTTAGATTCCTGGGCCGCAAGGGTGAACTGGCCGGGCTCATGCCCAGAGTTGGTCAGCTTCCTGCTGAGGACAGGCCCAAAGTGGGCAAAGCTGCTAATGCTGTCAAGACGGCGATGACACAGGCATGGGAGGCCCAAAAACAAAGGCTTGAGCAGGCGGCTCAGCGGGAATCTCTGGCCGGATTTGACCCGACCATTCCCGGGCGCACCCCAGACCGAGGTTCTCTGCATCCCATCACCCTTGTTATGAACGATATTTGCAAGACCTTTACAGGACTGGGGTTTGAGGTGGTTTCCGGGCCAGAGGTGGAAAACGATTACTATAATTTTGAAGCCCTGAATCTGCCGCCTGACCATCCGGCCAGAGATATGCAGGATACCCTGTATATTACAGACACCATCCTCATGCGTACCCAGACCTCACCCCTGCAAATCCGAACCATGGAAAAGCAGCGACCGCCGGTTGCCATTATTGCACCAGGCAAGGTCTATCGTCGGGATTCCGATCTGACCCATACGCCCATGTTTCATCAGATTGAAGGACTGTTGGTGGATAGGGGCGTGACCATGGCCGATTTGCGAGGCACCCTGAACGCCTTTATCCGAACCACCTTTGGTGCGGACGTGAAAATGCGTTTTCGTCCCAGCTTTTTTCCTTTTACCGAACCCAGTGCAGAAGTGGATATGAGCTGTGTCATCTGCAATGGGAGTGGTCGTGTAAACGCTGGGCCATGCCGAGTGTGCAAGGAAAGCGGTTGGGTAGAGATCCTGGGCTGTGGTATGGTGGATCCAGCGGTCTTTGCCAATGTGGGATATGATCCTGATGCCTATCAGGGCTTTGCCTTTGGCCTCGGTATTGAGCGAATTGCCATGCTCAAGTACGGCATCGGGGATCTGCGCATGTTCTTTGAGAATGATGTCCGTTTTTTGGAGCAGTTTGTTGAGTAAATGGTTGCAATAATCCTTAAGTAGAGAATTGCCGCATGCTGCTGAGTCTGAACTGGCTACGAGATTTTACCCCGTATGAAGGGGAATTGGATGAGTTGGCACATCGTCTGACCATGCTCGGTCTGGAAGTTGATGAAATATCCCAGCCCTTTGCCCATCTGGACAGGATGGTCGTGGGCCATGTGGTTGCGTGTGAGCCGCATCCCCAATCCGACCATCTGCACCTGTGCAAGGTGGATGTGAACCAGGGGACTTTGCTGGATATTGTTTGCGGGGCCCCCAATGTGGCCCAGGGGCAGAAGGTTCCTGTCGCTCCGGTGGGTACGGTCATGCCAAACGGCATGAAGATCAAAAAGGCCAAACTTCGGGGGATGCCTTCCCAAGGCATGATCTGCTCAGCCACAGAATTGGAATTGGGTACTGATCACGACGGGATCATGGTTCTGGATGAACGCCTTGTTCCAGGCACCAGTCTCATCAACGCCCTGGGACTTGAAACCAGGGTTTTAGACATCGACATTACTCCCAATCGAGGCGACTGCCTAAGCGTTTTGGGCTTTGCCCGTGAGATCGCTGCGGCCTACAACCTGCCCCTGACCATTCCCAGCATAGAACTGCCTGAGTCAGGCCCTGTCTGTTCCGACATGATTGCTGTCCACATTGATCAGCCTGCCCTATGCCCCTCATACTCTGCTCGCATTATTCAAGGGGTGACCAATGGCCAAAGCCCTGACTGGATGCGTTACCGCCTTCTGGCAGTAGGACTTCGACCCGTCAGTGCCGTGGTTGACGTGACCAACTACGTTCTCATGGAACTAGGCCAACCCTTGCACGCCTTCGACCGCTCCCTGATCCGTGGAGACAGGATTCGGGTGGCTGTGGCAAAGACAGAGACCTCCTTCACCACCCTGGATGGTAAGGAACGCACCCTGCTCAAAGATGACCTGCTTATCTGGGATGACGAACGCCCCATCGCCCTTGCCGGCATCATGGGGGGGGGCAATTCAGAAATGTCAGCAACCTCCACGGAGGTGCTCCTTGAAAGTGCGGTGTTTCATCCTGGAACCATCCGCAAGACAGCCAGGCGTTTGGCCCTGGGCAGTGATTCGTCCTTCCGGTTTGAGCGCGGGGTCGATCAAGAGGGATCACGTCTGGCCCTGGATCGGGCCGCAGAACTCATTGTTGCCTGCTGCGGCGGTCAGATCGCCCAAGGCGTTGCGGCATCAGTTCCCACCCCCTATCATCCCACTACTATTTCCTTTCGTCCCTCCAAGGCAACCCGTCTTCTGGCCCTGGAGGTGGAAGACGGCTATTGCGAAAAGGTTCTTGCTTCCCTGGGATGCGAACTCGCAGAAGCTGAGGATGGCTACCAGGTTACTCCGCCCAGCTATCGCCTGGATCTTTTACGGGAGGCGGATCTCATTGAGGAAGTGGCCAGGGTCTATGGTATGGATCGTTTACCTGTGCGCCTTCCTAAAATTGCCAAAAATATTGAGGCCATGCTGGACGAAGATCCCTTGTTTGCCTTTACCAGCCGAATCAAGGCATGGGCCCAGGGCTGCGGACTGCACGAGGCCGTAAATTATAGTTTTGTGGCCTCTCAGGACATGAACCGCCTGGGCATTCCGGTTGAAGGACGGGTGGAAATACTCAATCCCCTGAACGAAGAACTCAATGTTCTGCGCTCGGAAATCGCCCCAGGACTTTTGAACGCCCTCAAACATAACCTGGCCCAGGGCACTCATCGTCTGAGACTTTTTGAAGTGGCCCAGGTCTTTGTGCAGGATCCGGCCTCGGCAACGCAGACCAGAGAAACCAACAGATTGGGCCTCCTCCTGTATGGTTCACGTGAACCCCTGGGCTATCCCTTTGCCCAGGGTGAGGTGGATTACAGCGATCTCAAGGGCCTGATTGATCATCTGGCCGGACATCTTGGTCTGGGCACCTTGACCTTTCTCCTTGAGGAAGATCACGCCTATCTCCAACCATGTGTACGGGTTATGGCAGGTGAAACATCTCTGGGTCGGCTGGGAATGCTCAAGCCTGAACTGGCCGATGGATATAATGCTGGCAACAAGGTCTGGTTTGCTGACCTCAACCTCGAAACGATCATGAACTTGACTGCCAGAGCCGTATGTACCTTCAGCCCTATTGCCAAATTTCCAGCCGTCAAGCGGGACATCACCATTATTGCCGATCAAACCCTGCCCTTTGGACGGATTGTCGAGGTTATCCAAGGTTGTAACGAGTCCCTGGTAGAAGATGTGGTGCTTCTTGATGTCTACCAACCTGGAGAGGGCACCACAGACAATCATGTCAGCCTGCGCGTGACTTACAGGAGCATGACCAAAACCCTTAAGGACAAGGACGTTGACAAGATACATACGCGCATAGGACAAGCCCTGCTCAACACCCTGGAAGTCAGGTTCCCCTGACAGGCTGTCAACAGAGCAGGCGCAAAGCCCCTCACCCCCCCCTCTCTCAACGTTGCAAAGAACGTCTTAAAGCGTCCTTAAAGGACCGTTCGATCATGCTTTGGAGGCAGCCTGCTCACGTGTATTCGGGGACTCAACCCTTGTTCGAGGTCACATGTCCGCTCCCTTGCCAACAACGTATAAAATTGGCCAGGCAGCCAAGGCTGTCGGGGTGGATCCTCATGTACTCAGATTCTGGGAAACCGAGTTTCCTCAACTCGTCCCCTGTCGCAAGCCCAGTGGTCAGCGATACTATACGGAAGATCATATTGCACTCATCAACCGCATCAAAACCCTCTTGTACACGGACAAGCTGACCATTGAGGGTGCTCGACAGCGTTTGCAGAACCAATCTCCCACCCCACAATCAGGACTTTTGCGGGAAATCCAAACCGAATTGCAAGACCTCAGGAACCTTCTTTTGAAGAGTTCATGAGGTCTTTTTGCTGTGAACAACGCTTGCACGTTTACCATGCTGCAACCTACACCCACAATCATACGGCAAGGAGATCAACTATGGCACACGATCTGCGGCTCTCGAACAGGATCACCCAGATCCAGCCCTCGGCAACCCTCACGATCAACGCCCTCACCCAGCAGCTTCGGGCCCAAGGCAAAGAAGTGATCAGCCTGGCCGTAGGCCAACCGGATTTTTCCACCCCGGATCATGTGTGTGCTGCTGCCCACAAAGCCATTGATCAGGGGTTTACCAAATATACAGCTGTGCCGGGCATTGATGCCCTGAGAGAGGCTGTGGCCGGATATTTTCACCGCTTCTATGGGGTAGAAGCCGGACCTGAAAACATCGTGGTCACCAATGGCGGCAAGCAATCCCTTTTTCATCTTGCACAATCCCTGCTTAATCCAGGAGACGAGGTGCTTCTTCCTGCCCCTTATTGGGTCAGCTATCCGGCCATGATCCAGCTTGCAGGAGGCAAGGCTGTTATCGTGCCTACCGAGCCGGAACAAAATTTTCTGGTTTCCGTAAAGGCCCTGGAGGCCCACAGAACGTCAAGAACACGCGTCCTCCTGCTCAACACCCCTTCCAATCCCACGGGATGCCATTACACCAAAGAGGCGGTGGATGAGATTGCCCAATGGGCCGTGGATAATGATATGTTTGTTATTGCCGATGAAATCTATGACCAATTGGTGTACCCTCCGGCCCAACCTGTTTCTCTGTCCACTTGGTGGGAAGCGCATCCTGAACATTTTGCTGTGGTCAACGGTCTGGCCAAGAGCTTTGCCATGACCGGATGGAGGGTTGGTTATACCCTGGCCTCAGAAACCCTGATCAATGCCATGTCCAGGATTCAGGGACAGTCCACTTCCAATATCTGCTCCATTGCCCAAAAGGCGGCCCTGGCGGCCCTGACCGGCCCCTGGGAACCAGTAGAAATGATGCGTTCGGCCTTTGCCAAGCGGCGGGATATGGCCCTGAAAAGGGTCAGGGCCTGGCCTCACGTGATCTGTCCTGCACCGGCTGGGGCCTTTTACCTCTTTCCCAGGGTGGATGCCTATTATACCGATACCATCAGGGATTCCACCTCCCTGTGCTCCCACATCCTGGAGAAGGCTGGCGTGGCCCTGGTGCCTGGAGTCGCCTTTGGCGATGATCGTTGTGTAAGGATTTCCTATGCCCTGGATGAAGCGGCCATCACCTCTGCCTTGGACAAAATAGAAGGAGTTTTGGAGACCTTGTAGGTAGTGAGGAACAACGACCATGATCCGTATGCACCCATCTGACAGAGAGCCAACTCCTGTCTGGGCAGCTCTTGAGACCCATGCCAGGGATATGGCCCCTGTCCACATGCGAACCTTATTTGATGAGGATCCTGATCGCTTTGCCAAATATTCCAAAAGATGGGGTTCTCTCCTCCTGGATGTTTCCAAGAATCGGATCACCGAGACGACCCTTGAGCTGCTTGTCTCTCTGGCCAGGGAGCGCAAGGTGGAAGAAGGGATTGCGGCCATGTTTGCCGGAAAACCTATCAATGTGACCGAGAACCGGCCGGTGCTGCACACGGCCCTGCGCAATACCGCGGACAGGCCTGTGTTTGTAAAGGGCAAGGATTGCATGGGAGAGGTACGCTCTGTCCTGGACAAGATGCGTGAGTTCACCCGCAGGGTCAGGCAAGGCATGTGGAAAGGCTATACAGGAAAACGGATCACAGATGTGGTCAATATCGGTATCGGCGGTTCGGATCTCGGCCCCAAGATGGTGGTAACGGCCTTGGATCATTACCGTCACCCAGACCTTGGCTGCCATTTTGTGTCCAATGTGGATGGAACCCATCTCACCACCACCTTGCAGGATCTTTCGCCGGAAACCACCCTGTTTCTGATAGCCTCCAAGACCTTTACCACCCAGGAAACCATGACCAATGCCTGGTCAGCCAGACAGTGGTTCTTGGAAGCGGCCAGGGATGAACAGGCCATTGCCAGACATTTTGTGGCCATGTCCACCAATACAGAAGGGGTCAGGGCCTTTGGCATTGATCCTGACAATATGTTTGTGTTTTGGGATTGGGTTGGAGGCCGCTATTCCCTGTGGTCGGCCATTGGTTTGTCCATAGCCCTTGCCATTGGTATGGACAGGTTTGAGGAGTTGCTGCAAGGAGCCCACGAAATGGACGAGCATTTCCGAACAACGCCTCTAAAAGAGAACATGCCCGTCATCCTGGCCCTTTTGGGCATCTGGTATGGCAATTTTCTGGGCATCTCATCCCATGCTGTCCTGCCCTATGATCAGTCACTGGAACATTTTCCCGCCTATCTTCAGCAGGCAGACATGGAGAGTAATGGCAAATCCGTAACCCGCACGGGCGAGACTGTTTTGTGCCAAACTGGCCCCCTGGTTTGGGGAGCACCCGGCACCAACGGCCAGCATGCCTTTTATCAGCTTATACACCAGGGAACCATTATGGTGACCTGTGATTTTCTGGCTCCGGTTCATTCCCTCAATCCTCTTGGGGATCATCATGAAAAACTCCTGGCCAATTTCTTTGCCCAGACCGAGGCGTTGATGCGCGGCAGAACCCTTACCGAGGCCATGGAGACATTGATCGCTCAGGGCATGGATGAAGAAGAGGCTGCACGCCTTGCTCGACACAAGGTTTTTCAGGGCAACCGGCCAACCAATTCTATCCTGTTCGAACGTCTTGATCCCACAACCCTGGGGAACCTCATTGCCCTGTATGAACATAAGATCTTTGTGCAGGGATGGATCTGGGGGATCAATTCCTTTGACCAGATGGGAGTTGAACTGGGCAAGGAACTGGCCGACACCATTTTACCGGAGCTCATGTCACCAGAAGTGGTTACCTCCCATGACAGTTCCACCAATGGGCTGATGAATTATTGGAAGACCTTACACCATAAAGAACAAGATCCTGCCTTGCAGCCGATATGTTCGTGATCATCTCTGCCTCTGGCAGCCTCATAAGGAGTTACGTTGTTGAACCCGCTTCGTCTTGATCCGGCCAGGCCGTTTCAGATGGTCAAATTTCTTTCCTGGGGAACCCTCCTCCTCATTGTGGGGTTCAGCCTGATTTTGTCGATATTTCTGGCAAAGTATGCCAAAAATATTGTTTTGCAAAAAAAACAGGACTTTTCTCTCTTGCTGGCAGAAAATCTGAACCATCAAATCTACCGGCGGTTTACCCTGCCCACAGTGCTGGGTTTTGGACGAGTCCAGCTCAACCGTGAGGCTCAGTACAAACGGCTGGACAAGGTTGTCACCTCAACCATTCACAGCTTTCACGTCCTTGATCTGCGTATCTATGATACCTCTGGTCTCATTGCGTACAGCATGGATGCCGATAAACTGGACAAACTGGAAATGGGAGGGCCTCAGGTTCAGGCAGCCATTACCGAAAGACAGCCCCATTTTGAGCTCATCAGCCGTCTGTCCAATTGGAAGGCCCTGTTTACCCTGCACCCCCCTGCCCGCTCCTTTGTGCTGCGCACAACCTATCCCTTGTGGTCAGAGCGGCAGCTAGGCCCTTTGAACGACACTAAACCCCTTATGGGAGTACTGGTCTTTACCCAGGATATTACCGAAGATTACGAACAGGTGATCCATTTTCAGCACCTCATTATTGTTACGACCTGCCTGTCTTTTCTGGTACTGTTTTTCCTTCTCTGGGTACTCATTATCCGGGCAGACAGGATCTTTGCCGAGCGTATCCGTGAGCAAAAAAGGCTGGAGGACGAACTCCATCAAAACGAAAAATTGGCCTCTATGGGCCGGATGGTGGCCTCCATTGCCCATGAAATCCGCAACCCCCTGGGGATTATCAGGAGCAGTGCGGAATTGCTTCTCAAGAGGGCCCGCAAGGAGGGAGATGCCAGGGCCAGCATTGTCCAGGCCCTTTTGGACGAGGCCCAGCGTCTGGCATGTATTGTGAACGAATTTTTGGATTATGCCCGTCCCAAGACCCCCAATAAAGCTGACCTGGCACTCTGCTTGGTTGTCAACCATGTGCTCACCTTTCTGGAACATGACCTCAAGGAACGCGGGGTGGAAGTTATCGTCGACTGCCCTGTCAGCATAGAAATTCAAGGCGACCACGATCTTCTGTACCGAGCCATCTACAACCTTGTCACCAACGCCTCGCAGGCCATGAACGGGCCCGGAACCATCTGGATCACGGCCTTTCATGCAGACGCTCAAACCGTCCTTGAAATTCGGGACACAGGCCCAGGTTTTCACATGGATTTGCGGGAAAAATACCTGGAGCCTTTTTATACCACCAAGGATTTTGGGACAGGCTTAGGGCTCTCCATTGTGTTCACAATCATGCAATCGCATGGAGCCACCCTGGAACTGGACAACCATGACCAAGGCGGCGGGCTGGTACGCATCCTCTTTACCCAGCCGCCATCTCCCATGCCGCGATAAATCCAACCCGCAGTATACAGGCAATACGACCACACCAGGCCCTGACCCTCCGTGTGTTTCGTGGGCCATTCACTCTTAGGGATTTCTATGGAATATACAGACAGCTCCTCCGGAAATATTGTCATCCTGGATGATGAAAAAAACTACCTCCTCGTCCTGCAAGCCATCCTTGAAGATGAAGGCTATACGGTCACGGCCCTGGACGACCCCAAATTGGCCCTGACCTTTTTGGAGGAATCGGAAGTGGATGTGGTTGTCACGGACATGAAGATGCCAGGCATGAGCGGAGACCAGGTGCTTGAACAGATCAAGCGGGATTTCCCTCATATTCCCGTCCTCATCATGACGGCCTTTGGCAGCATCGACAACGCAGTAGAGGCCATGAAATGCGGGGCCTTTGACTACATTACCAAACCCTTTGCCAACGAAGAACTCCTCTTTTCTGTGAACAAGGCCATGAAACTGGCCAGGGCCGAACAAAAAAATCGTCTTTTGCGCCAGTCCATTACCCAGCAATTTGGCAAACATCATATCCTGGGTCAATCCAAGGCCATTATGAAGGTGTTGGCCCTGGTGGACAGGGTAGCTGATTCCAGAAGTTCAGTGCTCATCACCGGAGAGTCGGGCACAGGCAAGGAGCTTGTTGCCAGAGGGATCCATGCCTCATCAGACCGGCGGGATAATCCCTTTATTTCGGTGAACTGCATGTCACTCAACCCTGGTGTGCTGGAGAGTGAACTCTTTGGGCATGAAAAAGGTTCCTTTACCGGAGCCGTAGCCAGAAAACGGGGACGATTTGAACAGGCCCATAAAGGAACCCTGTTTTTAGACGAGATCGGTGAACTCTCATCAGACCTTCAGGTCAAGTTATTGCGAGTGCTTCAAGAACGGGTCATTGAGCGGGTAGGGGGGGTGACGCCCCTGGAGGTGGATTTTCGGCTGATCAGTGCCACGAACCAGGATCTCAAGGCTTTGGTGGAACAGGGCCGGTTTCGGGAAGATCTCTTTTACCGGCTCAACGTTGTCCACATCCCGCTTCCCCCCTTACGTGAACGCAGAGAGGATATTCCTTTACTGGCCGCCCATTTCCTGCTCAGGTACGCAACGGAAAACAACCGGCCCGACAAAAGCCTGTCCACCCAGACCCTCCAGGCCCTGACTGCCTATGAATGGCCCGGCAATGTGCGGCAGCTGCAAAATGTTATTGAGCGAAGCGTGGTGCTTTCTCCCCATGCCATGATTGAACCGGATGACCTGCCCGCAGAGGTCAGGGACGAGGAGACCCAGTTCAAGAGTGCGGTAGATCTCTTGCCAGCAGAACTGGATCTGGCAAAAACCATGGAAAAGATTGAGGCTGCCCTTATCCGCAGGGCCTTAGTCCAAAGCCGCTTTGTTCAGGTCAAGGCAGCGGAGCTTCTGGGCATCTCCAAGAGTCTTTTACAATACAAACTCAAGAAATACACGATCTCGGTCAGGCCCTAAAAGATACCAGGATCCTGCCATATAACCATGAATCATCCATCTGTTCGACTCACCACCTATGCCAGAAAACTGCGAGGCTTGCTTGCCAGTGAGGACTTGAGGGTCTGGGACGCTCTGCCTGACCTCCTTGCACAAATCCTCAAGGAGAGCCACGGGTGGATTGCCCACGAGGACAGGGAGAAGGATCTGTCTGAATTGAGGATGCTGCTCTATCGCCTTGCATTCAGAACAGCCCAAAGCCGTCTTGCCATGACATGTGCTCAGATCCTGCTGCATTTTGGCAGGCCAGGCAGAAGAATGGCCCTGGATATTTGTTCCATGCCCAAATGGGGAGAAGATGAAGTGCTTACCGGTATTGAGCACTTTTCCCCGTTGGAGACCTTACTGGCTATCCATCAGGTATTGGTATGTCCCGGTGAGACAGAGGTGTTTTTCCAGACATGGGCCAAGAGTCAGCTTACATGGGCAGCGACTCTGGAGCCAGAGATTGTCCATGATTTTTGTGTGCACATGGGCCGTGAAGGCAACCAGCCCTGTTTCCTGCTTGTCCAGCATCTGCGTGCAGGCAATTTTTTCCAATGGTTTCAGGGCCGCTGCACCACACCGTTCCTTGATAAACAGGCCTGTGAAAATACGGTATGTGTCATCCATGCCCTGGGAAAATCGTCTTATATCCTGGCCTTTGCCAAACATGTACCCCGCCTTTCCCAGCGGTCTCAAATGCGGTTTCTGCGTACAGCTGCCCACGTCTGCCGTGAGGAGGGAGAGGCCCTGGCGAAGATGCTTGTCCCCCTGATACCGAATATGAAACAGGAGGTCGTCTTTGCTGCCCTGCGCTGTTTGATATATGTGCAATGGCCTTCTATCAAACATTTCTTGGGAGTGCTTGGCCGCAAGCGGCCTGAATGGTCTTTAGCGTGTGAGATGATGACCTTGTTGCTTCCGGCCCCCTGGTCGCTTGAAAAGGTTCTGGAGACGATCCGATCAGGGGATCCTGCCTGGAATCGAGCTCTTTTGGAGGGTATTTGCCGCATTGACCCTGGGGGTATACAAACAATCTGTTCACAACCCCAATGGCATATAGGCCATGAAAAGGCTTGCAGCCAGGTGCAACATTATGCCAAGGGTTTTTCCGGTTCCCACCTTACGCCCTCATTTGCCGCCATCTCTCCTTCTTCACCACCCCCAAATATTTCTTTGACAGGGCGCCTTACCCGTCTCTTTGCCTCAAAACAACAACCCCTCCAGGAGGCATTGCAGACCTATGTTGATCTGGAAGACATGACTTTTCGACACGATTGTTTCACAAACCGGACAATCTCCAAATGTACCATCAAGCGGGTTCATTTTGAAGATTGTGTCTTTTCTGGAACAATGTTCAACAAGGTACGGTTTCGGGGATGCAGCTTTACCCGCACCCAGTTTGTCGGTTGTCAATTAGAGCATTGCACCCTTTCTAGCTGCCGGTTCAACCAGACCACAATGACCAATGTGACCATCAAGGGATGCAAGGTTGAGGTCGGGGATTTCGTCGGCCATGAGTTCCGCTCCTGTCACTTCCAGCACACAACATTAAGAGGCCTGTTGTTGCATCAGGTTGCCTGCCTGCATTGTTCACTGGAATGCGGAGAGATAAGCCAATGTGTTCTCAAGGGATGCTGGTGGGATGACCTGGCCATGACCTCCATGCGGCTTATGGGAAACGCTGTGCATGAGACAATCCTCTCTCAATGTCGCTGGCATGGAGTGGAGATGATCTCGTGCAGGCTTGAAACAACAACCTTGCGGTCTGCCATGGTACGGAACACACGCCTTGAGGATACAGAGCTTGTGGACTGTTCCTTTGAGGATCTCGATACCCTGGAACCTGTCCTGTATGCCGCCTTCTTAGAAACCATGCTCTGGGATTCCCGCTTTGAGTCCACATATGAACGGGCCTTGCCGGACAATCTGGACACTGCCTGGGTCAGGAAACTCCTTGTGATGTGGCGATCTGAGTTGACTGCTAAGATCACCGAGCAATGTATGCTTGCCAACAATAGACGCAGACTCAACTTAGCCATTGATAAATTTTCTTCTGGCCAGGATGAATGTTTTCAGATGCTTCCCTGTCTGTTTCATGGTGACCGGTTTGAAACAAGCATGGGTATAAGCGGCATACCCAGATGCCGGATCCAGGGATTTGCCCCAGATCATACCCAGATGCGGCTTGTGGACAAAATCTTTCCGTTGATCAACAAGGCTAAGCCTCAGCAGCAGGACGACACGGTACGTATCCGAGCCATATACACTATCGGCAGTCTGGGGACGGTGGCCCAGAATCACACTTCGGATGTGGATGTCTGGATCTGCCTGGCTGGATCAGGGCCGAGCAGTGATACCCGCTCCCGTCTGGTTATGAAATGTGAGGCCATCTCTCGCTGGGCCGACGACATCTATGACATGAACCTGCATTTTTTTGTTATGACCATGGATGAAATCAGGTCGAACAATTTTGGAGAGCTTTCCCAGGAAGGGTGTGGTTCGGCTCAGTCCCTTCTCCTTAAGGAGGAATTTTACCGAACCAGCCTGTTTATAGGCGGTATGGCCCCAAGATGGTGGTCGCTGCCTTGTCAGCCCCTGCACACGGTCTCTCCTTTTCTTCCGAGTGCTGCTATACAAACCCACAATTGCGATCTTGGTGACGTTCACTCCATCCCCAAACAGGAATTTTTTGGGGCCTCGTTATGGCAAATTGTTGGCTTTGTTCGCAATCCCTATAAAGCCCTGCTCAAATTGGGCTTGGTGGAAAAATATGCCCTGGAGGGAGCATCGTCAGGCACCCTGCTTTCCGAAATCATCAAAACCAACCTCCTTCAGGGGAAGCAAGAGGCCTATCAGATTGATCCATATGCCTTGCTGTACAAGGAACTGCTGCTCTTTTACGGACAGCTGGGAGATCGTGATGCCTGCCAACTGATCAAGGAAAATTTTCATGCCAAGATCAAGATGGAAGAAATAGATCTTTCCTGCGAATACCCTGCTCGTTATGAGGAGCAAAGCGTCCTCTCGTTTTATTTCCAGATGGCCAGGATCCCCAAGAGCAAAATCCTGGCCCTGACCAGGGGATGGAGCATGGCTAAAACCCTCAAGATGGGTGACGCGATGCGTACCTTTATGCTTGGTGCGTATCAGAGGATACGGGATAATATTGCGGCCCAGGATATTGTTATCCGTCCAGAGGAGATGACCGTGTTAAGCAGGACGATCTCCTCCTGCCTCGGCCAAGAGACAGGTAAGATACGGCGGATGTTCTTTATCGGCCCGGAAAAAACCAACTACCATGAATTGTACCTGTATACCGAGCACTCCCCCAAGGGACGCCTTCTCTATGTGGCTAAGGGCAGAAAAAAACATGCCCCTCGCATCTTGAATCATCTCGAAGTGATCCACAGGGATACCGATCCCTATCGACTGACGGCCTGGCTGGCCATGAACAGGTTGTACAAGCCAGGCATGGAAGTGAGCGGCAGTCCGGCTCTGATCCCGTCATGCCCATCCTTGCAGGGTTTCATGAAGGGCGTCTGTGAGGTCTTTACACCAGAAATGACATGTTCTGTCCGGCAGCAGGATTTGCTTGGTACCAAACGTATCATGAAGGTGCTGTATTGTCTGACCAAAGGCAGTGAGCATGACCGTGCACAACGTGCCCGTTTGGATATATTGTACAGCACATCTTGGGGAGAACTTTATAGTATGTCTGTGGCGCATCCTTCACCCGACATCCTGACCAAACCCACCCTGTGCTGTGCCAAATATCTGCCTGTCCCTCTCGACGAGAAGGCCTTACTTTACCAATATAGCACCTCGACGAGCAGGGTCACCACCTCGCTATAAGCGACAACCATCATACAGAAAGGAGCATCCCATGGAACTTATGACCGTACCCTTGGAAAAACCCGACGATATGAATTGTATCTTGGGCCAATCCCATTTCATCAAGACCGTGGAAGACCTTCACGAGGCCCTGGTCAATGCGGTTCCTATGGCCCAATTCGGTATCGCCTTTTGTGAGGCATCCCAGGATTGCCTGGTACGCTATTCAGGAACAGATCCCGAATTGGTAGAACTGGCGAAAAAAAACGCCTATGCCCTGGCCGCAGGACATGTGTTTATCATCTTTATGAAAGACTTTTTTCCCCTCAATGTGCTCAATGCTGTGAAAAATGTGAACGAAGTATGCCGTGTCTTTTGCGCCACAGCCAACCCTGTGGAGGTTGTCATCGCCCAGACCGAGCAGGGACGGGGGGTGCTTGGCGTCATTGACGGTTTTGCCTCTAAGGGCATTGAGACTGAGAAAGATATTGCCGCACGTAAGGAATTTTTGCGGACTATCGGCTACAAGGGATAACAAGCCTGAAAGACAGATAAACAAGGAGGGCCGCCCCTTGATCCAAAGCTATATATGGTATGTGCTTGCAGCCTTTGCAGAAATTGCTGGCTGTTTTTCCTTTTGGGCCTGGCTGCGGCTGCATAAACCCGTATGGGTGATTATACCGGGGCTGTTGTCCCTCACAGCCTTTGCCTTCTTTTTGACCAAGGTGGAAGCTGATTTTGCTGGCCGTGCCTATGCCGTGTACGGAAGCATCTATATTGCCGCTTCCTTTGTCTGGCTCTGGCTTGTTGAAAATAAATTGCCAGATAAATGGGATTCCGCAGGAGTTGCTATCTCCCTTGTGGGCGGTCTTGTGATCCTCTTAGGCCCCAGATAATATCCTCTGGACACAATGACTGACACCTGTCTTGTAACACATCCTGGCCGCACAAGCCCTTTCTGCGGGCTATCTCATCAGGTCGGTTTCACAGCTCTTCTCCTCTCTCTATAAGGAGCACATCATGTCGTTTTCTCCTGCCTTGATCTGGTTTTTTGTGGGGGTGATCTTTTTGATTGCCGAAATGGCCCTGCCGACCTTTATCTTGATCTTTTTTACCTTTGGCAGCTGGATAGCTGGCCTGTGTGCCTGGTTGGTAGTTCCTGATCTCACCCATCAGATCGTTATTTTCATTCTTTCTTCCCTTCTTCTTGTTGTGAGCTTGCGCAGATACAGCCTGAAAACCTTTAAGGGCAGGCAGGTTCATGGCGAGGATGTTTCCCCTTCAGACACCAAGGTGGGTAAGACCGCCCTGGTAACCGAGACCATCCGTCCAGGCCGAGCAGGTGAGATCAAGATGCAGGGAAGTTTCTGGCGGGCTATGGCCGATACCGAGATCGCAGAGGGCTGCTCGGTGATTGTTGTGGGAAGGTATGCTGAAGATGGGTTGACCTTTCTCGTACAGGAGAGAGACAAAGCCCCGGTACCTGAAGCTGAATAGGCCTCATCACACCTTTTACCCTGGAGGAAACTATGGGATCATTACTTGTTGTTGCTGTTTTGGCCATGATTATTGTGGTATTATTGATCAAAACAGCCGTTGTTGTGCCCCAGCGCTCCGAATTTATTGTAGAGCGGCTGGGCAAGTATACGGCTACCCTGGAAGCGGGTTTTCATATTCTGGTGCCCTTTTTAGACAAGGTGGCCTATAGGCGTTCGCTCAAGGAAGAGGTACTGGATATCCCCTCTCAGGATTGTATCACCACGGATAATGTGTCTGTATCTGTGGACGGCGTGCTCTATATCCAGGTCATCGACACCAGACTGTCTGCCTATGGTATTGACAATTACCGTGTTGCAGCCAGTCAATTGGCCCAGACCTCCCTGCGATCCGTGATCGGCAAGATCGAACTCGACCGCACCTTTGAGGAACGGGAAAACCTCAACCGCATGGTTGTTGCCGCTATTGACGAGGCCGCACAGAACTGGGGTGTTAAGGTACTCCGCTACGAGATCAAAGACATCACGCCCCCACAGTCGGTCATGGATGCTATGGAAAAACAGATGCGTGCCGAACGGGAAAAACGGGCGGCCATTGCCACCTCAGAAGGTGATCGTCAGGCTCGCATCAACCGAGCCGAAGGCTTGAAAAGGGAGGCTGTGGAGGTTTCTGAAGGTGAAAAGCAACGCCGCATCAATGAGGCAGCAGGTCAGGCTGAAGAGATCCGACTGGTGGCCGAGGCCAGTGCCGAGGGCATCAGAAAGGTAGCTGAGGCACTCAACCAGGCTGGCGGCCAGACCGCAGCCAATCTGCGCGTTGCTGAAAATTATGTTACCCAGTTCGGTAAGCTTGCCCAAACTAATAACACCATGATCATCCCCAGCAATCTGGGAGACATTGCCTCTATGGTGGCCACAGCCATGTCCGTATTGGGGCATGGGAACAAATCAGAGGAAGCGACCTTCTCGCTTTCTGAGCACGAAATAACCGACAAGGTATGAACACCTTAACAACGACTGCCGCGGGAACATGGATCCGTATGCGGGTGCTGCCCCTGGGAAAGGATCTCTGTGTAGCGCTTTCCGGCGGTGATAAGGAACATATCGGAGCCGTTGCCCTTGCTGAACCCAGGCCCAGCTTACAGGACAGGGGAACAACAAGCGCAACGGTTTCGGTGTTGGCTGTGACAGGCCATAAAGAGGATGAAGTGGCCAGGGAAGTGGCCAGGAATATGGCAGCGGCCCTGAAGGTACGTGTCAGCGTGGCCTGCGGTATCCATGTGGAACATGCCGACCAGGAAGAGATTGACGAGATAATTCAGGCAGTAAGGGCATTGACCCTGGAGATGATTCAAGCCCTTCAATAACCTGCGTATGGACAAGACCTCAGCCCTTGGGGTGGTCATCCTGGGTGGCTTCAGCTTCCAGGAGGTGGTGGTCAAGAGGAGACCCCATTGTTGCCGCCAAGCGGGCGATTTCCTGCCGGAACCGTTTCATATCCTTGGCAGGAACCGGATTGGTGGGCGGTGATTGCATACGCAGGGGATTGATGTACGCGCCGTGTTTTTTCACGCGAAAATCCAAATGCGGCCCGGTGGCATAGCCTGTAGCACCGACATAACCGATGATCTGCCCCTGCTTAACCTGGGTGCCTTTGGAAAGGGCCTTGGCGTATCTGCTCATGTGGTTGTACACGGTTTCATAGCCCCGTGGATGTCGGATTTTGACATAACGCCCTGCTGCCTTGTCATAGGCCCGTGCCACAACGACCCCATCTCCAATGGTACGAATGGGGGTTCCTCTGGGGGCTGCATAGTCAATCCCATGATGGGGCCTCCAGCGTTTCAGAATAGGGTGAAACCGCCGATTGGTGTATCCCGAAGAAATGCGGGTAAAGGATAAGGGGGCCTTCAAAAAGGCCTTGCGCATGGAGTGTCCGGTTGCGTCAAAATACGACGTTCTGCCTTTGCTGTCCGTAAAGCGGAAGGCCCGGATGGTTTTTGTTCTATTGCGAAAATCAATGGCCAGAATATGGTCGTACCCAGCAGGTTTCCCCTGACGGAACCGTTTTTCCACCAAGATCCTGAATGTATCACCCTCACGAATATCCCTGCCAAAATCCACATCCCAGCCCAGAATATCCTCCATCATCACGGCCAGACCCTGGCCGTGGCCAAGCTTATTCAAGGCATGTGAAAGGCTTGACTCAATACTGCCTGCCACAACCTCCGGTTTGATGGTGTAAACAATATCCTTGGTTACAGCGGAAAATCCGTTTTGATCCTGACTGACCACAAGTTTATGCGCGTCGTCGATTTCGTATTCAAATCCGGTGAGATGGTCGCTTTCAACCATCAGGGTATAGGGATGGCCAGGACGGATGCCTGACAGGGAAAAAACGGGTTGGCAGACCTGCTCCAGTTCAACAATCTGAGAAGGCGTGAGATACCTTTCCAAAATACCGCTTATCGTGTCGCCTTTGCAAACACGTACAACCAATCGGGTTGGCTCAGATGCCCTGGTTGCGCCATTGTTGGCCTTGGCTGCCGTTGTCACGGATCCTTGTTGGGCCTTGGACAAAGGAGGTGTTGAAGACACCTCAGGTTCCGGTTCCAGCGGCATTTCCTGCTTGGGCTGGCTGGCCAGCATGACAACAAGGAGGGTGGCTCCCACCCCTGCAAGTGCCAAAGCAAGACGAGCCTTGTTGAGACGACGTTTGGGGGGATTGATATATCTATTGTATCTATTTTTTGTGAACATAATGGTTGCTCTATCTTAAGGTGCGATAAAGGCGATTTCAGGGCGCGTTGGTTACTGTAAGGGAAGGGAGAGAAGGGATATGATGTTTGGCAGAGTCCATGTTTTTGGGGAAAGATGTCAATGCGTTGGCAGGCTGCCACAAGGCATCAATGTCTTGTCTTCCCTGGCCCCTGCGTATACAGCGAGGCACAGTCGCCAGGATCGCCTTGCAGCTTGTCCAGGGTATGGTTAATGGCGGGAAGGACTGCGACCAGATTCTCCCTGACTGCCTTGGGGCTGCCTGGAAGGTTGATGATCAGCGAGGCTCCCAGGGTACCGACAACGGCCCTGGAAATGACCCCCATAGGCGTTTTTGCCAGGGAGGCTGCTGTCATAGCCTGTTCAAATCCTGGAAGCCGCTTGTCGATCACGGAAAGCGTGGTCTCTGGGGTTATATCTCTTGGCCCAACGCCGGTACCTCCGGTGGTAAGAATAAGATCAAATTGTTGAAAGAGGGCCAAATCCATCAGCAGGCTTCGTAGCTGGGAGGGTGAATCAGGGATGAGAAACCCCCGGCACAGGGAAAGATCCATGACCTCCCGCACCTGGGCCTCAAGAAGCGGCCCACTGGCATCCTGGCGTTCTCCCCGTGCCCCTTTGTCACTCAAGGTGATCCAGGCCAGGGAACGTCCACGAGGCAGCCAGGTCAGTTCCAGCCCATCTGTGGGCAGGGCGTGCTCACCCACACCCTCCATCATCCAGGCAGAGGAGGCTCTGGTGGTCGTTGTCCATATCTGCTGGATGGCCTGGAACATGGGTGAAGAGGTGTAACCAAGGACATCACCCACCCGCATCTGGTGCAGTTCACTGGTGCCCAGCAGGGTTGGCAGGGCGAGATCCAGAGGTTCCTCGGCAAGGAAAAAACGCGTATTGTTTGTCCAGGAGTCCTTAGGACGTAGCGACGGGATATGTATGTGCATGATTGTCTGAGAATACTATGGGTTGGTATATCGTAACATGGTGGCGTAGAAGACGGTTCCCTGCCTAGCAAAGGATGTCAGCCTTGTCACCAGCCACATCCCATCATTACAAACCACACAACGTCAGTCTGATTCCAGGCATCAGGTGTGAAGCGTGGAGTCCAATCAAGACAGTCACAGGGTCTGTCAAAGCAAGCAATACTCCATTGATATGTAATGAGGCCCACAAAATACACGGAAAGGCACGGAAAGATTCTTGCTTTTTCCGCATGTCCCATCAGGGATGACCAAGGCCTTTTCGTGGGTATTTGAACCTGGTACACCAGCGGAACGGATGATACGTTGTGAACAGTCTGACAAAAGGAGTATGGTGTTATGAAAGGAATCGTTCTTGCCGGAGGTTCAGGAACCCGTCTCTATCCTCTTACCCTGTCAGTGAGCAAGCAAGTCCTCCCTGTCTATGACAAGCCCATGATCTACTATCCCTTATCTGTGCTCTTGCTTGCGGGTATTCGGGATATTTTGATCATTTCCACACCCAGGGATCTCGGCCTGTTCCGCGACCTTCTGGGTGATGGATCGTCCCTGGGTATTTCCCTGTCCTATGTGGAACAGCCCAGACCCGAAGGCCTGGCCCAGGCCTTTATTCTCGGTGAGGACTTTATTGGCGACGATACCGTCTGTCTGGTGCTGGGGGATAATATCCTGTATGGAGATGAGCTTTCAAGTCTACTTGAAGAAAGTTCCAACCTCAGCAAGGGGGGCATTATTTTTGGCTATCCCGTGAAGAACCCGGCCCGGTATGGCGTAGTGGCCTTTGACGACCAGGGCAGGGTACAGGGGCTTGAGGAAAAGCCGACCCGTCCCAAGTCCAAGTATGCGGTTCCAGGGATTTATTTCTACGACAACCAGGTCGTATCTATTGCCAAGTCCCTCAAACCCTCGGCCCGTGGGGAACTTGAGATCACCGATGTGAACAAGGCCTATCTGGCCCGCGAAGAACTCATGGTTCGTTTGCTGGGACGAGGGTTTGCCTGGCTTGATGCCGGGACCCACGAATCGCTTCAGCAGGCAGGCACCTTTGTGCAGGCCATTCAAAACCGCCAGGGATTCCGCATTGCCTGTATTGAGGAAATCGCCTTTACCAAGGGCTATATTGATACCACCCAGCTCGAACGCCTGGCTCAAAGATACACCAACGATTATGGCGACTATCTGCTTGAGATAGCCGCACACACAAAAGAGCCTCCCCCGCAAGGCCACAAGGAAAAGGATCCCTCGCAGCATGCGCATGAAAGAGACTCATGATCATTCTCCCATAAAAAAAGCCCCTGTTTTCGGGGCTTTTTTGCGTTGATGTTTCTACTTCTTCAGGGCCACGTGTAATGATCCGAAAACAAAGGTTGGAAATAGTGTTGGAACATCACAAATACACAATGCAACAAGGGGTCAGACTTTCGTCTAACCCCTTGGTATTATTTATGGTAGCGGGGGCAGGATTTGAACCTACGACCTTCGGGTTATGAGCCCGACGAGCTACCATGCTGCTCCACCCCGCAACAAGTGAGAGAAACATTTAGACCTGCCTGCTGTGGATGTCAACAGCTTTTTTAAAGTCTGTTAAGAACAAATAAACTGTCCTCAGTAAGAACACATAAACTGTCCGGTTTGTTAAGGTGGGAAAGCTCAAGGAGGTTTTCCCATGAAACAGACA
>PDWJ01001366.1_pt1 | contig 43670 bp, 37 predicted proteins | sample 1430881 | NCBI WGS metagenome assembly PDWJ01 (sample SAMN01162460, study PRJNA174530) | Oral metagenome, whole genome shotgun sequencing project. | biome: Marine environment; feature: Marine mammal; material: Swab sample of the gingival sulcus; isolation source: swab sample of gingival sulcus...
ATTTTTATTGTGATGAAAAATAATAAAAAATTCTGACTTCAGCGTTGAACTAGTTCAACGCTGAAGTCAGAACTTACACACTTTATGAGATACTACTAAGAAGTTAGAGAATGTCATCTCCATCATTTGGTTGTAATTGAGGAATTATACTGTCATTTATTTCTCTTGCTGTCGATGGGAAAAATGAAATTTCTCCTAAACAGACATCATCTTCAAAAGTACTTTTATCATCTGGATTAGTTATTTTTAAATAATTAACTCCTTTATGAATAATTGTCAATTCATTCAACTCGTTTTTATGAACCCATTCTCCGTTACTTTTTATCCAGTACAGTTTAAATTCTCTATTTTGCACGTTATAGTCAAAACCAACAAGATCAAAATTATTATGAAGGTCAATATGCCGTCCGTTATGATTTAATACTGAGTTATCTATTATTTCAAAATCAACTTTCATTTTTAATCTTTTTAATTACCCCCTACGGTAAGGGTGTTGACAGTAGATGATTAAAATATACTAACTTTAGGTTAAGCCAATAAACATCTATTGCTTATACACATTGTGTTGCAGGCAGTATTTATTCTTTGTCTAACAGTTTATTTAATTCATTTTCAGGAGCTTGTTTGTTAGGAAGATATAATTGATATCGGCTCACAAACAATTGATTACTTATGTTTTCTGTTGCGTACTCTACTAAAACACGGTCTTTATTTGCTCCTAAAACAATTCCTATTGGCGGATTATCACCTTGTGTGTTAGCTTCTTTTTTGAAATAATTTAGATATAAATTCATCTGCCCTATATTTTGATGAGTTACTTCACCTCGCTTTAAGTCTATCAATACAAAACATTTCAAAATGCGATGATAAAAAACTAAATCAACGTAAAAATGTTTTCCACTTATTGAGATACGATATTGCCGTTTTTCAAATGTAAAACCTTTGCCCAATTCCAACAAAAAGACTTGTAAATTAGAAATCAATTTCTCTTTTAAATCACTTTCAAGAAATTGATGTGCCTGTGGAATTTCTAAAAACTCTAAAACATAAGGATCTTTTTATATGTCTGTTGCTTGCTGAATTTCTTGTCCTTTTTCTGAAAGTTTTAACACGGCTTTTTTATCTTTACTCAATGCCAAACGGTGAAAAAGCATACTTTTCATCTGACGTCTCAGCTCTCTAACACTCCAGTTTTCTTGTTCGCATTGTTTTAAATAAAACTTAATTTCAAGTTCATTATCTAAACGCAAGATTTCAAAATAATGACTCCAACTCAAAACGTTAGACAGTGTCTCACTTTTTGGAAAAATCAGATACAACTTTCTCATATAAAGCAAATTTGCTCGACTAGACCCTTTTCCATATCGCTCTGTTAAATCTTTTGAAAGTTGTTCAAAAAGGAAACTTCCATACTCAGCACGTTCTTTCCCTTCCTGTTCAAATTCTACAATATAGCGACCTACAAACCAATAAGTTTTCACCAAAATAGTGTTTACCGATTGAGCAGCTTGCTCTCTTCCTTTTTGTAGTAAAACACCTATTTCATCAATCAGTTCCGTATATTTTGATTTGTCTAAGTTCATTCTATTTTCCTTGTTTAAAGATAAACAAAAGTGCAGATTTTATTTGAAATATTAATTATGCCTACTTCTGTCTTAAAATCTTTTTTCAACTTGTTCCGACCACATTATAAACTTCTTTAACTCTTCATGGAATCAGACTTTTAATAATAAAATTCTCATAGGCGAGTTACTCTTTTTCGTACTGTCTATTTATATTGCCTACTACATAAATATATTTTTTTATCATAAAAAATACAAGTTGATTTTCAGCCCTATTCTATTGTTGCATTAAGCAATTAGCACATTATCGCATTTATCCATTATTTGAATTAATTTTTGTACTTTTGCAAGCCAATGATATATTGCAAATAAAATTCAAAAAATAACATACAGATGAAAATATCCTACAAATGGCTGAAAGATTATATTGATATTGATTTTTCGCCCGAGCAAATTGACGAAATATTAACCCAGATAGGATTGGAAGTTGGAGGAATTGAGAAATTTCAATCCGTAAAAGGAGGATTAGAAGGATTGGTGATTGGCGAGGTGAAAACCTGTGAAATGCACCCAAATTCTGATCACCTGCACATTACAACCGTTGATGTTGGCGGCGATGAATTACTGCCTATTGTTTGTGGTGCTGCTAACGTAGCTGCCGGACAAAAAGTGGTGGTTGCCACAGTGGGAACTGTTTTATACGACGGCGACGAAAGTTTTGTAATTAAAAAATCGAAACTTCGTGGCGAATTGTCAATGGGAATGATTTGTGCCGAAGATGAAATAGGTTTGGGCAGCGGACACGATGGCATTATGGTATTGCCTGAAGATGCTGTTGTGGGAACTCCTGCTAAAGAATATTTTAATATTGAAGACGATTTAACCATTGAGATAGATTTAACGCCTAACCGTATCGACGGAGCATCGCATATTGGTGTAGCCCGCGATATTGCAGCTTACTTAAAGCAGCAAAAAGAGATAGAATATACAAAGCCGGCGGTAGATAAATTTAAGGTCGATAATACCAATCTGCCTATTGAAGTGGTGGTAGAGAATGAAGATGCCTGCCATCGTTATTCGGGAGTTTGTATCGAAAATGTAAAAGTTGCCGAATCGCCTGAATGGCTGCAGAATCGTTTAAAAGCAATTGGTTTAAGCCCTATTAATAATATTGTAGATATTACCAACTACGTACTTTTTGAAACCGGTCAGCCGCTGCATGCTTTCGATTATGCAAAGGTAAAAGGCAATAAGGTTGTTGTAAAAACACTTCCTGCAAAAACTAAATTTACCACATTAGATGAGGTAGGACGCGAATTAGATGAAAAAGATTTGATGATTTGCAACGAAAGCGAACCGATGTGTATCGCCGGAGTATTTGGCGGATTAGATTCGGGCGTAACCAACAGCACCACGTCTATTTTCTTAGAAAGTGCTTATTTCGATGCTGTATATGTGCGTAAAACCGCTCGTCGTCATGCATTAAATACCGATGCTTCGTTCCGATTCGAGCGCGGTACAGATCCCAATAATACGGTATATGCCCTGAAACGTGCTGCTCTTTTAATTCAAGAAATTGCAGGCGGACAAATTGCTTCAGAGGTGGTAGATATTTATCCTAATCCGATTGCTGATTTCGAAGTGCAGGTCAGTGTAGAGCGAATTGAAGATCTGTTGGGTAAAAGAATCGGAAAAGAGACAATCTTAAAAATATTAAATGCCCTTGAAATTAAGGTTGCTGCCGACAATGGCGATACGTTAGATTTATTGGTGCCTCCTTATCGTGTTGATGTGAAACGCGAAGCTGACATTGTGGAAGAAGTACTACGCATTTACGGATTCAATAATATTGATGTACCTTCGAAGGTAAACACTTCGTTGAGTTTTGCGCCAAAACCCGATGAGCATAAATTGCGCAATACCATTGCCGATATGCTGACCTATTCGGGCTTTAACGAAATAATGAACAATTCGCTGACAAAGGCAGGCTATTACGAAGATTTGAGCAGTGTAAATACTGAAAATACAGTTCGTATTTTTAATCCGTTGAGCAGCGACTTAAATGCAATGCGTCAGAATTTACTATTTGGCGGATTAGAGTGTATTGCTTACAATATCAACCGCCGTAACAGTGATTTAAAATTCTACGAGTTCGGAAAATCGTATCACTATCATAAAAATGAAGAGAACGAAAATCCGGTAGATAACTATTTCGAAAAAGAGCGATTGGCATTGTTTATTTGTGGCGATAAAAATATTACCAGCTGGAATGTAAAAAAGGAGCCAACTAATTTTTACCACCTAAAGGCATATGTTGAGAATGTATTGAAACGTTTTGGTTTTAATTTGGATAAATTGCGTATTAATGAATTGGAAAACGACCAGTTTACCGAAGGGTTAAGTTACGGTGTTAAGAAAAAAGTGTTGGTGGAAATGGGAATGATAAGTGGAGATATTCTTGCAAAGATGGATATTGATATTCCTGTTTATTATGCTGACTTTAATTGGGAATTGTTAATTTCCGAAGCAGGAAAAAATAAGGTTGCTTACACTGAAATACCAAAATATCCGGCAGTAAAACGCGATTTGGCATTATTGGTCGATAAGCAGACTACTTTTGCAGAAATAAAAACAATTGCATTTAATTGCGAAAAGAAATTGTTGAAATCAGTATCTATTTTTGATGTGTACGAAGGTGAAAATTTGGGTGCCGATAAAAAATCGTATGCAGTAAGCTTTATTCTTCAGGATACTGAAAAAACGCTTACCGATAAACAAATCGATAAAATTATGCAGAAACTGATCAAGAGTTACGAAAAGCAATTAAGTGCTCAAATCAGATAATATTTAAAGTTATTGTACAAGTACAAAAAAAGCGACTGTTCTTTTTATGAGCAGTCGCTTTAATTTTATTATGTTTTGAAAGTTAAATCTTACTTTTTAGAAAGTTGGTAAGTCGGCTCATCAGCATTGCTTAGGTCTAAAACAATATCATAAACACCTGCTTCTACCTTAATATTAGCACCACCACTTTGCAATTTACCATCAGCATCATTAGAGCCGTAATTGTTTGTCCAATCCTCATTAGCTCTGAATTTAATTTCGCCTTCGGTTAAAGTAGCGTTATTTACATACCATACACCCTCTTGGGCAAAATCCATATTCATCGTAATATCAGGACCATTCCAGCCATTTGGTGTAGCACTTCCTACAACACCCCAAATAAAATCAATTTTGGTTAACTTATAGGTATTGTCTTTAAAGCTCACTTCAATCAGATAGTTTCCGGCTTCAACAGCAATATTAGCACCACCTTCTTTGATAGTACCTTCGGCATCACCAGCACCAAAATTCACAGCCCAATCGTTATTCTTACGGAATTTAATTTCGCCTTTAGCTAATTTAGCTACTGCCTTCCACATATCGGTAGTTGGGTCGTATTGTAATGCAATATCAGGACCATCCCAACCATTTGGTGTAGCTGAACCAACAACACCCCAAGAGAACGATTCTATCTTATAGGTTAATGCTACAAGATTTACGGTAATTTTATAAGTTCCGGCTGTTACAGGAATATTTGCTCCTCCCTGAGAAAGGACTCCATCAGCACCACCATAATTATTCCCCCAGTCGTTATTCTCACGGAATTTAATTTCACCATCTTTTAAAGTAACATAAGCTACCATTTCTTCAGGATTTTCAGTATTCTTATACATTGGTAAGTCAGGACCATTCCATCCGTTTGGAGTTGCCGAACCCACAACACCCCAAGTGGTAGTTAAGTCTAATTTTACAGGATAAGTGGTAACCATAACACTTTTTTCAGTAGTAAAAACCTCCATGGCACCTAACTTTACCATTCCTTTAACTTTAACAGCAACTTCTTTTTCAGGTTCAGCACCTAAATCTAAAACTAATTTATTCAGTTCAACTGAAGAGAATACTTTGCTTAATTCATCGCCTGATACCGGCATTTTCTTAGACATTTCGCCTACAGCAAAAATAATTTTATATTCAGCTATCACATTAACATTAAATGTTGGCTTACTCATATTAATGGTTAAAGCCTCGGCAACTTCATTATCTTTCTCCAGAACAATATTTTCTGTTGAAAGCGTTATTTCTGATTTAATTTCATCTTGATTAATCAACAAGTGATCTTCTTTCTCCTCACAAGCTGCAAAAACAAGTAACGATAGAAACAGAACGACTAATTTATTTATTTTGTTCATAATTTTTCTTTTTTAATATTGATTTTACTGATTTCTCTAAAAATGTAATTTTTAGTAACCCGGATTTTGAGTTAACTTGTCATTTGCTAAAATTACATTATTAGGAATAGGATATAATCTTAAATCAGGACTAAGAGTTGTTGCACTTTCGTTATTTCCTTTGTATTCCCAGAAATATTGATCAGTAGTAAACTTTCCGAAACGAATTAAGTCAGTTCTGCGGTGACACTCCCAATACAGCTCTCTACTTCTTTCGTTAAATACGGTTTCAGCATCAACATTGCTTAATGCTGATACACCGGCTCTTGTTCTTAATGTATTTAATGCATTAATGGCAGTTCCATTATCTCCCAATCGAACAGCAGCTTCAGCTACATTTAAGTATAACTCGGCCAAACGAATTACAGGGAAATCAGTACTTACAGTAGTGTTCCCCGGCTCAATAGATGGAGCAGCAGTACCGCGAGCATCTTTATCTTTACCCATATTTTCTCTCCAATTGTCATTTTTACGGAACTTAATCTCCCCTACATTTAAAGCTAAATTTTTAATTTCCCAAACACCATTTCCTTTGTCTGTCATATCCACATCACTATTCCAACCACCCGGAGTTGCTGATCCGATAACTCCCCAGGTATTAGGTGTTCCGGTAACAGGAGCTACTGCCGCGTCATCGGTTCTTTCAATTTTGTAGGTATTGTTGTTTATATCGATAGTAATATTATAAGTACCTGCCATAACAGCAAGGTTAGCACCGTTGGCTTTTAATTTTCGTGCAGAAGTTAAGTTGGTCCACTTGGTAATCAAATAGCCGTTTCCTCCGAAAGGAATTTTACCATTTTGCTTGATAATTTCTTTGGTGCGGTCATCATTTCCATCTTTATCGTGAAACATTCTGCGAGTATCGTTAGCATCGGTAAACTGATCTACAAAAGCACCGGTAGTAACGTTACCATACCAACCGCCATTAACACCAAATGTTTCCATATTCATATCTTTACCTCCGGCAGCGTGTACCAAGAAAGTAGTTCCTGAATAGTTGTTATTCTGCCCACTTTGTACCAATACAAAAATAAATTCGTTTTGAGCACCGTTTTTATCGTTATCCGCCATAAATAGCTCAGGATAACTTCCATGTAATGCAAATTGTCCACCATTAATAACCTCTTCTGCTTTTGCTTTTGCCTCAGCCCATTTAGGTGTTCCGGTATATACTTCTGCATTTAAATAGATACGTGAAAGCAATGCTGTTGCAGCATAACGGTTTACACGACCATACTCTTTTCTGGCATCCCCCAAAAGAGATTCTAATTCCAATAACTCCTTTTCTACAAAAGCAAAAAGTTCCGCTCTTGTTGCTTGCTTTGGTTTAGAATCTTTACTTTCTTCTGTAACGATAGGCATTCTTCCATACAAATCCATTCCTATTGCATAAAGGTAAGCACGAATAAAACGAGCCTCAGCAATATATGCTTGGACTTCAGGATTATCCCCTAAATATTTGGTTGCATTGTAGATAAAATCATTTGCAAACTCAATACCTAAACCAATTCTATTATAAGTTGCCTCATTAAAACCTCCGGTAGAAGTCCATTTCATAAAGTTATAATCGTTCAGGTCACCATCCCCCCAACAGTTCTTCGCCTCGTCGGTAGGTAATTCCTGTAAACAAAACAGGGTTCGAGAGAAACCGGTAGCACCTTCGTCATCACCGGCAATATCGCCACCTCCACCGGCACCTTGTCCGGTTAGAGCCAATGCTCCATATACCTTGGCCAAAGCCATTTTTGCGGTATTGGCATCTTTATATACTTGCTTTGCAGTAACTGTATCCGGATCAATTGGCTCTTGATTCAAATCGTCCATACAAGAGAACAGTCCCAACGCAAGGAATATATAAATTGTATTAAATATGATATTTTTTTTCATCATTTGTAAATATTAAAAGTTTAATGAAAGTCCTACCAAAACAACCTTAGGTCTTGGATAAAAATTATTTTCAATTCCACCGTTGATTTCTGGATCTAAGCCTTTATAATCGGTAATGGTAAATACATTCTGCATAGTTGCATAAATACGAACTTTTACACCATTATCTTCCGGTAGTGAGTAACCAATGGTAATGTTATCTAATTTAAAGAACGAAGCATTCTCTAAAAAGTAATCAGACATATAGTTGGCTGTAGTTTCCGATACAAAACCATTGTTATAAAAATCGGTAGAACGATTTCGCAATACGCCATTGTTCGATGCCTGAGCAAGTGGTGATAACAATGAATTGATATTGTTGTAAACATAATTACCAACACTTAAACGAGATGCAAAGTTAAAATCGAAACGCTTGTATTTCATATTCATACCAAAGCCCATGGTAAAATCGGCATAAGGCGATTGATTAATACGTAAGTCTGCAACATTTAATTGTCCATCGTTATTTACATCTAGGAACAAACCTTCAATTGGTCTTCCGGTAGCAGCATTATAAAGCTGACGATATAGATAAAACGAATTTGGAACTTCTCCCTCTTTTTGTAACTGAACAGTATTACCTGTTCCTCCGTTAATTCCTCCAACAGCCATTGTATTGGTTAATGCCTCTACTTTGTTTTTATTGTAGGCAAAGTTGTAATTTACAATCCAGCTAAAATCTTCAGTCGATTTTACAGGTCTTACATTTAAAGATAATTCAACACCTTTATTGGTCATTTCACCAATATTCATATCTATTCTGTTCGAGAAATTAGTCAATGGGTCAATAGCAACACTTGCAATCAAATCTTTAGTGGTTTTTACATAAGCATCAATCGAACCAAACACTCTGTGATTAAATAAAGAGTAATCGATACCAATATTTTTAGTATCCCCAATTTCCCATCTTAAATTTTTACTAACAGCAGACGGACGATACATATAGTAGCGCTTATCACCAAACTGATACATGTGATTATCATCACTCTTTTCATAGTTAGTAATGAACTTATAATCTCCTAATCCGTTTACGTTACCTACTTCTCCATAACCTAAACGCAATTTTAAACTATTGATAGTTTCAGAATCCTTTAAGAAATCTTCATTTGCGATATTCCACGCAAAAGCAACTGATGGGAAATAACCCCAGCGATCGTCTTTATTTAATTTTGAAGATGCATCGGCACGTAAAGTAGCGGTAAGCATATATTTATTCTTAAAGCTGTAGTTCATTCTACCAAAGAACGACATTAACACACTTTTGCTCTTATTGATATATGACTGATCAATATTTTGCTTCGCATCAGTATGTTTTTCAACTTTTCTACCTTCGTTGTAGTATTCAAAACTCTGATAAGAGTGTCCCAACATTAAGCTGAATTTATGCTTATCATTAAAATCTTTCTTATAGTTTACGTAAGCATCAAATAACTTGTTAGTACTTTCATCAGTATAATCGGAGGTATTCTCTAATAATGTTATTGCTGTTTTAGGCATTTTTGGGTCGGTAATATTTGCACCATCAGCCTTACTTTTATCCAAACCAACATTAATAGTAGCAGTTAATTCAGGTAAAAAAGGCAGCGTATAATCTATTTTAGCATTTCCTACAAAACGTTTTTCTGTTTTATGATTATCGCTTAAATTAAGCATTGCCAATGGATTAGTTGGAGCTAAAGAGATATCGCCATTGGTATCAGACCAGGTAAAGAATTCTGAACGATGAGATTTATCGTAGATAGGCTGTGTTGGGTCGAACTCAACAGCAGCACCAATAGCTCCACGGTTTGCCATGTTTCTTTTGATGTGAGATACAGCAGCGTTTAATTCAACCTTTAAACTGTTATCTAAGAAACGAGGTGTTAATGATAATTTAGCAGTTGATCTTTTAAATTTATCTGTTTTTAACACACCTTTCTGGTTAGTATGCCCTAACGATACCCGATAAGGAAGATTTTTTAGTCCTCCGGCAAAACTTAAATTTAAGTCTGTAGTAGGTGCTGTTTGGTAAATCTCTTTCTGCCAATCGGTATCGGTGTTACCCAGTTTTCCTGCATCTTTAGGAAAATTCTTTTTAATTAATTCAGAAAACTGCTTCGCATCCATTACATCAACATAATCGTTTACGAAGGAATAAGAATGTTTCATTCCCATATGTACAGTAAATGGTTGGTCAACCTTTCCTTTTTTTGTGGTAACTAATAATACACCGTTAGCAGCACGCGAACCGTAAATTGCAGTTGAAGATGCATCTTTTAAAACAGTCATACTTGCCACATCGTTAGGATTAATGGTGTTTAACAGACTCATGTCACTTGGTACACCATCAACAACTAACAAAGGCTCATTGGTAAGAGAAAGCGAACCGTTACCTCTAATTCTAATGGACTGCGTTTCACCCGGAGCACCACCGTTTGAAGTAACTTCAACACCTGCAATTTTTCCTTGAATCAATCCTGAAGGATCAGAAGCCGGAGCTTTATTAAAATCTTTGTTGGTAACCAAATTTACCGAACCAGTAAGGTCTTTTTTAGAAGCGGTACCATAACCAATTACTACCACTTCCTCAAGATTTTCAGTTTCAGGGGCCAATTTAATATTGATAATCGTTTGGTCTGCGACTACAACTTCCTGCTCCTTGTAACCGATAAACGAAAAAACAACAATATCGCCCACATTTACGTTAAGCGTAAACTTTCCATCGATGTCGGTAGATACACCATTTGTTGTACCTTTAACCACAACGGAAACGCCCGGTATTCCTAAGCCGTCGCCGGCATCAGTAACCGTACCGCTAATCTTTTTCTGTTGAGCCTGTATTGCAGTAAAAGCAAACACAGTAATCAGCAGTAAAAATGCTTTTTTCAGCATACTAATGTTTAGTTTCATAGAATATAAATTTAAAATAAATTAGAAATATGTAATTGTGTTACAGCTCCGAAAACTAAAAAAAAATATGCTCCCTTTTCGAGTTCCTCTATCGTTTCCGTTACTCTACAATCAAATGAATAGTATATTCCCTACAAATATAATCATAAAATAGCTATTCGGTTATACAAGTATCTCTAAATAAAGGAATAAATCACCGCAACCGATTGCAGTTTTGATAATATGATTAGTGTAATAGTTATAGTATTTATCATTCACATTTCACAATGCACAACTTATTATTCATGTTGTAAGCTTTATGAACACGCTGTAAACTTTAAGGTTAAGTTAAGATGGTAATCCTATAATTTAATAACGAGATAATTTATCAAATGGTAACTATGTAATTTATTGTTGTTCATTCACGTTGTATTTTGTGGAACTGTTGTGTTGTTTGTAATTGTATTGGTTTAAGATGTTGTAATTTAATGAGTTGTAGTTGTGTCTAAATCATAGTAAAAAAAACAAAAATCAAGTTATAATTTATTTTAATCATCGTCACTAATTGTGATTTTTACTTATATTTGTCCCACAAAATAAATAGTATAAAGAAAAATGGATATATCATTAGAAAACAAAGGGTACACAAAAATAGAAACATTTAATGAGGAAGCTACGGAGCAATTGACCTATCATTATAGAAAAGTGTTAGAGCTTTTGGGTGAAGATGCCGACAGAGAAGGATTGGAAAAAACACCGCTTCGTGTAGCCAAAGCAATGCAGTTTTTAACGCAGGGCTACCACACTAATCCTGAAGAAATATTGCGTTCAGCAATGTTTAAAGAGGACTATAAACAGATGGTTATTGTAAAAGATATTGAGTTGTACTCTTTATGTGAACATCATATGCTGCCGTTTGTTGGACGAGCTCATGTTGCTTATATTCCCAACGGAACAATTACCGGATTGAGTAAAATAGCCCGCGTAGTGGAAGCCTTTGCCCGCCGTTTACAGGTGCAGGAGCGGTTAACCACTCAGATAAAAGATTGTATTCAAGATACTTTAAATCCATTGGGCGTAGCTGTAGTTATTGAAGCACAGCATATGTGTATGGCAATGCGTGGCGTGCAAAAGCAGAATTCTATTACCACTACCTCTGATTTTACAGGTGCTTTTGAAAAGGTAGCTACCCGTGAGGAATTTATACGTTTGATTTCAGCAAAAACAATTTAGAAAAATAAAGCGTTTATTTGAACTTTAGGATTATAGTTGCAAAATATATATTTACTTTTTGAACAATAAATACAACAAAAAATGCCAAGAATCTCAGAAAAAGGAAAAATGATGCCCGAATCACCAATTCGTAAATTGGTTCCCTTTGCAGAAGCTGCAAAAGAAAAGGGCAGAACAGTTTATCACTTAAATATTGGCCAGCCCGATATTAAAACTCCTGAAGTTGCGATGGAAGCTATTCGCAATTGTACCCAAACAGTAATTGAATACAGCCACTCGGCAGGAAATATTTCTTATCGTAAGAAGTTAGCCAAAATGTATCAGAGTATTGATATTAATGTTGACGAAAACGATATTTTAGTCACCACCGGTGGTTCTGAGGCTATTACTTTTGCATTAAAGACCTGTTTAAATCCCGGAGAAGAAGTAATTATTCCCGAGCCTTTTTATGCTAATTACAATGGTTTTGCCATTAGTGCAGGCGTAAATGTTGTGCCGGTAACATCCAGTATCGATAACGATTTTGCGTTACCTGCAATTGAAGATTTTGAACAGTTAATTACTCCAAAAACCCGAGCAATTGTAATTTGTAATCCTAATAATCCTACTGGATATTTGTACTCAAAAGAGGAATTGGAAACTTTAAGCCAATTGGTATTAAAACACGACTTATTCCTATTCTCTGATGAGGTGTATCGCGAGTTCTGCTATGGGGGAGAAGAGCATTTTTCAGCAATGAATCTAAAAGGATTAGAGCAGCATGTAATTATGATGGACTCGGTATCAAAACGATACAGCGAGTGCGGTGTTCGTATTGGCTGCATGGTTACCAAAAACAAAGAGGTTATTAAAACTGCATTAAAATTTGCACAAGCTCGTTTATGTCCTCCTGCTTTTGGACAGATTGCCGCTGAAGCATCTTTAGATACTCCAAAAGAATATTTTGAAGAAGTTTACAACGAGTATATCAGCCGCCGTGATTTTATGGTTGCAGAGTTAAACAAAATGGAAGGTGTTTACTGTCCTGTTCCTAAGGGCGCTTTCTACACAGTAGTGAAACTGCCAATTGACGATGCCGATAAATTTGCTCAATGGATTTTAGAAGAATTCGAATACAATAATCAAACAGTAATGGTAGCACCTGCATCGGGATTTTATGCAACCAAAGGTTTAGGTAAAAACGAGGTACGTATTGCTTATGTATTGAAAAAAGAAGATTTAGCTGCAGCAATGGAAACTTTAAGTATTGCCTTAAAGCAATATCCGGGAAGAACATTGTAATTCAACTCCAGCTTAAAAATATAAAAGGTATCTGTAAAAGGATACCTTTTATATTATGGTATTGTACCTATATACTCAAAAAAAACAAGCTTAAATAAAAAAATGAGAGTTTGCTTTGAGTATTTTAGAAGCCTTTATTATAATAAAATATCAGAAATATCATTGTTAAGATGAATGCGGGATGATAGCATATTGTTATTCTCCTTTCAAAAAATACTCCACCGTTTTAACCAATAGTTTTGGCTGCTGGGCGTGTACCCAATGTCCGGCATTAGGAATAACGACAATTTCTGATTTTGGAAATAGTTTGTTTATTGCTTGCAAATCGTTAATTCCGATATAATCTGAATTTTCGCCTTTAATAAAAAGGGTAGGAGTGGAATATCCCTGTTGAAATATGCCGTTAGAGATACCATTCATTATTTCTAACAGATATTTTTGGATAGTATTCACATTCAATTTCCAAGCAAATCCTTTACCCTTACGGTTTAAATTTTTTAATATAAACTGACGAACAGCAAGTGATGTTATGTTCTGCTCAAGAACTTTGTCTATTGCTGTTCTTGTGGCAAAATGAGCAACAGGTATTTTAGCCATTGTAGCTATAATTTTTTGATGTTCGGCTACTCGCGGGCTGATATTTGAAGGATCGGCATAATTAACGGGAGCAATGTCTACCACAACTAATTTGTTCACCCTTTGGGGATATTGATTGGCAAATAACATTACTGTTTTTCCTCCCATGGAGTGTCCTAAAAGGTTTGCTTTTTCTATGTTATGGTCGTCTAAAAATTGTAGTAAGTCTGCAACCATATCAGCATAAGTGTGTGTAGGTGTATGTGGAGAATGTCCATGATTACGCTGATCGATAATATAAACTGAAAAATGTTCGGCTAACAACTTTCCAGAGGTCACCCAGTTGTCTGAGGCTCCGTATAAACCATGAACAATAATCAATGGTTCTCCGGAGCCTATGTGTTTAAAATTTAATTGCATATATATTTTTTTATTGCAGGTAGTCTGTATGAAAAGTATTGTATAAAAAAGAGAATTTGTTATATTTTACGCCAAACCTCAAAGATTAAAAAAAACTTTGAGGTTTTTAATTTAGTTCTTTTCGAACAGTTTAATTAATGTCAATATGTTCTGTTTTATAATATTGCTGCTTTATTGCAGGCATCTGCGATACATCTGAATTGTATTTTCTAATCCGTAATACAGGGCATCAGATATTAGAGCATGTCCAATGGATACTTCTGCTAAATTTGGAATGTTTTTATAAAAATAGTTCAGATTCTCCAAATTCAAATCGTGTCCGGCATTAATTTCCAGCCCTAACTCTGTGGCTTTTTTTGCAGCAGTTACAAAATCGGCAACGGCTTGTTGTTTATTGGTTGTAAACTTATCAGCATAAGGCTCGGTATATAGCTCTATACGATCGGTTCCGGTGGCAACGGCTCCTTCGATATTTGTCGTGTTGGTATCCACAAAAATAGATGTTCTAATACCTGCATTTTTAAATTTTGCAATTATAGGTTTTAGAAAATCGCAGTATTTTACCGTATTCCAACCTGCATTAGAGGTAATTGCTTCCGGCGGATCGGGAACTAAAGTAACCTGATGAGGTTTTATTTCCAGCACCAAATTGATGAAATCCTCAGAGGGATAACCTTCTATGTTAAATTCAGTCGTGATTAACGGGCGTAAATCTCTTACATCCTGATAACGAATGTGTCGTTCATCGGGACGAGGGTGTACCGTGATCCCCTCAGCTCCAAAACGTTCGCAATTGATAGCTGCTTGGCATACGTTAGGAATATTTCCACCGCGGGCATTTCTTATGGTGGCAATCTTATTTATATTAACACTTAGTTTTGTCATATTTTTAATTGATTAAAATTGTACGAAAACCGATTATTTAAGGTAATTCTGTTCCCTCTAATTAAATAATTGTATCTTTGTTGGATAGATAACAACGCACAAATTTAAAAGTAATTACTTTAAAATAGGCAAATATGATTGCAAAAGATTTAATTTCTGATATAATTCCTGTTTTAAATCCTACCGATAGCGGGGAAAAAGCCCTTGCTTTGATGGATACTTATCGGGTTTTTCATTTACCGGTTTTAAAAAATAATGAGTTGGTGGGAGTAGTCTCGGAAACAGATATTTATGATGCCGAAAGCTCAATGATGTCGGTTGGCGATATAAAATTTGCTGCGATATTGCCTTTTGTGATGGAAAATCAGCATATTTATGAAGTAATTAATTTATCTATGAGATTGCAATTAACCGTTGTTCCGGTGCTAAACAATGACAATAGTTACTGCGGAGCAATCGTTTTGCGCGATATTGTAAAAGCTGTGGGAAATATTTTATCGGTGCAAGAACCTGGGGGTGTGATTGTATTGGAAATAAATACACGGGATTATGCTTTGACAGAAATTGTAAAAATTGTGGAAAACAGCGATGCTAAAATCTTAAATACTTATACCCATACTATTGAAGGAGGTAATAAAATAGAACTGACATTAAAGTTGAATAGAGTGAATATATCATCAATAATACAAACATTACTTCGTTTTGATTATAAGGTAAAAACATCGTTTTCGCATCAAGATGATATGCGTGAGGTAATGGCAAATAGGTATAATGAGCTAATGCGGTTTATTAATATATAGTTTTGCAATGAAGTTTTGGTACTTATGCAGCCGTTTTGCCAATTAAAAATTAAAAATCAAATAAATGAAAATAGCGATTTACGGAAAGTCGTTTTCCGAAAATTTTACAGAGAGTTTTCGATTAATGTGTGATGTACTTGTGAAAAAAGGCGTGGAACTGGTGATGTATCAGCCGTTTTACGATTTTTTAATTCGGGAAATTAACTATGAACCTTTGGTGCAGGAATATTTTAGTGGGTACGATGATCTGCCGCGAGATTTAGATTATTTGTTTACCATTGGTGGAGATGGTACTTTTCTGGGAGCTGTAGCTATTGTGCGTGATTTGGGAATTCCGCTGGTGGGAATTAACTGCGGAAGGCTCGGCTTTATGGCAGATATAGCACAAGATGAAATTCCGCTGGCATTAGATGATATTTTTAACGGTGATTTTACCATTGAAAATCGTAATCTGCTGAAAGTAGAGAGTGTTGGGGAAGAACTATTTTCAGGCTTTAATTGTGCAATGAACGAATTTACAGTGCATAAAAAAGACTCGGCGGCAATGATAACCATACATACTTATTTGAACAATGAATATTTAAACTCTTATTGGGCGGATGGATTGATAATTGCAACGCCGACAGGTTCGACCGCTTATTCTTTGAGTGTGGGCGGTCCTATCCTTATCCCCAATACGCAGAATTTTGTGATATCTCCCATATCGCCGCATAACCTTACTGTTCGTCCTATTGTGGTTCCCAATAATTCAGAAATAACCATACGGGTGGAAGGGCGCAGCGATAACTTTTTAGCATCGCTCGATTCGCGGGTAGCAGTATTTGATGCAGCTACAGAAATTAGAGTTAACAGGGCAGATTATCAAATTAAAGTACTGAAATCGAGAAGGCACAGTTTTTACAGTACTCTCCGCAATAAATTGATGTGGGGAGCAGATAAGCGAAATTAATTCTTTTTATTCATAGTAATAATTCTAAAATGTGGTAATTTATAAATTAACTTTTACCAAAATTTTGATATCCGATTTGGTAGAACCTTTAATTGTGGAAAGTCCACTACCCATACTTTTTTTATTGGCATATTGGGTTTGGGCATATCTGAAATAAAGTACCGCATTTTTGAGGATTTGATATTTTACATTGATATAAAATCGAGTGCCTTTATCGTAGTAAGCAGGAATAGAGTAACCGTAAAGCACATCGTTTTCGTAAGCATAAATTCGGGTATTGTACGAATCGGTATCGAAAACAGCATATCGTACACCAACACGCAAAGGCAGTTTATTGAATTGATAAATAATATCCTGATAAACTAAAAAACCATGCTCTGTTCTCTGTTGTTTTTTGTAATACGAAAATTCTACTCTGTTTCGTAATTGCCAATTTGGTGCAGGCTCTGCTGTAAGGTGTAATCTGTAGTGGTTTTTTTGTACTTCAACAGTACTTTGGATTGGTAGTTTATGGCTGTTTTCGGGTTTGTTTTCTTGTTTATATCTGAAATAAACAGTTAAATTATTATTCGGTTTAAAATCAATTTCAGCAAAATAATCGTGTCCGCTGATTGGCGATGAGGCTCTGTAAGTAAGCCAAGGAAATTCGTACTGGTCGTAATAGGCTTTTATGCTCCATTTGGGTAATGGATAAATGGTAGTTCCCAGATAAAAGCCGCGTTCGTTTCTGTTTTCGCTGCGTTCTCCAAAAGCTGCAGCATACCGGGTATGGTAATTTTTTTCATAATTCCGATAAATTCCTTCAATAAAAATCTGCGGGTGTAGTTGTAAATTAGCACCTTGTAAAAAGCCTAAACCTCCTGATTTACAACGGGCAATTTCTCCGAATAATGTGATGTTTTTAAGATTGGTTTTATAGTTGACACTAACATTGTAATTATCCGTACCTTTAAAATTATGGTAAGCATACAACTGCTTTTTATTTTCTAATGGAGAAGAGTATTTATAATAAGTAAAAGATATGCCTGCTTTTATTATTCTTTTGTTTATGATAAAATATGCTCCCAATGCCTGTTCTTTAATGTTGTGTTTTTTATCAAATTCTTTTAGATTACGATGCAGACCGGTATTTACAATTCCCGATATAAAATTTTCTGAAGTATCAATGGTGGCATCAATTTTTTTGGAAGAGGCAAACACCCCCAATTCACTATTTTTAATAGGGGTGATAATTGCTGAAATTCCTCTGAAAAACAAATTTTCGTTGGTGGATTTATAGGCATTTATTCCTTGTAGTTTACGTCTGTTTTGGGTGGTAAAACTCGATTTTCCTTGTCGTATTCCTGACCATAAATTAAGACCTTCTCCGAATTTTACTTGATAATCACCAACGTTTATCTGTTGAAAAAATCCCACTTTTTTAATTTGAAAATAACCTGAATAATAATCAAATCCCTGGCCATTCGGGGTTGTAAAAAAAGGTTCGCCTTTATCTTTTTCGGCAGTAAAGCCAAATTGTATCTTACTATTGATGATATATTGATAACGAATATAATATTTATAGGGATTTCCGAGGTACTTTGAGCTGTCACTATCCATATTGTAAGCTTTTTCCTTTTGTAGGTTGGTTTCTGCTTTTAAGAGAATTAGTTGCCGGGTGTATTTTCTGTCTAATTCGGGTATATTAGGTTTTATACGTATTAAAGGAGCTATGGTTTGAATAAAATCAGTTGAAAATCCGGGGACTAATTGCAATTCGTAAATGCTGAAAAAAGTACCGTTGTTTTTACGATATTTTAGTAAACTTTTTATCTGATAATCATTAAAAAGATAAATGTGCTGTAGTTCTTCAGCTGTAGCTGTATTAATATCAAGTGGATTATTGGAAAGAAACTCTACAGCATCTAAAAGGTTGGTGTAATCCATATTCTGAGTATTCTTTTCAGCTACAGACTCTAAGATTTTTTCCACCAAATCGGAGTTGGAAATGTTGCTTTGTGAAAACACAACCGCAGGGGCAATTAAAGCAAAACAGATGGTCACTATTTTTACCAAACGTAACATAACCTAAAATTTAAAGCTCAAATCAACTGATGGTGTATAACCTAAAATGGTGTGACGGTTAAATGCAATATTGGTGTTGAATTGAGCATACTTAAATCCCAAACCCAGACTGATGCTGTTGGGGTGGTTGGCAGCACCTGCTCTAACATATATATTTGGAGTAACGGCATATTCGGCACCTATTTTCAGACTTGCACTGCCGTCAAAATCTTTACTGATTTCGCAGGTGATTAAACTTTTCTTTGTTAAGTGATATGATGCTCCCAAACGGGCAATGGTTGGTATTTTATCTTTGTATTCTTCCATTTCAAAAGCTATTTGTGTCGGATTGAAGATATGAAACCCGATAAATAGGTTAGGGATAATTTTTGCCAATATTCCCACTTCAAAAGTATAACGATTTTGAGAGCCGTTTTCCATTTGAATCTCTTTACTCTGGCGGTTGAATTGTATGCCTGCCCAAAAGTGTTTTCCTAAAGATTTGGCATAGGCAATTCCTATCTTCGATTCTTTGTAAAGTTCAAAACCATATTGTGTGTAATTGGCGGCAAATGTTCCTGCTTTGGTGGGGATGTTGAAACATACTGCTTTGGTGCTGAGTTCTTTAACTCTGAAACGATTCTCGTAGTATATAGCTGCTGATTTTTTTTGTAGTAATGCCAATGTAGCTTGATTATGAAAACTGCTCCATGTGTCGATAAGCGCAGCTGAAGCTTTTCCCATACCATCGGCACGGGCTCCTGCAGGGCAGTTATCGTTATCGGCAAATGAGATTATCGGCAGGCAGACCAGAAAAAAAAGAGTTACACTTTTCATAACTAATCATCTTGGTTTGCTGTATATTATAATAAAAAAAATCGAGATAGCCAAAACTATTCTCGATTTTTAATATTATAAGAAAACTAGATCTTGTCCGGAATATACCGCTCTATATTAACCACTCCCTTATTATCTATTCCTTCTAATTCAATATATTTTACTTTTGGCATAAAACCACTGTTATCCGCTTCTATTTTCATGGTTTTTAATTGCTGCATTTTACCGTTGATAAGTGTATATATTTGAGGTTTGAAAGGAGTATTTTGTTTCAATAAAAACACCCTTTTTTTATCAGCAGTAAGAGTTATTTTATAGGTGCCGGTATCTTGTGTTCTTTCCCATTTAAATCCATAAGCCATTCTGCGTTCCATAAAATTTAATCCTTCGCGTTGTCCTTTTTCAGCATTCATTATCCAGTAGGCCTGCATAGGTTCATTAGAGACTATAGAGCCATCTGTGTTGATATTAGCTGCATAAACCACAATGTTGCTGTTAAGATTGCGTTTAATATGAAACAGTTCCACCGATTTCTTTTCTGCATGTAGTTGCAATGTTATCAGAGTAAAAAGAATCGCTAAATATTTCATTTTATTATTTTCTGCTTATTAGGGTTATTATGTTTTTAAATGTATTATTATGGATTGATTTACAGCCATTTATTTTCTTTGTACCAGTTAATGGTTTCATTAACTCCTCTGGTTAAATCATATTCCGGCGTAAAGTTAAAATCTTTAAACGTTTTAGAAGCATCACACAACCAATTTTTTGCTGTTAATTCATAATATTTATCTCTGTTTAAAATAGATGGTTTTTTACGAATAGCTGCAATTTGCTCAGATAAAATGGCAATTATTTTAATTAAGAATTTTGGGATAATAAGTTTTACCGTCTTTTTATTCAATTTTTGTTTTACGATTTTGGCAAATTGTTTGGTGCTGTATCCTCTGCCGTCAGTAACAAAATAGGCTTTGTTAACAATATCGGTATCCAGCGATTTGTAAATTACAGCAGATAAATCTTTTACATAAATAAATGATAGTTGTTGTTTGTTGCTTCCGATATAAATTTCTAATTTGCTGTTTATGGTTTTGATATAATCGTAATAATCCATTTCGCGGGGACCGTAAACTCCCGTTGGACGGAATATTAAGAAAGGAATTTTATTTTGGCTGAAAATATATTGTTCTGCAGCTAATTTGCTCCGTCCGTATTCTGTTACCGGATTAGGCGTACTTTGGGGAGAAACAGGTGTTGATGCATCAGTTCCGGGGCCAAAAGCCGCTAAACTCCCCATAAAAATAAATTTTTTGGGGATAGTGTCTGCTGCTATTAAAGCTTCCATTAAATTTTGGGTATATTGGTTGTTTATCAAGTGGAAGTCGGAAGGTTTTATCACTTTTGTTACTCCGGCATTGTGAATTACATAGTCGAAAACAACACCTTTCTGTTTTAACTGCAGAAATTCATTCTGCATACTCTTAGTATTGTTTAGTTCTAAGTAAATCAGTTGTATTCGTTTATCGGAAATATATTTTGTACTGCTGGTTTTACGAACAGCAGCATAGATATTATATCCTAATTCTAAGCCTTTTTCTGCTAAAAAACTCCCAATAAAGCCGCTTGCTCCGGTGATTAAAAGATTTGCCATAATTTTTATATCGATTTAATAAAGCATCTTCTGCGTTTGTGCTGTTCGTACTCAAAAATTTTCCACATAGCATGAATATCTTTATTGTCTTCAAGCATGATATTGGTTTCTGCATATTTGAAATTCATCTTCTGTACTGATTTTGATATTTTCGCCATAATAGGAGCAGTAACTCCTTTTTTCTGATGCTCTTTATCCGCAGCAATCAAATAGAAGTCAAGTGTATCGTTTTTCTTTATAGCCTTTAGTAGATGGTACCAACCAAAAGGAAATAGATTTCCTTGTGCTTTTTGACACGCTTTAGTGAGTGACGGCATGGTTAAGCCAAAAGCTACCACATTTTCATTTTTATCGGCAATTAAACAAACTAAATCAGGGTTTACCAAATTGATAAACATTTCTGCGTAATGCTTGGTTTGTTCATCAGTCAGGGCAACGTAGCCGTACAAATTGTCGTAGCCTTGATTAAGTAGACGGAAAATATCAGGAAAATATTTTCTGAGTTGTTTTCTGGATTTTATTATGATGTTATGATAGCCTCTGCGTTCTTCTACAATATCAGCTAATTTCTGTATTTTTTCAAAAGGACTTGTTTCCAGATTAATGCGGAATTCAACCCAATCTATACTTTTTTTAAAGCCTAAATCCTGCAGGTGTTCAATATAATAAGGATAATTGTAAAGTGTTGCAAATGTTCCCGGGTGATCGTAACCTTCTAGCAGCATACCTTGTCTGTCGAAGTCTGAAAAACCTAACGGTCCGTGTAATTCTGTAATATTATGTTCTTTTAGCCATGCGATACCCCGTTCCATAAGGGCTTTTGAAACTTCTTTGTTGTCGATAAAGTCAAACCATCCAAATCGCCCAATTTTTTTATTGATTTTTTCGCATTCCAGTTGATTGATGATTACGGCAATACGCCCCACAATTCTCTTGCCTTCTACCGCTAAAAAATATTCTCCCTTGCAATGATGAAATGCTGGATTTTTATCGGCTCTAAGGGTTGCAATTTCATCAAAACGAAGAGGTATTGCAGCTTGTTTAGATGTAGCATAAAGCGTTTTATAAAAATCAATAAATTGTTTCAACTCTTTTGAGGTGGTGACTTTTTTTATTTCTATCGACATAAAGTTTTATTTAATTTAATGTGCAATTAATTTTGGTTTTTATTAATTACTCTTCTGTTTTACAATGCTGATGAACCAATTCTGCAATATGTTCGGTCGCTTGTTTTATTTGTTCGTGAGTATGTAGTGCTGTAAGTGAAAATCGAAGAAGTGCATCGGATTCTTTTACTCCCGGAGCAACTACAGGATTAACATAAATACCTCTGTCTAAAAGTGCTTTGGCAATCACGAAAGTTTTTGCTGAATTACGAATATAGATTGGGATGATAGGAGATTCGGCATAGCCTAAATCTAACCCTGCTTCTTTCATTATGTTGATTGCGTAATGAGTATTATCCCACAGCTTTAGTCTGCGTTCATCGTTGTTGCGGAAAATACGAATTGCCGTTAATGCAGCGGCTGCTTGTGCCGGCGGCAGGCTGGCACTAAACATATATGAGCGTGAAGCATGACTTAAGTATTCAATTAGATCGGAATTTCCGGCAACAAAACCACCTACTGAAGCACATGATTTACTGAAAGTTCCGCCGATTAAATCTACCTTATCGGTAACATTAAAATGTGATGCTGTACCTGCTCCGTTTTTTCCAATAACCCCTAATGCATGTGCGCAGTCTACCATTGTCATGGCATCTTGCTGTTGAGCAATTTCGGTAATTCTGTCTAAGTGGGCAATATCGCCGTCCATAGAGAAAATACCGTCGCAGACAATAAGGCGGATACTGTCATCAGTCTTTGCCGGATTTGCAAGTAATTTTTGTTGCAAATCTTCCATATTATTATGGCGGTATTTTATACGGCGGGCAAAACTCATTCTACAGCCGTCAATTATGGATGCGTGATTTAGTTCATCAATAAAGATAGAGTCATTTTTATCAGTTAATGCAGGAATTACTCCGGTGTTTACCTGAAATCCGGTGGGAAATATAATAACAGCTTCTTTGCCGAGAAAATCTTTAAGTTCTTCTTCAAGTTCATGATGAAGGGAAATAGTTCCGTTCATAAATCTGCTGCCGGTACATGATGTTCCGTATTTATCTATAGCTGCTTTCATGGCCTCTTTAATTTCGGGATGCCCCGATAATCCGAGGTAATTATTTGAACCAAACATCAGTACTTCTTTACCTCCTATTACTGCGGTATCAGCTTGTATTGAGCCTACAGCATTAAAATAAGGATATAATCCGCCGGCCTTTAAAAGCTGAGCCTGCTTTACTAATCCTCCTCTTTGTGTAACTCTTTTGTTTCGTAATTTTTTAGTTTTCATATACTCTGTATTTTAGTTTTGGGCTTCTATTGTTCGGGATAAATACCTTTCTTTTATATGCTGCCCTAAATAAACCATTTACAATGGAATGTTTTTTCTTTTTATTCTTTAATTACTTGCGGCACTTTCAATATATTTGTTACTGCCCATTTCTGCTGTTTCTTATTGAACAAATCATTTCCTACAACACTATATTTTTGGGGATAGTGCAGTAGATTTAAAATGGTTGGCATGATATCGGCTTGTTGAGCTATATCGCTGCTTTTTCCTTGTAAACTTCCATCTGGAGTGTATATAAACAGAGGAATAGCAAATGATTTTTGTGACGTTGCATACGACTTGTGCCAGGGTATAATCGCATGGTCGGCAGAAAACACAAAAATGGTATTTTTAAACCACGACATTTTACTAGCAGTTTTAAAATACTGTTTTATGGCATAATCGGCATAACTGATACATTTACAAATGGGAGCGATACCCTCTTTAAACTGATTTTTATACTTTTCGGGCACAATATACGGATTATGAGACGATAAATTAAATATTGTGCTGAAAAAAGGCTCTTTTGTCTTTTTTTGGATGTCTGCCATATACTGTAAAAACGGCTCGTCCCATATTCCCCAGGTATCATCAAAATCACTGTCGTTATTGTATTCTGTCATACCGTAATAGTTGTTAATGCCAAGAGTTTTACAGTATTTGTCGAAATCCATGGAACCATTATGAGCTCCATGAAAAAACTGTAAGGTATAGCCTTCTTCTTTCAATCGGTATGGCAAACTATTTTTACTGTTGGTGTGTTTAGGGTACAGCGTAACTGGTTGTGATGCCAAAAGAGCAGGTACTGCGTCCATGCTGCGGCGGCCGTTAGCATAGGCGTTGGTGAAACAGTAGGATTGGCTCATTAAAGAATCAAGAAATGGCATATAACCTTTTTGGTTTGGATACATATCGGGATTTAAAAATGCCGAACCCTCTTTTGCAAAACTTTCCAAAATAAAAATAACTACATTCTTTTTATCCATTGCCAAACTATCTGTTGGGAAGTAAGTGGTTGGTTCTATTGTTCTTATAAGTGATGTTTCCACCGGATCGAACCAATTCATTAATGTGTTATAGGGAGTATTTATCAATGCCGAAAGATAAAGAGCATCTCCCTTGTAGCTTTTACTTTTGTTTTTTGTAACTGAAAATATGGCAATTTGTGCAATTAATATCCAAATGATAACAAAAATAGCGGGAATACGTCGGCTGTTTTTCTTTGTTATATTTTTGAGCTTTAATGTACCTATTTTACTGTATCCTTTAAAAATAAGGAAGATAAACAGGATAAAAGCTAAAAATCCGTACCAATAGTCTCCAGCAAATCTATAGAGTAAAATTTCTAAGTTTTTCTGTGTGGTCAGATAATAGAAAAAATCAAAAGTCAATCGGTCTAGAGTGTAGGCGAAATAAAAGATATCAATAATATTAAATATAATTGCAAATAAATTAACTGCCACAAACAATGTTTTAGTAATTACTGCCAATATTTTGTTTTTAAGGCTGATATTCATCAATTCTAAAACAATATACGGTGTGTTAATAAAAAAAATCAACATTAAATCGTAACGCATACCGTTTAACATCAGCAATAGTGCGCTGCAAAAGTTCATGTCGGGATAGAAGACACTGTTTTGTGCAAGAAAAATTCCCCTGCAGGCGGTAAATACCAAAAACACTACTAGTAAACGTAGTGCAATATGATAAATTGTATTGTTTCTTTTTTCTATCATTTGTTTTTTATTTTTTCTTGTAAATAAACATTACGCCTTTTTGGATTTATGTATAAAGTAGACTCCTCCTTTAAAAACTAACCTCTATTCTAAATCGAATACCATCTTTTGATGAAAATTCGTTGTAAACTGCACCTTTATTAATTCGGCGTACATATTCTACACGCAGCACTTTAAATATATTGGTTATACCAAATCCCATTTCCATATATGGCTTATCCATAGGGGCTCGTAAAAAACCGGGTTGTAGCATAAAACTATCGTGACGATTGCTTAAGCTTCCCCAGAAACTTTTAAACGACACACACTCTCGAAGATTTAGCAGCTTTATTAAAGGGATTTTACCTAAAAAGCTACCTCCTCCGTTGAAACTGATATGTACATTTGTATACAAATCAGAAGCAAAAGAGCTGTTGTGTAGTAGGTTATAATGGTAACGGGCAAAACCCAAGTCTCGTGTTCCACGCGGCATATATAATAACGGATATGGCACTTTACCTGCAATATATCCCACGTTAAACAACATACGCATATAAGTGGGACCGAAATTAACTCTATTTTTTAGGGTTGCGTTTAAATTTAAGTAGTTTGCTGTGTGAGTTTCATCATTTTGCTTATAATTAGAGAGTCCTGCAATTGCCGATAGGTGAATAACCGGTTTTTGATTGCCATAATAAACACGATAAAAGAACCCTTCGTCATAAGGCTGACCAAAAGAGAAGCGTAAATCGGCAAGCAATCCCATATTATTAAATGATTTTATATCACCCTCTGCAGTATGGAATGGCACAGCTGGTGTAGCGTTGTATTTTTCGTAAAAAGGTCGAACCGTTAAACCCATATCTTTTAGCATTTGATGCTCTATATTGATACTGAACTTTTGGATATTTACCATATAAGGGTTAGGTACTCGTGTGGTAATCGAAGACATTACATTGCCTCCTCCTGCTTCAAACGGATTTTCACGAATAAAATCTACAAATCGATAGTTGGTAAGAGCGTAGTAGTCATCGTAGTATTTTAACGAAACGATGGTGCGTCTTTTAAAAGGCAGTTTATAGAATATTTTTGCACCATATTTTATCTCTTTGGTTTTTAAACCGTAACCAACATAACCGCCAATTGAAAAATTCTCGCAGAAATCTTGATTGGTACGAAGTGGCAATGACCATCTATTGCCCTCAATCTCGTTTTTACGGTAAATATCCATATACGAACCAATATCAATTTTGCCCATTTTGTAATAACCTGTTAAGGTCATATCTGACAGTTTACTAATCTGGCGTAATGTTTTGTTATTTTTCAGCTCTTTAATTCCCGCATACGCTTTAGCTTCTAAAGAATCCAGAGGTACCGGTTTGTAGCCGTTAACTGCCTCTTCCGGAAGTAATTGTTGATTGGTTGTAACAAAAATATCTCCCGTGTTTGTTGGCACCCAGACATTATAATAATCGGTGATATTTTGTACTGTTACATTTACCCGCTTTTTATCGGGTGTTTTGCTTTTGTTTTTACTGAGTGTTAGTTGCGAACGCAGTTTTTGCCCTTTAAAGAACCACCGGTTTTTTGAGGTTTGTTGAAAATATTGATGAGCCTCGAAACTGTTTACAAAATTTACATTAGCGGTAAGCGGCAGAGTTGCATGAATTTCAGTAAGGGCATATGTTTCGCTGTCTACCCAGAAATATCCTTTAAACGCGGTACTTCGGTAACTTTTTGGGTAAAAATCGAATCGATATTGTTTTACGCCGTCACGCTGTAAGCTGTCTACCAGATAGATATTGTAAAACACTTGGTTATTCCATGCAATAGGGCTGGGGAAACCACGCTCCATAATATTAATTTGATTATCGTAAAAATTAACGCGGGTGGTTACTTTTCTTCCAATAACAGTGTTTACTACATTTTGCAACTGTGGCATAATACATTCCGACTTTTCTTTTAATACCTTAGAAATATTCTCTTTAGGTGATTGATTGATAGTATTGGCTGTGTGTTTTTCCGTAATAAAAATTGGCATTGCCACCGTAGAATCGGATTGTTGGATAAATGCAGATTTTTGAGCTCTAAAACGTTTTTTATCTTTGATGTCGCTATTTAAATTAGAAAGAAAAATCGATTTACGGGAGTATTCGTTATAGTTCACTACCGGAAAATTATCGGGATTATTTACCTTTCGATTTTTTACGATACTTTTAATAATAGAACGGGCATAGGTATTGTCCGGTTTTACCGTAACTTCGTTTAGTTCCATTCTCTCTTCTTTCAATAAAATTGTCAATGGAACATTTTTTTTTATATCAATATAATATTTTTCTTGCGGTTGATAACCGATAAAACTAAATGTAATTATCGTGGAGTCTTGAAAATTATACTGTAATTCAAAAAATCCTTTAATATCGGTTGCTATTCCAACAGTCGAACCTTTAACCCATACATTAACAAAAGGCAGCGGCTCTTTGGTTTCAGAATCGAGAATAGTTCCTTTAAGTGTTTCTTTAGGAGTATTTGCAGCGTTTACAATGCTCGATGCTGAAATTACAAATAGTAAAATAATGGTTTTTATATGGAATAAAGTGATATAAAATCTCTTTAAATTAAATGTCATTTGTCTGATATTAATAGAATTAAATAAGTTGTCGTCTCTTTTTTAAGAGGGTGCAAATATAGCTTTTTTTTTTTAGATTGATTTTTGTATTAAAAATTAGATATTCTGCTAATTAAAATCTCAGGACAAAAGTTTGTTTCAAAGATCTTATTGATATGGAAAACGATTTTATTTTTTAGTTAAATTATTGTTTTGAATGATTTTTACATTGCCGTTTCTATGATAAAAGCAGGTTTTTTGGAGTATTAACTATGTGTTTTTATTTACAGCTTGGTCTAATTTTTTTGTAAAAAATGATAATTAATTTGGTTTATAAAATAAACTAATTTATATTTGCAGTATATTTGTAAATCATTAATACATTTTAATATGGAAAATTTAACGACACAAGACAGCTTAAAGATAATACAAGCTGTTATCGATCAACGTAGACAACAATACGAGCAAAATGGCATTTTTCTGCTCTTTTGGGGAGTTTTAATTGTTATTGCTGGAGTTACACAATACATTATGATACGCCTTGGCAATGCTGAACAGTCGGGATTTGCATGGCTGTTTACCATGGTTCCGGGTTCTATTATTACTTTTATCAGTAAGTATATTAAAGAAAGGAAAAAAGCAAAAGCAAACAAAAGTACCGATCTTTTCGGCTGGCTTTGGGCTTTAGCAGGTTTTTTAGCATTAACCACCGGTTTTCTGTTTGGGTATAAATTTGGCATGGGTTTTACAGCTGTTATTTATCTTCCTTTTTGTATGGCAGCTATGGCTTCGGCACTCAGCTTGAAAAATTATTTATGGATAGTTTTAACCATTTTAGGAACAATCGTAGCTTATAGCTCTGTATTTATCCCATGGGTTTACCATTCTCTAATCGCTTCGCTTATTGCTTTATTATTGTTTCTAATTCCGGGTATTCAACTATTTATTCATCACAAAAAACGCAGCCATGTTTAAAAAACTCAATACCTTGCTGCACTCCCAATTGCGGTTGGCAATTATGTCGCTATTGGTATCTGAGGGAAAAGCCGATTTTAACAGAATAAAAGAGGTTACAGGAGCTACATCGGGCAATATCAGTGTACAAATACAAAAGTTGGAGAAAGCAGAATATTTAACGGTTACCAAATCGTTTAAAAACAATTATCCCAATACCGAAGTAGAATTAACACCTGTCGGATTAGATGCTTTCGAAGAATATGTTAAAGCTTTAAAAGATTATCTGCCAAAGTAATAGGACGGGAGATAAAAGACGAAATAGGAAACAAAACTATCGGTTGTGAAAGAATAGTTATATTATTGATTGTCATGATATTGATATTAGGAAATCTAATAATGTTTAATGTCTCAATCACTGTTTTAGGAAATAGAAAAAAGGAAAAGTATGGATTATCATAAAGAAATCAGACAATCATATTTGGGAGGATTTCCAATATTGCTAATTGAAGGTGTTTTTTGGATATTAGCAGGAATATTATGGGATTTTGTATCATTCAAAGTCGGAATTATAGTAATTATTGTTGGTGGAATATCTTTTTATCCATTGGGGCAGTTATTTCAAGTTATTTTAAAGCGACCTAAAATAAGCCAAGAAAATCCACTTAAATTATTGTTTACTCAAATAAGCTTAATAATACCTTTTTCTTTTCCACTGATTTTTCTGCTTGCAAAGGAAAATTTGAATTTGTTTTTTCCTGCTTTGACTATAATTATCGGAGCTCATTACCTGCCTTTTATTTACGCATATAAAATGAAAACATATTGGATACTTGCTTTTTTATTGGTTGTAGAAGGCAGTTTGTTTGGTTTTATAGTACACGATAATATCCATTACTGTGCCTATTATACTGGTATTATTTTATTATTGTTTGTAATTATAACTTACTATTTAACCAAAAAAGAAATTAGCAAAACCTCTTATTAAGAATGCGGGACATAAAACGTTGAAAGATGTCTTGCAATAAAAAATAGAATTATCCGAAGAGATTCGGTTAATAACATTAAAAGATTAATCTCATAAAGGAATAACAGATAACGAAGGTCTAAAAATATTGAGAGAATAACAACAATGTTCTCACAACCAAAAAAAAACTTACATTATGAAAAAAACATTTTTAATTATCGCATTACTTATATCAATAATAGCAAACGCACAAAACAGCAATAGTTCCAATACCGAAAATGTAATGGAGAATATTCAAAATAAAATAGAAAAAGCATTTGCAACAGCATTTCAAGAAAAGAGTCCGAAAAAAATGGAGCAGTTAAAACTCCAATTATCGAATATTTATAAAAAGAATCCTCTGCACTTCTTTCTCTTACACAAGGCTTTGCCATACAATTTAAAAGTATGCTGAAAAAAATAACGATGTCTTCAAAAATTGCAAAAAACGGTAAACAAGCTATCGAAAAAGACAGTTTGAATATTAGAGGATATTACGCTTATGCAAGCAATGATTTTTATCGTCCTGAGAAATTTGGAGGTGGCAAAGAAGTCGAAAAATACCTACTTAAAGCCATTACACTTCCCGAACAAAAAATAGAAAATAGCTATATGCCATCGTGGGGAAAAGCAAAATCTTATGAAATGCTAATAAAATGGTATATCAGAAAAGGAAACCGGGAGAAAGCAAACCACTACTACAAAGCAGCCATAAAATTATATCCCAACAACTATTCCATTAAAAATTTACAAGCCCAAATAACCCAAAAATGAAATATTTAATCATTATGATTTTCAGCCTTATCACGAATTACGCATTTGCACAAATTACCGTAAAAGGCAAAGTAGTAAATGAAAAAGGAGAAGCTATGTTTGCAGCAAACATATTTGAAAAATCCAATCAGAAAAATGGTTGCGTTAGCGGTTTTGACGGTAGATTTAGTTTAAATCTAAAATCGAATAACAGAACTATTGTGATTTCTTTTATCGGCTATAAATCAAAAGAAATAGCTGTAAATACTATTGATTTAAGCAAAGAAATAGTGGTTATGTTACGTCCTTCGAGCAAAAATATAGAAGAAGTAATTGTGAAAGCACAAGACCCCATATCCAAGAAGTTTTCGGTGGTAAAAATGAACAAATACAACATTTATTTTAATGCAATGGCACAAGGCGACCCTTTAAAGGCAATTACCATATTGCCGGCATCAACCACCGTTGACGAAACGGCAAATCCATCGCTGCGGGGAAGTGCTGCCGACAGAACACGAGTGATGTTAAACGGCGTGCCTATTTATACGCCTGTGCGCAATAACCAGCTGAACAATCAGGGATTTTTCAGCCTGTTTAATACCGAAATTATTCATCGTCAGTATGTATATGCCGGTAATCCTCCTCTGACTTACGGCAATACTAGTGCCGGATTAGTAGAAATTCAAACACTCAAAAAATTACAGCAGAATATTTGTCATTTTACTTTGTCGATAGGAAGTATAGGCGGTTTTGTTTCACAAGAGTTAAAAGAGAATCGCTCTTTTGTTCAGGTCTTTGGGAATATTCAAAAATCTGATGCTTTTACTGCAATACAGAAAAAAAATCTGCCGGAACTTAAAAGTTTTAATACAAAAGATATTGGTATTAATTTTTATCATAAAATAAACAAACAGCTTGAATTCAATTCATTTAATTATTTTGTAGATGAAGCTTTTAAGGTGGAATATCACAGTTTAAACTATATGGGCGAAGCTAATGCATCAAAAAAACGTTTCTTTTCGGTGAATAATCTTAAATATTACACAACAATAGGTGTTTTCACATTAAACAACGGAATTGATGCATCGAAACAAGATTTCCAATACGGAAGTATTCATTCAAAAAATAGAATTAATCGACTGTTTTTATCGCTAAATTACAAAAAAGAGATTTCGGAAAATATTGATTTACAATCGGGTATTTCCTACGAGTCGCACAAAAATAAATTTAATGATATTCTTCCGGAGTACTATTTTTTATTGCAGCCTGAAGCTCCAAAGCAGTTTATAAAAACAACCATTCATAATCCTATTTTGGAGGCTTATGCTTATTCCAATTGGAATATTAACAAGAAACTAATTCTATCGGCCGGATTACGTTCCAATATTCCGTTAAAGCATCAAAAACAATATGTAAGCACACAGCTGGCTTTAAAATATAATATCAATAAAAAACAATCGATACTGTTAAGTGGTGGAAATTATAACAGCTATGCTACACCAAACTATTACAATAAAGTATTTTCTTTGCAGAAATCTCGCCAAATATCTTGTGATTACTCCTTTTTTTCGAAGAAATTAGGAATAAAAGGGGCTGTGTACTATAAATACGAAAAGGGGCAACGCAACCTAAATTCTTACACAGCTGTGGATAAAATAAAAACATTTGGAGTGGAACTATATGCAGAATATAAACTCTCCGATGACTTTAAAATAACAGCCTCTAACCTTTTTATCGACCAAAAATTAAATAAAGATGGAAAAAGTTATCATGGAAATTATGATTTTAATTATTTGGTTAAAGCATCTATTCAGTACGTTAATTTTAAATGGTTTACAGCATCGTTAAGCTATATCGGTCGTCCGGGAAGATACTATACGCCAATCAACGGAGTTAGAACAGTTCCGAATTTTAATTATGCGATTCCTAATTTTAGCGGTGCCATAAACAGTGCACAATACGATAGCTACAACAAAATAGATTTTACCATGAATCGTTATACGCCCATTGGAAGTACAGCTATTATTCCTTTTCTTTCCGTCAGTAATATTTTCAATATTAAAAATCAGCGAAACGACTATTACAATAGCGATTATACCAAACGACACTTCGATAACTACAAAAAAAGAGTAATTTATTTTGGTATTATATGGCAGTTATAGTTTAAGGTATTATATGAATTTCTTCATCTAAAGGATTGTACCTAAGAAAAATAGTTGTATTTTTGTAGTAAATAAAATTAAGATGACAGGCTTTAAAGAAAAATATATCAATCCTTTTACAGATTACGGTTTTAAACGATTGTTTGGCGAAGAACCAAATAAAAATCTGCTATTGGATTTTTTAAACGAACTGTTAAAAGAAGAACAAGGTGTAATTACAGAATTAACCTACTTAAAAAGTGAAAATTTGGGAACTACGGAGCTAAATCGTAAAGCAATTTTCGACCTATATTGCACCAACGAAAAAGGAGAAAAATTTATAGTTGAACTGCAGAAAACAAAACAGAAATTCTTTAAAGACAGAACGATTTATTACTCTACATTTCCAATTCAAGAGCAAGCAAAAAAAGGTAGCGAATGGGATTTTAAATTGGAAAAAATTTACACTATCGCTATCTTAGATTTTGAATTTGACAATGATAAAATATTCCCTAAGAAGTTTAGGTACGATGTTAAATTAAAGGAACTTGAAACAAACGAGATTTTTTCTGACAAACTGAATTTCATCTATTTAGAAATGCCTAAATTTAACAAAAAAATTGAAGATCTTAGTTCTCGTTTTGATAAGTGGTTGTATGTTATTAAAAATTTACATAAACTTGACCGAATTCCTGAAAAATTAAAAGAAAATATCTTTTTACAACTTTTTGAAACTGCCGAAATTGCAAAATTCAGCCAGCAGGAATATCAGGATTATGAAGATAGTTTAAAGTATTACCGGGACTTGAAAAACTCTTTAGATACAGCTAAAGAGGAAGGAAGAATAGAAGGTAAACAGGAAGGTAGAATGGAAGGCAAATTAGAAGGTAAAATTGAAGATGCCCTAAAAATGTTAGAAAAAGGATTAGACATTTCTTTAATTAGTGAGATTACAGGACTAACAGAAGAGCAGATTAAAAATTTATACGATAGCAATTGAATTTCCCCTAAGCTAACCTATTTTAACTATTCTTATTCCACAAATTTTGCAACTGCTTCGGCACACAATTCTCCGTCAACAGCAGCAGAAACAATACCTCCGGCATATCCGGCACCTTCGCCACAAGGATATAACCCTGAAATTTCGATATGCTGGTAGGTTTCTTTGCTACGAGGAATACGCAAAGGAGATGACGTTCTCGATTCCACTCCTAAAATTACCGCTTTGTTGGTTAAGAAACCTTTCGATTTTCGTCCGAAAGCCTTAAAGCCCTCTTGCAAACGAGAACCAATATGTTCCGGTAACCATTGGTGCATATCAGAAAGCACAACTCCCGGCTGATAAGAAGTTTTTGGCAAATCTTTACTGCTTCGTCCCTCTACAAAATCGACCATTCGCTGAGCCGGAGCCGTTAAGTTCTCTCCGCCCTGCAGAAAAGCCTCCCGCTCTAAATCTTCCTGATAACGCAAACCTGCCATTACGCCGAATTGTTCATAGCCTTTTAAATCTTCGGTTCTAATTTCCACCGCCATACCCGAATTTGCATAAGGCGTGTTGCGCTGTGATGCCGACATACCGTTAACCACCTGTTGGTTTTCGCCCGATGCTGCAGGAACAATAACGCCTCCCGGACACATACAAAAAGAATAAACACCCCGCTCGCGTACCTGATGTACAAAACTGTAAGCTGCAGCAGGAAGGTAATCGCCACGACCATTTGGATTATGATACTGAATTTGGTCAATCAGCTCCTGAGGGTGTTCTATGCGGACGCCCATGGCAAACGATTTGGCTTCTAAAGCTATATTTTCTTCGTGCAGAGTTCGATATACATCACGAGCCGAATGCCCCGTGGCTAAAATTACCGCTTTGCCTGTAAAAGTTTTACCATCGGCTGTGGTTACTCCTTTTATTCTGTTATTTTCAATAATATAATTGGTAACTTTACATGAAAAATGAACTTCGCCTCCGGCAGAAAGAATACTTTTACGGATATTCATAATTACCTTAGGCAGTACATTGGTACCTATATGCGGGTGGGCTTCATATAATACCTCGTCTTGAGCTCCATGAAAATGCAATATCTCTAATATCTTTCGAACATTGCCGCGTTTTTTCGATCGGGTATATAATTTTCCGTCGGAAAATGTACCTGCACCACCTTCACCAAAAGCGTAATTCGAATCGGCAGGCACAGTTCTATTCTTATGTAGAAAAGCCAAGTCTTTTTTTCGGTCGGCAATGGCTTTTCCTCTTTCTAAAATAATAGGACAAAAACCCAACTCAATCAATCGCAAAGCAGCAAACAAACCGGCAGGACCTGCTCCAACAACAATCACTTTGGGAGCGTTTCCTACATCGGAATAATTGAAAATCTTCCCCATAGGCGGAAGCTGTTCGTTTACTGCCACTCGAAATCTAATGTTTATTTTTATCTGTTTGCGACGTGCATCCACCGATTTACGGAGTATTTGTATTGTTGTAATATCCTGGGAGTTAACTTTTATTTTTTGTGCCAGAACGGGCTTGTAATATTTCTCGTCTGATGCTTCTTTCGGACTTAAAACAATATCAATATCTGTAATCATAATTTTTATTCAAAATGGATGGCAATAGTAATCACTTTCGAGTTCATTTTTCGGATAATATCGGTATATTGCTCGTATCCGGGATTATCTTTATCATGTCCATGATTTAGAATATCCGTTAATCCTACTGCGAATTTAATTTCGGTGGACATTTTAAAATAAGGCAAGTAAAAGTCAATTCCTGCCCCCAATTCCAAGTAGTAATCAGAGGTATTTAAAAGAATAAATTTCTTTTTTTCGGGGTCGAGTTTATCCTGCGACTGTACATCGATTTTATAACTTGCCCCTCCTATAATGTAGGGGCGGTAATTATTAATCCTTTTGGCACGATATTTTACCAATAAAGGCAGATTTATTAATACCGATTCTGCATTAATTTTGGTTCTTTCATAAAAACTTGTCTCTGGTAGGTTAGTGTAATGAATTACTCTTTCTCCAAATTCCAAGCCCGGTAAAAAACGTAAATTCCAATTCTCATTTAATCGTAAATCGGTAACAATACCAACTGAAAAACCGGGTTTAAAAACAACCTGTTCTGCACGTGTATCGTTATCGGCACGATTATAAATTGCCAAATCCATATAATTAACCCCCAGTGTGAATCCAAAGTGCAGCCATTTGGCATCCACTTTTTGGTAATTCAGAATATCAGAGGGTTTGTATTTTCTTTGCGAAAATGCTGTTGTCGAAAAAAGACCGATAAGCAGTATTAATATTATTTTCTTCACACGTTCCTATTTTTATAGAATCTTTTATAAAAGTTATGCCTTATAAACTCTTTTTGTGCTGTTTTATTGCAGCGAATTTTTAAAAATATGTCTATGATCTATTTAAAATGCAGATTTTATTATTGTTATATGCCTCTGTGTTTGTGTTTTATCCCTTGTTAACTGTACTAAACAATCCCTTCGTATATGGATGCAATACCAAAACTTAATTTTATTTGACGTACATCTTTAAATCCGCACCTTTTGTAAATGCGTAGAAAATCTTCACCATCTGGGAATGCTGCTACCGATTCGGGCAGGTAGGTATATGCTGCAGCATCTTTTGATACCATACGCCCCCAAAAAGGAAGAATCCTAAAGAAGTAGAACTTATATAGCTTTTTAATCATCGCATTTTGCGGGTTTGTTAATTCCAATATCATTACTTTTCCATTGGGGCGAACCACACGACACATCTCAGACAATCCTTTTTCTAAATTCTCGAAATTACGCACCCCAAAAGCAACGGTTATGGCGTCAAAAGTGTTATCCGGAAACTGTATATTTTCTGAATCTCCTTCTAAAAGTTCTATTCGTTCTCCTAAATTCTTTTTGGCTATTTTTTTACGGCCAACCGCTAGCATTTGGGCAGAAATATCTATTCCTACAATTTTTTCGGGATTAAGCCGCAGGTTTTCCAAAGCAAAATCGCCTGTTCCGGTAGCAATATCCAATATTCTTTTAGGTTGTAAAGGTTCTAATAATTCTACCGCTTTTTTTCGCCATAGTTTATCAATCCCCAAAGACAATACGTGATTTAACAAGTCGTATTTGGGTGCAATATTGTTAAACATAGTAGCAACCTGCTCTTTCTTGCCCTCTCCATTATTTCGATACGGTTTTACCACTTTATTTTTATTTTGGTCTATCGTCGTTTTATCGTGGCAAAGATACGTTAAAATATGAGAATGTAAAATAAAGTATCAAATGCAGTATTTTTTTGATATGAAGTTATGTTTATTTTGTTGATTAGTAGTTGTTTTTGCTATATTAAGTGCCGGATGATTTTAATTTGCAAGAGCTGTTTGTTTTGTTTTTTTATCGATTTGACCTTTAAACTTTTTAGTAAAAGCCGGCACATTGAAAGGTGTTGTAATATAGCTTTCGATTTCTCCGCCTATTGGTGTAAAATCGGCTGCTTTTAATAATTTTGTAGTATTGTACGCATTTTAGATGATAATACGCATACTCAGCCATTAAATGAGCTAAGCAGTCTAACATATTATCATCTAAACGTTAGTGATATGGTATGCATTAAATATCGTGTATGCCAAATTTTATGGAGCTGCAGTTTTTTGTCTGAATTCAGAGGGAAGTAAAAATGCTGGGATAAATTATAGATATGAGTTAAAATATCCTTCTTAAAAGAAAAAGAAACTGTAAATTCGTGTAGTTTTGTTGTTATAAACAATTTATTGAGCTGAAATTAAAACATTATGAGAAATATAAAGTCGTTAAAATTAATTGTAGCTGTAGGAATTATTCTTTTACTGTTTTCTTGTAGGGAGAAAAAATCTGCTGTAGAGGCGGATGATATTCCAATATTTAATATTGAAAAAACATTGAAGCAGCATGCCGAGAATTTTTATGATGGAAATGTAGTTATAGAGTCTATTATTCCATTGGAAACATCAGATAAAGCTTTATTAGGAGAAATAAGAAAAATAATAAAGAGTGGAGATTTACTTTTTATTCTTGATACAAATGGTAATTTGAAGAAATTTAATACGCAGGGAAAGTTTCAGTGCTGCATTGGAAAAGCAGGGCAGGGCCCCCGGGAATATGGAAGTATGTTAACGGATTTTAGTGTAAATCATAGAAATAGGGAGATCTATATGAATGCTGTAGAAAAATTCGTAGTTTATGATTTTGATGGAAATTATAAGAGGAACGTTTGTTTTAAGGAAGCAGGAAAATATCAGGTAGTTGCATTGTGTAATAATAAGCTGTTTTATATTGCTCCGGATAAACAGTACTCTGATGATATAAAATCAGCAGCATTAGTTTCGGTGTTAGATTTAAATGGAAAGTTAGAGAAAGAGTTGCCGGCAAAAGAGTTAAGAAGGGCAAAAGGTTTTGTGATGTTTAATAATATTGCTACAGATGGAAAATCTGTTTTCTACAAAGAAGAATTTGGCAAAGCTGTTTATGCTGTTCGCAGCGATTATACTGTAGATAGTTTATGTCTTTTAGATTTTGGACAATATGCTTTGCAGTCTGATGAACTTGATATGTCTAAGCAAAAGGTTTGGAAAGAGCGCTGCCGTTTACAAAATATTCTTCCGGCAGAAGATTATATCGTATTTGTCATTCAGAAAGGGTTAATCGATCCTGAGTTTATTCCTTTTATTTGGAGTAAGAAAGAGAATTTATTTTGCAGTTTTGATTATAAGGTTGTTTACAATGGAGAGAAACATTCGGTAGTTCCATTCGCTATTTCTGATAATAAAATAGTGGGAATTCTTGCTTCTGCAGAAGAAGATTTAGATGCTGATAATCCGGTATTAGTTGTTCTCAGATTAAAATAATTTAGCATTGGAATTTTTTTATTCTATCGCCACAACTCTTCAATTAAAGCTTCTACCTTTTGTTTTACTTTTTTGCTTTTACAGAAATAGTTATTGATTAAGATTGTTACGGCAAATATTTTGTCGCTTCGGGTTTTAAGATATCCGGCATAGGTTTGTACCCCGCTCATTGAGCCGGTTTTTGCTTTAAAATCAGAAGTGAAAGAGCTGTTTCGTCCAAAATATTTTAACGTTCCCGATTTGCCTGCTATAGGTAAACTGTTTATGAAATCGCTGTTGGCGGACATCCTGCAGAGTATCTTGTTTAAGAAATCGGCAGGCACCGCATTAAAGCGCGATAAACCGCTACCGTCTAACAGTTTTACATATTTTGTATCTATACCTTTACTTGCCCAATAATTTAATACTGCTTTGCAGCCCATATCCCAGGCGGCTTCTCCCGACTGCTTTTTGGCTATGGCAAATAACAGATTGTCGGCAAATAGGTTAATACTTTTCTGATTGGTTTGTTTTACAATATCTGCAAGTTTAGGGGAGTAGAATGTATGCAGTATCTTTTTATTTTTTACTGCAATTCTTTTTCCTTCAACGGCAATATGGTATTTTTTTAACTCTTGTCGTAAATCGTTGATTAAACAGATTTCAGGATGCAGTAAAGCCCCTTTTACTTTAAAATCGGTTCTGTTTTGCGGAATTGTTCCCTCAATTCGTCTTTTGCTGGAAGTATTGCCTCCAAAAACATAAGCCAAATCTTTGTTGATAACGGAGCTTTTTACATAGTTCTCAAAATTTAAACCTGTATTTTGAGGAACAACGTTAGTTATTTTTGTTAGTCTTCCTGTTTTTCCTGATTGAAAAAAGAGTGTGTAAAGATTATCACGATAGTTGATAGCATGTGGCACTGCTCCGTAGTAATTTCCAATATCTTCCCAAATCCAGGTGCGTGGAATAGCTGCCGAAAAATAATTGGAATTGGCAATAATGCGACCCTCTATTTTGGTGATATGCTGCAGTTTTAATATATCAGTCAATCGGGCGGCAAAAGATTTATCTGTTTTAAAATATTTCGATTCCAAAGCAGGATCGCCAAAACCTTTAATCGTTAAATTTCCTTTTATCACACCATTCTGCAGACTGCCGTTAATGCTGATTGTGGTTTTAAATTGGTAGTCGCTTCCCAGCAGTTCTAATGCTGTAGCGGTGGTTATTAATTTTTGACACGATGCAGGTGTTAAGGCAGTATGGGGATTGTGTACTGCCAGCAGTTTTCCGGTTGCTACATCGGCAACCACCACACCGACGGTTGCTCCTTTAAAACAACTATCTGTGGCAAAACGATTGACGGCATCTGCAATATTCGAGGTCTGTTGTTGAGCTGCGCAGGAGCAAACCACTAATATCCAAATTCCTAATAATAGAAACCTATTCATCTATTTCATTTAAAATTTTTTCCACTTCCTGTTCTGTTCCAGTCAATTTTTCTTTACATATTTTTAAAAGTTCCGATATTCGTTTTACTTTTTCCGATAGATGATCCACATCTAATTCTTCATTTTCAATCTTAGCAATGGTCTCTTCTATTTCGTTGATTGCTTCGCTGTAGGTTATTTTTTTTCTTGCCATTTTCTTTGTTCTTTAGAAATATAAAATTTTTATGTTTTCAGAGGAAGGCATTATAGATTAAGCCTTTACAATGCTTTTCACTTCACCATCTTTAAACTTGGTAATTATGGTGTCGTTAGCTTTTAATTGATTTTTATCTTTTATGATTATGCCGTCTTTTAAGGTCAGCGTATAACCTTTTTTCAAGATATTTTCAGGATTAAGGTATTTTGCCGACTGTTCAAAAAGTGATAGTTTATGTTTTTGATTATCTAACAGATGCTGTACTCTTATCCCGATTTTCTTTTCGATATTTTGTATCTTTTTTGTCTGCCAGGTTAGTTTTGTTTCTGTTAAATATTTTAATCTGTTTTGTTGATGCTTTAGTTCGTAACGTTTGGCTCTTGCCAGTTTTCGTGTGGCAAATATCAATTGTTCATTTGCCAATAACAACCGTTCTTTTTTATTGCTGATAATTTGTTTTACCAATGGCGAGAATCGTTTGGTTTGATATTGCAGATTTTCACGGGCATCCTGTAAGATATCATTAACACCGTTTAAAAATGTTGTTTGTAAATCGTTATGATAATCGGCTCTTGCGTCGAAACAATCAATTAAGAATTCGGCTGCGGCTGTTGGTGTTTTTACCCGTGTGTGTGCCACCATATCTACAATGGTTTCGTCTCTTTCGTGTCCTATTCCCGATATTACCGGCAATGGAAATTGAGCAATGTTGTATGCCAGCCAATAGCTGTCGAAGCAGTTTAAATCGGAGGTGGCACCACCACCTCGAATAATTACCACTACATCGAACAAAGTATCGTAATTTGCAATTTTATCCAGAGCTGCAACAATTGACGTTTCTGCGTTGCTTCCTTGCATAATAGCCGGAAATAGGTGATGATAAAACCGGTAGCCTTCGGAATTATTTTCCAATTGATTGGCAAAATCTTCGTATCCGGCAGCCGTTGGCGATGATATTACGGCAATGCACTTTGGAACTTCGGGGAATTCAAGCAGTTGATTCATGTCTGCGACACCTTCCTGCTCCAGTCTTGCGATAATCTCTTTTCTTTTCCGGGCCATATCGCCCAGGGTATAACTCGGGTCAATATCTTTTATATTCAGAGAAAAGCCGTAAATTTCCTGAAATTCAACGCTTACTTTCAGCATTACTTTTATTCCGGAAGTAAATCGCTGGCCGGTGGAAGATTCGAAATAGGGTTTCAGCATTCGGTAAGTATAAGACCAGATAGTTGCTCTTGCTTTTGCTATAATCTGATCGGAAGTCTCATCTTTTTCAATCAGTTCTAAATAACAATGCCCCGTTTGGTTATGCCGTAAATCGCTGATTTCTGCCACCACCCAAACAGCACTATCCATATTGGTTTTTAGTACATTTTTAATGGTTGCGTTTAGCTCGAACAGCGATATTCCTTTTTTGCTCATTATCGTCTCCCTCTTTTTTGCTTGATACGTCGTTCTCTAAGCTTTTGCAAATAGCCATCGGGGTTATCCCTGTATTTATCGGGGTCAACCAATAGGTTTTTCTGGGCTTCCATCTGCTGAAAAGCCTTTTGTTGTTTGGCATCTAACTGTTGTTGGTTAGTGGCAATTCCATTTTTGTATATAATGGTTGCCTCGCAATTTCCTTTGGAAGTATAATATTTCCATTCACCGTGTTTTCTACCTTGCTTATATGCTCCCGACAATTCAATTACTCCATTTTTATATCGTCGGACAAAACCGCCATCAAGTTTCCCATTTACATAAATTGTCTCGAAAAGTATTTTCCCTTGTGGATAATAGCGTTTCCAAAGTCCGCTTTTTACACCGTTGGAATAGTTTATTATTTCTGATACAGTTCCATTTGTAAACAGATATTTACATTCTCCATGTTTTTTTCCATTGATAAAAGTTTCAACAGCTCGTACTCTTTTCTTGGTATCGAAGTAATTCCAAACGCTGTCTTTTTTTCTATCGGTAAAGTTGCCTTTAGCTAATAAATTTCCTTTTTCTGAAAACAACTCGGCTTTCGATTTTTTTCCTTTTTCGGTAAAAAACAGTTTGGCTTTTAATACTCCCGTTTCGTAGTAGCGTTTCATTTCTCCGACAGGATAGCCATCCTTAAAATTTCCTTTATACATTAACGAGCCATTGCGATAATGTTTTTCCCACATGCCTTGCTTTCTGCCGTTGGCATCGGTGCTGTTTTGTGCAGCTGCCAAACCTGGAATAATCAGCAGCAGTGCAAAAAATATTTTTTGTATCATCTTTTTCTTATTTTTTACAAAATTACTAAAAAGATTTGGGAAATGAGTCAATCCATAATATTGTAACATAAAAAAAAGCCCGTATCTCAATATGGATAAGAGCTTTTTAATTAAGGGGACTTCTAAAAATGTAAATTTCCTTATTGTTGTACAAAATAAAACTGTATACAAAATATTTTTTGTATATGCAGCGTCTCAAATTTAACTATTCTTAGAAAACCTCTTTAGTTGTAAATAGTTTATTTTTACTTGAATTGGGGTAGAATCATTTCCAGCCAGGCATCAATACGTTCTTCGGTTAAATCACTTTGATTATCTTCATCAAGAGCCAGGCCTATAAATTTATCGTTCACAACCGACTGTGATTCATCGAATTCGTATCCATCAGTAGAAACACCTTCCAGTAAGTTGCAATTGGTTTTTTTCATTTCTTCGCCAATAATACTCATTGCATCGGTAAAAGTTTCAGAGTTTCCCATACTATCGCCTAAACCGAAAAGAGCAACATTCTTCCCAGAGAAATCTTCTTTTACCAAATTTGGTAGAAATTCGTCCCAGTCATCTTGTAGTTCGCCAACACCCCAAGTAGAAGTACCTAAAATAATATTATTATAATCAGCTGCAATATCAGCTGATGCATCTGCTACATCCTCAACAGTTACATCTCCATCTATTTTCGATGCAATTGTATTTGCTACCTCTTCGGTATTTCCTCCGGTACTACCGAACAATATTAAAATCTTTTCCATTTTCGTTATTTTTAGTTTGTTAAAATCGGGGAGCAATGTAATAATATTTATTGATTAAAGAATCACTAAAAATGATGATTTTTAAATAAAATTTAATCAAATTACTGTGTTCCTAAAATTCACTTACTAATCATAATGGAAAACTCTGTCAGGGCAAACGCATCATAATTTTAGGATTTTCAATAGATAGTCGTTACTCCAAGCGGCTTTGAGTCTCTTTCCTTTAACTCCTATTTTTAGAGATTTA